>Ga0066637_10000499_pt1 | contig 23714 bp, 29 predicted proteins | sample CryGeyCG2014_020_FD_62737 | JGI IMG/M metagenome (GOLD analysis project Ga0066637, IMG submission 62737) | Groundwater microbial communities from aquifer - Crystal Geyser CG08_land_8/20/14_0.20 | ecosystem: Environmental > Aquatic > Deep subsurface > Groundwater | place: USA: Utah: Grand County...
AGTATATACTTACGGAGGCTCAAAACAAACAGGGATTGATGCGGTGGGGTGGGCAAAAAAAGCCGAGCGGTTGGGTGCCGGCGAAATCCTCCTCACAAGCATGGATCAGGACGGCCGGCAAAACGGCTATGACCTGGCGCTTACGAAGGCAGTGGCTGGGGCTGTGAAAATACCAGTGATTGCCTCAGGCGGGGTTGGAAAACCAGAGCACATCTATGATGCACTTGTGAATGCGAATGCCTCTGGCGCGCTGCTGGCAAGCACGCTTCATTACGGAAAAATGACAATTAAGGAGATTAAGGGCTACTTGAAAGGGAGGGGGGTTAATGTAAGGGAATAGGATAGATGCATATTATAAATTCCATTTTCCCAAATTTATAACATGCAACAAACAAGGAGGCAGTTTCTGAGAAGGAGTGCATCGGCCACGGCAGTTGCCGCAGCACCTGTTTTTGCCAGAAGGGCGCTTGCAGAAGAGAAACTGAATGAACCGCAGTTGATAGGGCAGCCTTCTGGCCCTAAAGGAAAAACAATTGAGATAGGCAGGGTGGAAATCGGCCCGGTTGGGGCTGGGAAGCCATTGGAAACTTTTTTTGAAATACCGGTTAGCACACTTAGTGATGGAAAAATTAATGCCGGCCTGCTTAAGGCAGGGCTTGCGCCCGGGTCAAAAGCAAGGGTTGCTCTAATTGATTTAAACCATGGAACAAATGAATTCGGCTTGCAGACGCTCACTGGAAAGGTCGGGTTACAGGTTCAGAAGGATGTCGGGCCGCTTGTGAAAGGCTTGGGCAGGCTTCTTGGAATTGGCATTGACAGCAAAAGAACAGATGTCTGGCTTTCGGTTGGCAAGCATTCCCCGTTCAGCATGACTGTCAATCAATACGTGCAGATGGGGCCGGTATGGGTGCATGCTTTATACAGCAGGGCATACGATGAAAACCATTATTCAATCGGCGTGTATGTCAGCTTTTGAGTTATAGGTGAAACAAGGATACACTCATAGCCTAGTATAGGTATAGCTCTCCCTAGAGTCAGTTTTGCTAGCATTATCAGCAGTTATATCCGTATCTTTTCTATACCACCGGCTAGTGTCGGCACTCAATAATGATATGAATTGATTGTATAAATTTAAATCGGTTATGGAGAGAGTCATTTGTGGTACTTCGGCCGGTGTGCCTGTTACAGTCGCGCTTGAAAACGCCCCTGAAGCATCATTTTGCACTGCGATAGAAATTTTATCATCACGCCTGAAATCGCTGAGAAATGTTTGGACTGCATTAGCCGCATCTGGCTGCTGCGCCTGTGGCGCCTGACCCTCGTTCTATGCTGCTTGGCCTTGCGCTGATTTCACAGTATATTTAGTTTCACTATTCTTTGTGTAATTGGCATCCAAGACTGATATGAGCACACCAAAGAAGTGCTCTGAATAAACTCCGCCTATAGAAACCGGTCCTACAGTTGTTCCAGCGTGCTTGCCTGTTAAAGTCACACTTGAAAACGCCCCTGAAGCATCTTTTTTCACAGTGATGAAAATTTTATCCCCTGCTGCTGGCAAACGTTCTAGAAAATCATTGACTTGGTCAGAACGCGCCGTCCATAACGCTGCCTGTGCAGCCTGGACGTTGTTCAATTGCGTTGTTAAAGTGGTTAATTGCACTCTTGCTTCAGTGAGTGCTGCCTTGTCATCTTCTGAGATTCCTCCCCTGGTGCCAACTCTTACGCCAGGCAGCCTGTTAACCAAACCGCCTAAGAACCCACCCTTGCGCTTGCCTTGTGTGGTTTCCAATTCGGTAATTGCAGCTTCCAATGCTTTCAAAAAAACGTTTGCCTGCTCGCTGGAAAAGGCGGCTGGGTCAGTCAGGCTTGCTAGGGTTTGTTTGAATATGCCCCAGTCTTGGAGACCTAATCGGCTCACTAAGCGCTCTTTGGAGGCCTGAGTCAACTTATCGAGGGATGCCATAAATCCGGTTATTGGGGCAGTGAGCGCTTGTTGGGCAGCAATAACTGCTTTTTCTGCTGATAATAGTTGTGATGGCGCCTGAACCGGATTGGCTTCCTCGCCAGCAGGTTTTTCTGCCGAAGGTTGCTCTTCTCTTGCCCTGGCCAACTTATCCTCCATACCTGGCTCCAAGGCGTCTCTGTTTTTCATCTCCGTTTGTTTGGGCGCTGGCGCTGCTAAAGCTGCGTTTAATAACTCTTCAGTTGTAGGGGGGGGTACCTCCACCGCTAAGCTGGTTGCGTCTATTGGAGATAACTCCACCTTTTGTGACAGTGTTGGTTTGGAGTCCACTCCTTTGAACTTATTAACCAACTCAGTCAGTTTCATATCATTTTTGTTTCTGGCAACAATAGTGAGATATGCACCAACGATAGCCACTGGATTCTTGCTTGTGTCACCACCGGCGTTATTCATCGCCATAACCACTTCATTTGCAGTGGCGACAGGGTCCAGTTTCTTGCCCTGTTTTAAGCCCATGCGGTAAGCCTCGTTGTTTACAAACGCGTATTGCTCAACGGTCAACTCTGGTGTTCCATTACCCACTTTATTTCGGAATGGAAACGCTCTCACCAATTGAACAACCATATCCTGAGGAGATCCAACTCCTTTGGGCAGGTTTAGCCTAGTCATGGCATCAACTGCGGCAGTATATAGAATTTGACGGACAGCAAGCTGCTGCTCAGATGTCAAACGGTTATAGTTAGCAAGAAGAAGTTTGAAATTAGCCTCCATAGCTGTCGGCGCGGCTGGTTTAGGAACTTGTTTGGTATCTGCCATGAGAACACCTCGGGATATGTATATCTGTTGGCTTTTTTCGGATAAAGATTATAACTCATATAGATTAAAAATCATATAGATTAAAAACCATGGGCGCCTAAAAAACTACTATGAAACGAGCCTTTTCTTTTTAGAAAGGCCTCTTTTCTTTAGAAAAGAAAAACTAGATGTGAGACCATGAAATTGAAGCAATTGGACGTTTCAAAGCTGGATTTCAAAAAACTCGGAGGCCTAATCCCGGCCATTGCGCAGAATGCCGAAACCGGCGAGGTGCTTACTCTGGCGTTCATGGATGAGCCAGCGCTCAGGAAAACCATCGAAACCGGCTACATGAACTATTACAGCCGCACAAGGAAAAAACTCTGGAAAAAGGGCGAGGAGAGCGGCAACGTGCAGAAAGCCCTTGAGGTTTACCCGGATTGCGACAGCGACACCCTCCTGTTCATGGTAGAGCAGGCGCACGACATTGCCTGCCACGACGGCACGAGGAATTGCTTCAGGACAGACAGGTTCAGCCTGGAGCGGCTGTTCCAGATAATCAAAGAGAGGCGCGACAACCCGAAGAAGCTTTCACTTTCATATACTTCAAAGCTGCTGAAAGACAAGACGCTCATGCGCGAAAAAATCATGGAGGAGGCAGGCGAAGTCGTGAAGGCATCCGTGAAGGAGGGAATGGAGCGCATTATTTACGAAGCTGGCGATTTGCTCTACCACCTGCTGGTGCTGCTTGCCGGCGAGGGCATTGAGCTTAGGGAAGTCATTGAGGAATTGGCAAGAAGGAGGAAATAAAATGCCTGTAGAAAAAGAAACCAGATGGATTGAAAAGGCAGATGACGATTTAAAAGCAGCAGAGATAACGCTCCAACAAAAGTTGTTTGACATATCTGCATTTCACTCACAGCAATCAGTTGAAAAAGCGCTGAAGGCGCTGCAATTGAAGAGGTTCAATAGGATAAGCAAGGTGCACGATTTGGTATTTCTTGGGAACGAAGTTGGAATGCCTGAAAAATTTGTTGGATATTGCAAGGAGATGACTGGTGCATACGTTTATACAAGATATCCAGAAGTGCCGGAGGATAGGGGCATTGAAAAAAGCGCCGGGAAATTCATCAAATGGGCTGAAGAGGTGATAGCATGAATAAAGCCACAGTTGCAGGACTGAAAGAGTTCAAAAAGAAAGTGGAAACGAGATTTCCATTGGACATCTTGATATTTTTCGGCAGCAGAACCAGGAAAACGCAGCGAAAGGACAGTGATATCGACCTGATTCTTGTATCCGAAAAATTTAAAGGGCTGAATTTTTTCCAGCGGGTTGCCAGGATGTACGACTTCTGGCGATTAAGGTGCCCGGTGGATTTTATCTGCTACACCCCCGAAGAGTTTAAAGAATTCAAACAGGGAGCTACGATGGTAAGCGAAGCGCTGAAAACAGGGATAGTGATCTGAGGGTTTGGGAAGGTTGTGATTTTTATGGCTAATGCGGTTAAGGAAATGGACAGGAAATATCTGGAGAAGGGAGGTGTGCTCGCCAATATCTTCATTGACCTCCACGCGAACACCAAGGAGGAGGTGGAGCAGCTTGGCGTTGCAATCGTGGCCAATATGGCAAAGGAGGAAGGGATCGTTTATGCCGTGGGCAAGGTGCTTGAGGGCATTGAGAACGAGGGTGTCTATTCCACCAGCGGCGAGGTGCGCGTGCTGGCTGAAAGCTATCCGGCATTGTTTGCATTCTGTGTGAAACACGCGCCCGTGGGCGTGGAGATATACGAGCCGAACGAAATCAGGATGCCGCCCGGCGAAGCGGTGCGCGTGCTCCTCAACGCAATCGCCATGGTGCAGGACTATAATAAAATTATCATGGAAAAGGTCATGACCGCTGAGCAGTACCAGAATTACCTGAAATCGCTCGACAGGAAAAGGGAAGTCGGCAAACGCCTGCTTGAGACATTATCGAAAAAAAAGAATGGCACCGGAGTTGGTAGTAATGAACGCGAAGCTGATAAACCAGGTTAAATCAGGCATACCGGGATTGGACAAGCTGCTGCATGGCGGGTTCAGGCGGGAGAGCATCACCGTGATTACAGGCAGTGTGGGCTCTGGCAAGAGCACGGTTGGCGTTCAATTCCTTGTCAATGGCATAACGGAACATGGCGAGAAAGGTCTGCTCATCTCCTTTGAATCGCCTAAATACGCAGTTTACTCCAACATGATACCCTTTGGATGGGATTTGGCAAACCTGGAAAGGGAGCGCAAATTCGTCTTCATTGAATATCCAGCCAGCGAAATGGCTGATTTCGCCAACCAGGAGGGCAACCTGCGCAACCTGATTGGCATGGTGGGCGTGGAGCGCGTGGTGATTGATTCCATAGCGCCAATCTCATATATTTACGAAAGTGAGGAGCAGAGGAGGCTCGGGCTCATGAAACTGGTGGAGATGCTGAGGAAGCTCCACTGCACTGTGCTGGTAGTAAGCGGCGACACTGAGGACAACCTGAACGCCATGCCCAGGACAACCTGCGGCATTGAATCGTTCACTGACGGCATGATACACACCTACAACCTGTTCACAGGCGGCGAGCGCGTCCGCGGCGTAAGCGTGCTCAAGATGCGCGGCTCCAAACACGATGACGGCATTTACAAGATGGAGATAACTGACGAAGGCGTTGTGGTGAGCGACAAAAAAATTAGCTTTGGAAAAAGCAAGAAGACATGATGACCATAATGGTTTGGAGTTTGGAAACCTCGAAGACCGTTTTGCCATCGGCAAAACACAAGACAGGTTAAGACCATGATAGATATTGACCCCTGGAGCAATGCGCTTGCTGATTACGGCAGGCTGTTCAGCCAGTTCGGCATGCAGGAAATAGACAGCGCAATAACATCAAAGCTCAGGGGAAAGCACAGGCTTTTTGAAAGAAACATCGTGTTTGCCCACAGGGATTTTGACAAATTTGTGGATGCTGCGAAGAACGGCAGGAAAGTCGCGGTGATGTCAGGCATCAAGCCCAGCAACGAATTTCACCTTGGCAGCAAGCTGACTGCTGATGAGCTCATCTATTACCAGAAGGAATTCGGGGCAAAGGTATTCTATGCCATCGCGGACATTGAGGCATATGCCGACAATGGCATTTCCTTTGAGGAGAGCAGGAAGGTCGCTGTGAGCAATGTGGCTGACTTGCTGGCGCTCGGGCTTGATGAGAAAAACGCCTGCATCTACAGGCAGTCAAAGGAAATGCGGGTCATGAACCTGGCATATATCTTCTCGAAAAAAGTCACCTATAATATGCTCAGGGCGATTTATGGGGAAAGGGATATTTCGCTTTATATGTCAGTGCTGACCCAGGCGGGCGACATTCTCATGCCCCAGCTGGAGTTTGGCATTGACTACACGGTTGTGCCGGTTGGAGTGGACCAGGACCCGCACATAAGGTTAACGCGGGACATTGCAGCAAAGCTGGGGATTACGCTTCCTGCTGCCACCTATCACAGGTTCATGAAAAGCCTGTCAGGCACTGAGAAAATGTCAAAACGAAACCCAAAAGGCATAATCACGCTCGCCGACAAGCCGGAAGAGGCTGGGAAAAAGGTGCTTTCTGCGTTCACAGGGGGAAGGACGACGGTTGACGAACAGAAAAAGCTCGGCGGTGAGATTGACAAGTGCGTGCTCTATGACCTTTCAGTGTTCCATTTTGAGAACGATGAGGCGTGCGCAGAAAGAAAGCGGAAATGCCTCGGCGGCCGGATAATGTGCGGCGCCTGCAAGAAGGAGGTTGCCGCGAAAGTGCGCATCTTCCTTGAGGAGCACCAGAAAAAGAAGGAAAAGCTGGTTGACAAGGCGGAAAAGATAATCGAACATTCAAACTGAATGCGAGAGCTAAATCTTGTTTTCTTTTTTCCTGATTTCCAGCTTCAGGTTGGGCTTGATGAATTCCATGAACTTCTGGGCGCCTTTCACCACCCTCAGCCTGCCGGCCCGGAGCTCAGAGCGGAACCCAAGCCTGAGGAGCATCAGGTCATCAGCGCGGTCCGCATGCTCAATCACAGGCGTCTTGCCATCGAGCAGGCCTGTGCTGTCGAATAGCCCCGCGATGAAATTCGAGGAATATTCATTCTTAATTGCAAAGCGCACGAGCTGTTCCTCAACTGTCTTTTCAAAGAGAGAATAGTAGGCTGTGTGATAGAAATAGGACTCCCTGCCAGTTGCCATAATCCTGTTGGCATCCAGCAGGCCCTGCCTCACCGCCTCGGCCATGAACACTTCTGCGAGCTTAAGCCCGCCTGTTATGCCAAGGCCTTCCTTGCTTTTCCTGTGCTTCCACAGCCCTACAAGATAGGCAATTTCCGGAGTAAGCTTTGTTTTCATAATTCTGCACCCAGTAGACAATCAAATATTCTTCAATTCTTCAGCTGATTTCCTTATTCTTCAGGTATCTGTAAACTACAGCCAGCGGGTTTATAAAAAATATGCCTGCAGCCCAGGGATAATCTTTCATTAAAACCGCGAGCAAAAGCACGCAAAGTGCATATAGGGTAAACAGCGCCCACGACAGGATTATTGACAATAGCGCCAGCATAGGCATAATTGCTTTAACGGACTCGTTGACCAGCCCGCCAATAAGTGCAAGCAGAACCAGAATAATCCCAAGCACTAAAAAAATTCCGCTGAGCTTGCCAAAAACATTTGAGAGCTTCCATAAAAGCCCTGCGAAATCCCCAAATCGGGATTTTATTTTTTCTGCCTTGAGGTCATTCCAGCCCAGCTAACTGCCCACATCCATGGAAATCAACTTTAACAAAGTGTTGTTTATGGCGTTATTTTTAATTGCGATTGCCCCATGATTAGCTTCTGAGATTTAAGATTTGACCTGAACTTTGACCGTCCCCTTTTCGCCAATTTCTTCAAATGAGCGCTTAAGAAGGAATTCTTCGAGCTTCAGCAATGCCTGAATGCGCTCATTTTTTGCATTTAGCATATAAAGCTGCACGTTTCCGATTACCCGCGTCAGGACGACCAATTTCGCATTGACCATTTTGGGCAAAACCTTATAGAGCGTCGGCCGAGAAATGCCGCTGCCTTCTGCGATATTTGTCTTAGTGTAATCGAATCCCCTGCCTTCAATCAAAAAATCAATTATTCGATTCTCGACCGTGTCACCGATAACATCCAATAGCATTGATTTTTTCATAATCTTGATTTGTACAATCAATTATTTAAATCTTTACATGCATGTAAACTTATGGATAATGGATTGATTCCTGCCAAACTGCTTTATGCCCTGGCAAGAAAGCGAAAATGGGGAGAATCGCATACTGCATACGAGAATATGCTAAGGCAATTTAAATCTGAAGCGTTCGGCAAGCATGGGATGAAGATAGTTGAAGGGATCGCTGAAGAGATTATCAGATTTTCCGAAGAGCCCATGACACTTTGGAGCGACCCGAGCCATGTGCGATTTCATGGGCACTCGGGCGTCGGGTTTGCCACTCAGCATTGCCGTATGGCAAACCTCGCTCCGAAGTGTCACGCTGATGCGATGACCCTGCGCAGGGTACGCGGATTGAGCCAATGGCTCAATAGCGTCGCATGCAGCAAATGCTGCATTCGATGTGGCTCATTCGGAAAATCTGATATTGAAAAAAACGACTAGCTATGGCTTGCAGGTTTCGCTGAACCCGAAGAAAGCACAGGAGATTAAGAAAATAATAAAAGAACAATTAGGATTTGAGTTATAGACACTAAACCCTAGACTCTAGACCATTAACTGCACCCGGTCGTAACCCCGCATTCCTCGCAGACTGAGCAGGAACCGTTCTTTTTCACGCACATGGAACCGCAGGCGCCGCACTGGTCGCCAGTATAGCCCCGAGATTTCGCTTCAAAGATGCGTTCGGTGGCCTGCACCTGGCGGCTCTCGGGCGCTGCCTGTTGCTGCCCTGCCGCACCTGTGCTTTGGGGCTGCAGGGGCAGGGTCTGCTGTTGGCTCGGCTGCTGGTCCTGCCTTGGCTGCTTGGAATAAATGTTCAGCTGGTCGATCTTGCCTCCGGCAGATGCAGGGCCGTTGCCGTTCTTGTTTGGCACCACATGCAGGAAATCAGTCCTTCCAAGGTATTCATATCCGAGTACGCGGAACACGTAATCAAGGATGGATGTGGAATTCTTTATGTGCGCATGACCTGACACAGGGCCGGCAGGCTCGAACCTCGTGAATGTGAACGAATCAACAAATTCCTCCAGCGGCACGCCATATTGCAATGCCTTGGACACAACCACTGCAAAACAATTGAGCAGCGAGCGGTAGCCAGAGCCTTCCTTGTACATGTCGACGAAGATTTCCCCTAATTTTCCGTCCTCGTATTCTCCAGTGCGCAGATAGATTTTATGCCCTGCGATGCTAGCCTCCTGCACAAACCCCCTGCGCTTGGCAGGCAGCTTGACGCGCGTCATCTTTGGCTGGGACGAGAGCACAGGCAGTGCTTGTTTAGGGAGAGATTGCACTGGTTGCGCCTGCGGCTCTGCTGGTTGCTGGAGTTCCAAAGGTTGCGGCTGAGACATAAGGGTTTGGGGTTTGGGGTCTAGGGCCTGGTGAACGTTCCGAACTCCGGACTCCAGACTCCCGACCATTAAGGTTTGGGTTTGGGCTGCCGCTGAAACTGACACAGGCGCCGCCTCTGGTATTGAGCCAGCACTTTCAAGCAAAAGCAAATCCTCGTCGACTGTGACGTTCAACGGCTGCGAAAGCTTGGAGCCGTCCCGGTAGATTGCAATTGCCTTCAACATGAGCTTCCAGGATTCAAAGTGGGTGCGCTCAATCTCCTCAACCGTGGCCTCATTGGGCATATTGATGGTCTTGCTTATGGCACCGGTGATAAACTGCTGGACCGCGCTCATCATCCTTACATGGCCCATATGGTGGATGTAGCGCTTGCCCGTGGAGCCGCATTTCGAAGCACAATCAAACACAGCATAGTGGTCTGGCAGCAGGTGGGGTGCGCCTTCAATGGTCATGGTGCCGCATACATGGCGGTTCGCCAACTCTATCTGCTCCCTGGTGAACCCCAGCGCTGTAAGCACATCAAGGTCGTCGCCCTTGCCTGGAAATAGGCTGGCGAACACCTGCCCGCCAAGCACATATTTGTTAAAGACGAATTTCAGGTGGAAGGCAGCCTTTAACTCCTTCTCGACCCGCGCAATTGCATCAGCCGGCACGCCCTTGGCAAGCAGTGTTTCGCGGTTTATATAGGGCGAATTGGCAAGCATGCCTGTGCCAACGCAATAGGCAAGGATGTCATTAATCTGACCTTCTGCGTAGCCCAGGTTCCTGAGTGCAGGCGCCACCGAAAGGTTGACCACCTTGAAGTAGCCGCCTCCTGCAAGCTTCTTGAATTTGACAAGCGCGTAATCAGGCTCTATGCCTGTGGTATCGCAGTCCATCACTAAACCTATGGTGCCAGTAGGCGCGGTCACACTGACTTGGGCATTGCGGAAGCCGTATTCGCTGCCCAGCTCCAGCGCCTTGTCCCAGGCCTCGCGGGCTGCGCCCAGCAGCTCATCCGGGCAATAAGCCTGGTCTAGCCCGGGTGGTATCACGGTAAGCCCTTCATACTCAGATGGCTCCACATGATAGGCAGCACGCCTGTGGTTCCGTACCACGCGCAGCATGTGATGGGCATTTGACTTGTAGCCCTCGAACGCGCCCAGGTGCCGTGCCATTTCCGCAGAAGTGGCATAGGATTCGCCAGTAAGCACTGCGGTGAGAGCTGCTGAAACCGCCCTTCCTTTCTCGCTGTCATAAGGAATGCCCATGCGCATGAGCAATGAGCCAAGATTAGCATAGCCGAGCCCCAGTGCCCTATAGATATAACTGTTTTCGGCAGTCTCTTTGCTCGGGTACTGCGCCATCAAAACAGAAATCTCCAGCACGATCGCCCAAATGCGTATTGCATGGCGATAGCCGTCAATGTCAAACCGTCCGCTGCCATCATCAAAAAACTTTGAAAGGTTTATGCTTGCCAAATTGCAGGCTGTATCGTCAAGGAACATAAATTCCGAGCAAGGATTGCTCGCATTTATCCTCCCGTCTGCAGGGCAGGTGTGCCACTCATTTATGGTATCGTCAAACTGCAGGCCAGGGTCTGAGCAGGACCAGCTCGCATAGGCCATGCGCCTCCAGAGGTCCTGGGCATTCACGGTCTTGGCCACCTTGCCGTCAGTCCTTCTCAAAAGGTTCCAATCATTGCCAGCCGCAAGAGCATCCATGAATTTGTTGCTCACCCGCACACTATTGTTGCTGTTCTGGCCGCTTACAGTAGCATAGGCATCTGACTCGTAATGGGTGTTGAACTCCCTGATGTTGAGCTGCTGACCCTGGGAGGCAAGCTGTATCACCCTCTTGATATAGGCCATGGGCACGCTCATGCGCGCAGCATCCCTTACCGCATCGCGCAATTCTGAGTTTTCGCGCAGGGAGGGGTTCTTAGCTGCAATTGAATGGATGCGCGAAAGCGTAAGCTTGAGATTCCGGCTGCCTGCCACCATGACAGCCACCTTCTGCTCCTCAAGCATCTTCCAATCGACAAATTTCTCTATGTCAGGATGGTCTATATTCAGGCAGACCATCTTGGCTGCCCGGCGTGTGGTGCCCCCTGATTTTATGGCGCCAGCTGCCCTGTCGAAAATCTTAAGAAAGCTCATGAGCCCTGAGGAGACACCGCCTCCGGAAAGGGGCTCGCCTTCGCCCCTGAGGGCGCTGAAATTGCTCCCGGTTCCCGATCCATATTTAAAAATCCGTGCCTCCCTCGTGAGAAGGTCAAAGATGCCACCCTCGTTTACCAAGTCGTCGGAAAGCGACTGGATAAAGCATGCGTGAACTTGTGGCCTGGAATAGGCATCCTCTGATTTCATGAGCCGGCGCGTGTCAGGGTCAACATAGTAATGGCCCTGGGCAGGGCCATTTATTCCATACACCAGCTGGATGCCGCTGTTAAACCACTGGGGTGAATTGGGGGCAGCAAACTGGTTCACCAGCATATACTTGAGCTCATCTTCAAAGGCATCTGCATCTTCTGCTGTCCTGAAATAGCCATAACGCTGGCCCCAGTGGCGCCAGCACCTGGACATCCTGGTGACAACCTGCCTCACGCTTTGCTCAGCCCCGAGCCTGGGATTGCCATCAGCCTCACGAATGACATTTCCCTGGGAATCAGGCTGGGGCACGCCTTTTTTCCTGAAATATTTGCTCGCAATTATATCAGTGGCTATCTGCGACCATGCCTTAGGCACCTCGATATCATGCATCTCGAATACTACAGTGCCGTCCGGGTTTTTTATGGATGAGCTGCGCTTGTCATACACAACTTCGCCCAGCGGGTCAGTGCCTGCGCTCGTGAAATAGCGCCTTACCACAAGCCCTTTGCCGGCCAAACGCTCCTTCAGTTCTTCGATGTAATTCATAAAACCAACTCAACCCCACACAACTGTTGCGAGCCCCGAAAACCAGTTTCCGAAACCCAACCGACTCGCAGAGGAGGGCTATCGGCGACAACAGTCGCCGAGCTATCGCAAACATCAGTTTGCGAGATTTTCGCGCTAGCGAAAACTGATCGCGCAGCAGCGCGATTCAAAACTCGAAACTGGAAACCCAAAACGTCTTATGCTCCTGCCTTAGCCTCCTGTTTCTTTTCCTTCTCAGCCTCGCTCCGTTCAATCATCTTCTCGATTTCATCCCTGAACTTGTGGAGGTCGCTGAAATTCAGGTATACTGATGCGAACCGGATATAGGCAATCTCGTCTATTTCCTTGAGCCGCCGCACCACAAATTTTCCGATCTCCTTGCTGGAAATGGTATCCTTGCGGCTCCTGCGCAGTTCCTGCTCAACATCATCAACAAGCTTGTCGAGCGCATCTGCCTGGATGGGCCGCTTCTCGCAGGCATGCTTTATGCCATCCAGGAGCTTCCTGCGCTCATAGCGCTCCAGCCTGCCGTCGCGCTTCACCACGGATATGTTTGGGGGCTCGAGCCGCTCATATGTCGTGAACCGCTGACCGCACTTTCCGCACTCTCTTCGCCTGCGGGTTATGCTCTCGGTCTCCCTGGTCTCCATGACCTTGGTATCGTCGTTGCGGCAGAATGGGCATTGCATATGGTTTAACCCCCAGACAGGTGGAGCAGAGCATTGCTCTGCGACATATTTTGCGCATCAGCGCAAAAGCACTTGGCACGCCAATTAATGTATTATGTGTGCCAAGGGCGAGATTCATACACTATATGTAGTGCCCATCTACCCAAACAGACACTGCACCTAGAGTTATTTACGCAACCCTTTAAAAGCTTTTGAGATTGCGCCAAGCGCTGAGAATCAGGTTAAGAAGATATTATTTCCTGCCCGTCTGCTCCTCAAATGGCTCTATGTGCACCAGTACTTCTTTGACATCTGCAACCACTTTCATGATTTCATATTTCACCTTTACCGCAACCTCATGGCCATGTTTCAGGGTGTAATTTTCAGGCAGGTGGAGGTGCAGGTCCACCATCAGCTTGCCAGCAACTGTGCGCGCCCTTTAATTTATGGTAGCTTTTCACCTCTGGCACGCTGGAGATTGCGCGCTTTATCTCAGCCAGCCTGCCCTTGCTGCCGATGCCGTCAGTAAGCTCGTCCAATGCTGTTGAGGTTATCCCCCACGTGCTGCGGAGCATCAGCACAGAGAGTATTAAGGCGGCAATCGGGTCAGCGGCAGGTATGCCATACTGCACTGCAAACAGGCCTAGAAATGCAGTAGAGTTTTGAAAGATGTCATAGGTATAGTTTATGCGTGCTGCGTCCAGCGCCAGGCTGCCATGCCTTTTCGCCTCCTTTGTCAGATAGAGCGCCAGCCCGATGTCAACCAAAATCGTGAAAAATACAAGCGCCAGGTCAATGGTATTGACATCCAGGTGGATTGGAGAGATTAGCCGCCTTACAGCCTCGGCTGCAATAAGGAATGCCGTGATAACAATCAATGCCGATTGGCCGAGCGCTGAAACAGTTTCGTATTTTTTATGCCCGTAGGGATGGCTATCGTCTGCAGGCTGGCCTGCCTTTTTCATGCCGAAATAGACAAACAGGCCGCCGAGCAGGTCCAACAGCGAATCCACTAGGATAGCAATGACCGCCAGGCTGCCCGTGAGCAATACCACTGCAAGCTTGACGCCTATCAGGAATAGGTTTGCAATGAGCACCGTGTGCGCAGACGCCAGTCTTTCGTCACTTTCAGACATGAGGAATGATAATGGATTGAGAAATTTAAATAGATGACCTGATTTCATTGCACCGACGTGTAACTTTATTAACAGACTTCTTCAAAAGATATAATAACGGGCTCCTGTAGTCTAGCCCGGTCAAGGACGCTGGCCTCTCAATCGAGGGAACCTGAAGAATAATGGTCTTGAGTCTCCAGTCTTGGGTCTTGGATATCTAGACTCTGAACCCTGGACTCTAGACCTTTAGGGTTTCTGGACTCCAGACTGTTCTGGTGCAATTTTGCCAGATGGCAAAAAGCACGGCAACCTCACGGTTGCCTGTTCCCTTACGTTAACCCTCCGCTTTTTACTTTTGGCTTTGGGTGATATGTATGGGTAAATGGTTCTCTTGAGTTGAAAGCCGGTAACTCGGGTTCAAATCCCGACAGGAGCGCTGATTTTCACTCAACAACAAGCTTCGCCTTTTTCCTGGTCAGCTCGAAAACAGTTTTTTCCAAGGTGGTTATATCTATGGGCAGCTTGCGCAGCTCTGAGGCTGCCACGCGCACCTTGAGGAGGTCTCCGCCCTTTGACATGAGCGTGTTAATGGCGGTAATCCGGCAGGGATGCATGAGGTTCTGCACCACTGAGTTGAAATCATCGCGCGTGGTTACTATTTTCACGGGCTTGCCCATTTCCCTTGAGATTTTTGCTGCAGTGGCGCCTTTCCTGCCAATGAGCTGTGTTGGGTCGGATGGCGTTATTAGGAGGAGATAATTGCCGAAATCCAGCGCCTTCCCCACCACTACAGGCGATTCTGGCAGGCATTTCGCAAGGAACAGGCTGAGCTTGACATCGGTTTCGCTGAGTTCTCCGCACCCTATTTTCCGCTGGCAGGAAGAGCACAGTATGCCGGTGTCTGCGCACATACCACATAAAAGAGTCTTGACCATGGCAAACAACCGCTAGACCGCCAAGGCTCATCGCAACGTCGGCAGAGATTGAATCGGCCTGTTGGTTCATGCCGACCCGACGTTGCGAGAATTTCCCGAATGAGCCATGTTGAATCGCGCTGTTGCGCGATAGCTCGATGCCTGCTGGCATCAATGGCTCTTCGGAAAATCTGATTTCTCAAGGATGATTTCAATGGCAGAAACTTTGACCCTTGAGCCGTCCTCGCTGGTCAGCTCATCGGTGGATATGTTGATTCCCTTGATTTTCACATCGCTCAAATATCTGCGCCTCAGGATTTCAGCCACATCAACCGCGCGGGAAATCAATTTGCCCCTTGCCTTGAGGCGCAGCTCTTTTGCGCCGTTGGTGAACATCGTGACCGCCGCAAGCACATAGCCCATGAGGTCCTTCTTTCCGATATAAATCGAATTGCCCCCTGGCCGATAGACTGATTCACGTTCACCCATATTAATCACTCTTTTTTACTGCAATCAGCATTTCTCTTCAGAGCAATAAAATGGTTTCGTCAACTACCACCTGCTAAAGCAGGACCAATTTTCGCTTATGCGAAATCGGATTTTACGAAGAGCCTGATGGCTCATTCGAAAAAAACTCGTGAAGCCTATGGGCTTCACGAAAGGTTCCAATCTCAAACTGAGATTGGATCCGGATTGAGTCGATGCGTCGACTCAATAGGATGCTATTGAGCCATTGGCTCAATCCGCATGACGTCTTCTTTAATTGAAATCGCCTAGCGTCTTTTGCCGTGGGTCATCCATGTGCTTTAACGCCGCAAGCTCCTGTTCTGTCCAGTGCTTGCCCTGCTGCCTCTCGATATAGAACTTGATTGCCGAACTCGTAACGTTGCCTATTGCCTCGTAAAAATATCCAGCTGACCAAAATTTATCGCCCCAAAGATACTTACTCAATTCTCTCGAACACTCCTTCCTCGTAATGAACGAACTGCTGCCTTTCAAATCATGAACTATCTCCGGAACGTCATATTTCCGGCAGTTACCCACGAATACGTGCATATGGTTAGGCGCAAATTCTATCGCAAATGCTGCCAAGCCAAATTCTTTTGCTTTCATCTCAACCTGCTTCTTGCAGACTTCCCTAACTTTGCGCTCCAAAAATACCTTCTTCCTGAATGCCGGCGTAAACTGCAAATGAAAATTCGACTGCCCCACACAATGTGCGTGCCTTATCAGCTTACCGCAAACTATTTGTTCATTGCTCTCGCTAACCATATTCATCGCCTCCAGCAGCGCAACAATGGCCCGCCCTCTGGGCGGGCCGCGCCGCTGAGCATGATTACACGTCTTAAAAATAGATTGACGCTGTAGCAAGCGCGTTCCACCCGTTATCGAGCAAACAACTGTTTGCGAGAGCTATACTCCAACAGGAGTATTCAAAAACGGGTAGGGGTTAGCGTCCACTGACTTTACTAAACCTTTTCGCCAGGAAAATGGGGTGGCTCTTCGACAGCATGCCTGACAACCGCAGGCAGCTCGAGCTTGCTCTTGTCAATCGGCTTCTTGTCAGGGAATATTGTGCCTTCAGGCACTATGCGCACAAGAACGCCGATTGCGCCGGATTTGGGATAAGCTGTAACGTGGGCCGAACGCACCAGCCTGCCTGATTCTCCGGATTTGGGAATGAACCCTGCAGCAACCCTGAGCGATTTTGAGCGGCCGCCCTTTGCCACAATCTTGCCGCTTGCTACAATCTCTGCGCCAATTGCGCCGGAATCCAGAATCTTTTTGAGCGTGAAATGCAGGATTGGCCTGGCCTTCTTGCCAATTTCCAGGAGCTTGCAGACACGCTGGGCAATAATCCTCGGCTGGAGATAGAAATCCTTAATTTCAACTACATTGAGCTGGGGATTTTCAAGGCCGAACTTTTTGCTCAGCTCGGAAGTCAGCTCGTTGATGCTCTTGCCTTTCCTGCCTATGACCCTGCCCGGGTCTGTCACATAAACATCAATCCTTGTGAGTATGGGAGTCCTCTGGATGTTAACATAGGCAAAGCCTGCCCGGTCGAGCTTGGTTTCCAGGTATTTGAAAACCTTGTAAACAACCATGCTGTCTTGTATGAATCGTCTTTCAATAGCCACTCACTCACCTGTAATAGGTTTTATTGCGCCTTCGGCGCTGTCTTGTGTTTTGCCGAAGGCAAAACAGTCTTCACGTCTTGCACTTATTATTTCTTCTCCTCAATTTTCCCTTCATTTTCCTTTGGTTTTTTCTTGGCCGGCTTTTTGGCAGCCACTTCCGGCTCCGGGCCAGACATAAGCGCAATCTGCACATAGGCAGTCTCATAATCGGCCCTCACGCGCCTGCCCTTGGCAGCCATCCTCGGGTAGACCCGCATTTTGGATGCGCTTACATAGGCGACAACCGGCATGGTAAGGCCCATCTGCTGGGCGTTGGCATATGCATTTTTCAGCACCTTGAGCACGAACTTGCACGCCTTGACCGGGTACCTGCCCTTGCGGGAGCCAAGCTCCTTCCTGTGGCCCAGGTGCTTGTTGTGCTTCTTGTACCTGATGGCCACGTTGCCGAGCTTTGCCTGCTCGAGGAACTGGATTGCAAGCTCTGCAGGAAGATTCCTGATGTTCCCGCATACTTCGCAGAGGTCCTTGGCAGAGGCGTCAATATCCCTGAGCATTGCCTTGGCATGTGGCTCTTGAGTGATGAATCCATATTTGCTTGCCAAACATATCACCATAACAGTTTTTGGTTCCGAGTTTCGGGCACTTTTACTTTTTCTTAAAAAGGTATAAGCGAGGTTTGCCCCAAAGGAATGCAAAATGGCAATCCCAAAGCCGACGCGCAACGATTTCGCCGGTGGCGTCGGTCGCTTAACCTTTTTATCCGCGAACGCTCTCTTGAATCAACAGATTCAAGAGCTTTCTCCGCAGGAGAATCCAATCTTTTGTGTAAAAAGAGAGGGCTCATTTTAATGGTATAAACTTGGAGCTCCTCGTTGCGCCTACGCCCGGGCCGGAGTGTATGACATTCCTCGTGGTGTGGACGAATTCGCCGAGCCGCCTGCCGACCTTGTCAATGGTAACAGATACCTGCTTGTATTCCTTGCCGTTGTAGACGCCGAAGTTAAGGCCCAGCCAGCTGGGCAGGATGATTGCTTCACGCGTGCGCGTCTTGATCTGGGTAACTGGGTTCTTGGCCTTGATTTTTGATGCCTTCTCCACGAGATGCTTGAACCCCGGATTTTTGGAGATGCGCTTGAGCGTGCGCCTCGCCCGCGATTTCAGGAGCGCAGTGAACTCATCGAGCGATATCGCTGCCAGCTGTACCTCGTTCATTCCACGCCATTGTTTTTGTTTCGCCATTAAAAGACCTCACAATCAACTGCCAACATCACATACTATCACTTACTTGTTCTTGCGCCCGACTCTGCTTGCTGCGATGTGGCCGACCTTTGCGCCGGTGGGTGTGCCCCTTGAGCGCATGTCGCTCTTGCCGCGGTGGTGCTCCTTGCCGCCATGCGGGTGGTTGTAGGCGCTTTGCTTGACACCACGGCCCTTGGGCCAGTACCTGTTCTGCGCATGCTTCTTGTGATACTGGTTGCCTGCCTTGAGCAGTGGCTGCTCCAGGACGCCGCCACCTGCCACCACTCCGACAATTGCCCTGCAGTCAGGGGATACTGCGACGATTTTGCGGGAAGGCATCCTCAATTGAACCTCCTTCTCGTCTCTGGCAACCACCACACAGTAGCTGCCTGGCGTGCGCGCCAGCTTGCCGCCATCGCCTGGTGTGCATTCAATATTGCAAACATAATATCCTTCCGGGACATTCTTAACGGGCACAATGTTGCCAAGCGCGATTGCAGCATGCGCGCCGGCATCAATCACCTGGCCGAGCATGATTCCTTCTGGCGCCACAACTGTCGCCTGGTCCCGGTTGTCGTAATAGAGCGCCATGACAATTGCGCGCTTGCTCGGGTCGTCGATGAATTCCGTGACCGTCGCCCTGATGGTACCGCGCTGCTCAAGCTCATCATATGCCCTGAACCTGGACACGGTCTTGTAGCGGTGGCTCTTGGCAACATAGGTCGGGCTTCCCTTGCCACGCCTCTGTGATTTCAGTCGTTTTCCCATGGTGTCACCAAATAAAAATCAATATCATCAGATAATCCCTAACTTGCCTGCCAGCTCATCCACATTGAAGCCAGGCTTGAGCGTGATATAGGCCTTTTTCCTGCCGTCAATGGCATTCATCATATTGACCCGTTCGACCTTGGCACCGTACATTTCCTCGAATGCCATCTTCACAATCGGCTTGGTTGAGCTCTTGCTCACGATGAATGTGATTTTGCCCTGGAATTCGAGCTGGCTGATTGCCTTCTCCGTGCCCACCGGGTAGATAAGCACATTTCCGGATTCAGCTACCATTGGTTTTGACTTTCCCATCAAAAGACCCTCCGCTTCACTGCGGTCAGTTTTCGCTTCGCGAAAATCTCGTGAGCCTCGCTCACGATTCTTTTAAACTCCGCCGAATTGCCATTAAAACACCAAAAGCTCCTTGAGCGAATTCTTGCTGAACAGGGTAATCCTCGGGATGCCGCCAGGGCAGATGTTCCTGACTTTGAGCAGCTTGGCGCTCACCGAATCAACGCCGGCTATATTTCTCGCTGCCTTGAGCACAGCTGCGCCCTCTCCGGCAACCACCAGGATGCTCTTCCTATAGCTGCGCCTCTGGGTTTTGCGCTTGCGCCTCACGCCAGTCTTCAGCTTCTTCTTTGATTTTGCATCTTCAATGTCAGCCGCGAAGAATTTGTTCAGGAATGCAAGCAGCTCCCGTGTCTTTGCAATGGACTCGACCTTTTCATCTATAATAATAGGCAATTGGAGTTTCGCAAGCTCGGCTGCCACTGCTTTGTGCCGCTTCAAAAGGAGCGCCGTATTGCAGGTTGCCGCGATTGCGCTTGACAGTGCCTTGGAATATTCCTTGGCATTCATGTTCTCGATTAGCGTCTTCTCTACTTTCGGCGGATGCGCCCGCCTTCCCTTTACAGAGCTTGGAATCCTGCGAACACGGCCGAACTTGCCCTTTGCCAGCACTTCTCTCGGCAATCTTGAAATGCCCATATTCTTGATTGAGCCCCAGGCTTCCTTCCTGCCGCGGTATTTTGCAGAGGTCTCGAGGCCAGCACGGCGGTAGGACCCCTTGGGCTGGTAATCCCTGCTCTGGTCAGATAGGACCGCGCGCATTATGAGGTCCGGCCTCACAGGCTCAGTGAATGCCAATGGCAGCTCGACTTCGCCAACTGGCTGGCCATCAATGCCATAAACTTTTGCTTTCATCATGAAACACCTGACACCTGAAAAATTTCACTCCACTCCATTATTTCACTACTTCACTATCTGCACTACATTCGGAGGCTTGGGCTTCTGCTCACCCTTGCGGATGGCTTTCCTAAACCTCACGAGCCTCTTTACCGGGCCTGGAAGCGTGCCCTCGAAAAGCACATAGTCATTCTTCAGCACGCCGTAATTCTTGAACCCTGATTTCTTGTTCACATCATCTGGCTTGCCGATTTTCAGCAGCCGCTTGTTATAGTCAGTGCGCTTGTGATAGCCCATCTGGCCTGCCTGGGGAATTGTATAGGTAACATAGCCTGGATGCCATGGGCCCAGGTTGCCCAGGTGCCTCACGCGGCCAGTTGCCTTCCGCCTCTGCTTGGCTATGCCAAAGCGCTTGACCGAACCCTGCCAGCCCTTGCCCCTGGTGATGGCAACCGCATCACAATATTCACCGGGCTTGAAGACCTCGGATGCGCTCAATTCCTTGCCCAACAGGGTGCGCGCATAATCAAGCTTTGCCTTGGCCGTATTGCCGCCCACGGCTATCTGCAGGCGCTCGATATGCTTCTTGCCAATGCCTGTTTTTGCCGGCTCGACAAATGCCAGCACGAATATTTCATCGGCAGAATTCTCGTCAATCTTCTTTGCTGAGGTTAGCTTCTGGCGCAATTTTAAGATGACTTTTTCATCAGGAGTGAACTCGTCGCACACCACCATTCCATCCCGGTAGGCGCGGATGCCGTAAATTACAATCGGAGGCGCCTCGACGATGGTGCAGTTGAGCACAATCTCCTGGCCTTTGGTGGGCCTCATCGTGTCGTCAACAATCACCACGCTGGTCTGGCCTGCCTTGTAGCCTGCAAACCCCAATATGCATGGAGTTGGCGAGCTGGCCCAGGCAAGCACGCGCGGTAGCTGGGACTTTGCCCTTTTTCTCGGCCAGAAGGCCAGTGAACCGCGTCTTGGAGCATTATGTTTAGCCATTAAGAATCATCTCAATTAATTAGCCAGGAATATTGAGAATAAGCCAAATACAAACAGCTTATTGTAGAGATTATTTTAGAGCCAAGTGTTTAAATAGATTATTGATTGCTCAGGCACGGTAATCTGCATATTTGTCATTCAGCTTGAATCTCGCTGGATGGGCGGCCCGCGTTTTCTGCGAGCAATGAACCTCGTTAAAAGTGTATTCACTGCAAACAGGGCATTTCCTTAATTTCATCACATTAAAACCCGCAACTCGAAACCCGAAACTCGTAGCCCAGAACCCCAGACTCTAGACAATTATGCAGCCTTGCTTGTCTTTGAAATAAACGCGCAGCCTGCATTTTCCGCCTCTTTCTCCAGGGTGGCTATCACATTGTCCATCTCCTTCTCCACCAGCTGGGCATCGGTGCCGCTCAGCTTCAGCCTGTAGTGGGGCGCACCCTCATAAATGACCCGGACATTGCCGCCCTTGATTGAAGATAAGATTCCCTTGACAGTCTCAATGCCATTGTCCGCATAGCAGGTAAGCTCAACCACCGTGTCAATGTCGAAAACAGGCTTCTTGATGTTCTTCTTTGCCAAATCAGAAAGCGCCTTGGCAAATGTTTCAGGCAGGCCCAGCTCTTCAAAGCCAGGGGTTGCGTCGACTATGGCCTGAAGCGCCTCGTGCCTGCCTCCGAATTTCTGCTCGAGCTTGAGCCGCGCTGCCTGAAAGGCCTCGATGCCTATCTTGGATTCCTTGCGCGCCGCCTCGAATATGCCCTGGGCACGGTTCTCCCTGCGCACTTCCTCCAGCTTGTTCATCTTGTCGCGCTCGGTAACCTGCTTGAGCGAAATGTCCACCTGGTCCTTTTGCTGGTCAATGCGGATGACAACGGCAACGAGCTTCTGGCCGTCCTTTATGAATTCGTGGATATTCTTGATCCAGCGGGGCGCGACCTCGGAAATGTGGAGGAATGCCTCCCGGTTGCCGTATTCCTCAAGCGTGCAGAAGGCGCCGAACGGCATTATCTTCTTGACGGTTGCAAGCAGAAATTCTCCAACCTGGGGGTAACGAATCATGGATAGAATTACGCAATGCAGGTTTTTAAGAGTCTGGGGTTTAGGGTTCTTGGTTCCGGGTCTAGAGTCCAGGGTTCAGAGTCTAGATATCCAAGACCCGAGACCCAAGACTGGAGACTCAAGACTGCAACGACCTAGCGCTCATGTTCTTCAAGCCAGTGAGCATTGCCTCGTATTCAGAGCCTGAGATCCTGCTGACCACAATGGTGGCATCCTTGGGTATTTTCTTTGGAATAAGCTTAAGGAATTCAGCAGTGCCCTTTTGCGCGGTTACCCCGCCAGGAGATTGCACCTGCTGGGATTTTGCAACTTTCCTGGGCACCACTTTCGAAAGCCAGGTTACTCTCTTCCGCTGGGCAAATGGGGGCAACTTGAAATTAATGAGAACTACGCTGACATCATGAACACTCCGAGGGCTAAAGCCCTCTGTAAGGAGTTCGCCCTGCTTGTCTCCTCGGATTATCTCGAAATCGCCATAACCTTGAGGGGGTAATGATTCGACTTTGGCATCAATTACCCTAACCAAGCCGTTTACGGTTTTTATCCCATGGATAAATTGCTGCAGGATTGCTTCATTCGCATGCTCTGCAACTATCTCAACTTCCCCTGCCGGCAAATTTTTCACATAGCCGTTGACATCCAGCTCATTGGCTATCTGAAACACTTTGTTCCTGTAGCCACTTTTCTGAACCTTGCCGCTCACTGTTATCTTGTATGCGTTCATGGAGGTTATTTGAGCTTTCCTGCTATTTAAAATCTAGAGTTTGATTGAATGCGCTTACGCGCATCAGATGCTCCTGCTGTCGCATATCTCGACAAGCAAGCTTATCGATAGCTCGACGGCAAAGCCATCGATGCTCGCCGCTCTAACATTCGCTTCCTGCCGTAATTTTACTCCTTTTTAAGCCAAACCCCAACGTTCATTTAGAAATACCACTGTTATAACTGCTCCTTTTATAAATTCTGATATAGAAAATTAATAATAGTGGTTATATGCAGCAAAATAAACAACCGGGCGCAGCGTTATTAAGGAACGTAAGGCATCACTCACTTGTCAACAGGTTCAAGTTCGCCACACTCGCAACTGCTTTAATTGGCGGCATAACTGCAACCGGACAGGTTACGCTCCCTAGACTCTCATTGTTCAGAAACGAGCCAACCAAATCACTCACTATCCAGTTGTCTAAACCGCTGTGGGCTGAGTCTGGAGGCGGAGTCGTTGCCACCCCGAAAGAGCTCACTAAAGAGGAAATGAAACAGATTGCAATAAAGGCGGTTAAGGAGACGATGAACGGAACATCCAGTAGTGATGCTAATGAAACGTTCATTTGCTTAGGCTCTAATCTATTATCAAATGGATATGTAGTGGTAATTACAGTAAGGGTTG
>Ga0066637_10000503_pt1 | contig 23648 bp, 21 predicted proteins | sample CryGeyCG2014_020_FD_62737 | JGI IMG/M metagenome (GOLD analysis project Ga0066637, IMG submission 62737) | Groundwater microbial communities from aquifer - Crystal Geyser CG08_land_8/20/14_0.20 | ecosystem: Environmental > Aquatic > Deep subsurface > Groundwater | place: USA: Utah: Grand County...
AGTGGTTTAGACCCGGAAGACACCAATAGCCCCGAAGAACAAATCAATTATTCAACTGCCAATGATTTGGTTATTCTTGTTCAATATATCACCTTTGAACACCCGGAAATCGTAAAAATTTTAAGCAAGAAAGAGCTTGCTCTTTATTTAGATAACGGCCAGTTCCACCATAATCTTCAAAATACCAACGAGCTTTTAGGGCAGATTCCCAATATCATCTGGGGAAAAACCGGCACCACTGACAAGGCGGGGGGCTGTTTGCTTTTAACAATTAAAGGTAAATCACCCGGAACATACTTAGTAGCCGTGGTTCTAAACTCGCCTGATAAATTTGACGATATGAAAAAAATTATTGACAATTATGGCCTCTGAAAATGTCATTAAAATCTTATCTCTTTGTTCCATATCCGCCTTATTGGCGGTTTTATGGACTCCGTTTTTGAGTAATTTTCTTTACAAATATAAGTTTTGGCGCAAGGCGGCCAGAACCAAAACCATTGATGGAAGCCCGGCCACGGTTTTCCATCAACTCCACAAGGACAAGGAAGTAAATACCCCGCGAATGGGCGGGCTTTTAATTTGGGTGACCACTATTTTTTTAGCTTTTTTGTTTGCTGGTTTGAATAAGATTTTTCCTCAAATATACCCTTTGGAAAAGTTGAACTTTTTATCAAGAAATCAAACCTGGCTGCCTTTGGGCATATTAATAGCCGGTAGCTTGTTGGGCCTGGGTGATGATATTTTGCAAATTTTCAGCAAAGGCAAATACGCGGCCGGAGGCATTCGTTTTACCCGACGATTAGTCGTGGTTTTAACAATTGCCTTAATTGGCGCTTGCTGGTTTTATTTTAAGCTGGGCTGGCACACTATTCATATTCCCGGTAACGGCAGTATTGAAATTGGCTTGTGGTATTTGCCTTTGTTCGTCATTACGGTGCTGGCTTGTTGGGCCGGCGGGGTAGTTGATGGGTTAGACGGCTTGGCTGGCGGAATTTTCAGCATTATGTTTAGTGCTTTTTCTATCATCGCTTACGCTAACACACAATACGATTTAGCGGCTTTATGCGCGGTTATTGCCGGCTCCACCATAGCTTTTTTGTGGTTTAACATTCCGCCAGCCCGTTTTTATATGGGAGAAACTGGCAGCATCGGATTGACGGCGGTTTTAGCAGCCGTAGCTTTTTTAACCGATTCATTATTGGTTCTGCCGATTATTGCCGGGCTTTTAGTGATAGAAGTGGGCTCAATTGTTATTCAGCTTTTTTCCAAAAAATTTTTTCATAAAAAGGTTTTTCTTTGTTCGCCCATTCATCATCACTTGGAAGCCAAGGGCTGGAGTCGGGAAAAAATCACCATGCGCTTTTGGCTGATAAGTTTAGTTTTAGCCATTATCGGAGTTGCCATAAGATTATTGGGATAAATAAAATGTTAAAAGAATACTTTGAAAATATTTTAAAAAATTATAAAGCAGGCGATACAACCGAAGCGAGCTTTTATGTTGTGTTACAAAAATTCATTGAAAGTTTTGCCCAAACTCAAAAAATCAACCTAACCATAACTCCTCAACCAAAAAGAGGTGAGAGTGGTATACCTGATTTTGTCATCAGAAAGGGTAAGGAATTAATTGGCTATATTGAAGCCAAAGATATTGGCAAAGATTTAGAAAGCATTGAATTTACGGAACAAATTGAAAAATACAAAAATAATTTTGATAATTTTATTTTAACCAATTATTTTGATTTTTGGCTTTGGCGAGGCAAGGAGCAAAAATGGGTGATGAAGGTTAGGGCCAGCAAAGGTGAATTGCTTGTCTTAAAAAACGGACAAGTTCCGCCACTAATAAACGAAAAAGAACTCGGTGATTTATTAAATACTTTTTTAAATTTTAATATCCCGGAAAGAAAAACCGCCAAACTTTTAGCAAAGGACTTGGCGAGCAAAGCGCGTCTAATTCCTTCTTATATTATTGAGGAATTAAACGATGGCGAACAAGCCGAAATAGTTCGCATTTACGAAGCGTTCAAGCATTTCTTAATTGCTGATTTATCCAAAGAGCAATTCGCTGATATTTACAGCCAAACAATCGCTTACGGGCTTTTTATGGCGCGATTACAACACAAGGGTAGCGGTTTTAACAGATTTTTGGCCCAACAATACTTGCCAAAAACAATAACGGTCCTAAAAGATACTTTTTCTTTAATTTCTGGAACAAGCTTACCAAATTCTCTAAATTGGATAATTGATGATATTGCAACTATTTTGGCTTATTGCGATATTGATAAAATAAAAAGTGACTTAAAAGAAAAAACTGGCGGAAACGATCCGCTAATACACTTTTATGAAACATTTTTAAAAGAATATAATCCCAAAGAAAAAAAGCATAGGGGAGTATATTACACGCCCCTACCCATTGTTTCTTATATCACCCGTTCAATAAATTTATTGTTAAAAGAAAAATTTGGCAAAACATTGGGATTCGCCGACTCTACTGTAACAATTTTAGACCCAGCCAGCGGCACCTTGACTTTTCCAGCTAATGCCATTGAAATCGCTGAAAACGAAATTGCGCAAAGCAAACAAGCCGGCTCTTGGCTTGACTTGGTTAAAAGCCACATATTAAAGGATTTTTACGCGTTTGAACTTTTAATGGCGCCGTATATTATAGGCCACTTAAAAGCGTTTTTGTTATTGGAGAATTTGGGCTATAAAATGCAAGACAATGATCGCTTTAATCTTTTTTTAACTAATTCGTTGGATTTTGAACAGCACGAACAAAGCAATTTGCCAGGTTTCCCCTTTGCTTTAACTGAAGAATCAAAAAACGCTTTAGAAGTAAAAAACCAGAAAAAAATTTTAGTAGTAATGGGCAATCCGCCGTATTCCGGAATATCACGAAATACGGGAAATTGGATTTTAGAAAAAATAAAGGACTATAAGTTAGTGGCAGGGAAGCCATTAGGCGAACGCAATCCAAAATGGCTACAAGACGATTATGTAAAATTTTTCAGATTTGCTCAATGGAAAATTGAGCAGGCCGACCAGGGCATTTTGGGATTTATTACAAACCATGCTTGGCTAGACAACCCAACTTTCAGGGGAATGCGTTATTCTTTAATACAAACGTTTGACGAGATTTATATTTTGAATTTACACGGAAATTTTAAGAAAAAAGAAAAAACTCCGCAAGGTAAAAAAGACGAAAATGTTTTTGACATTCAACAGGGCGTTAGCATTGCTTTGATGGTGAAATGTCCGCAGCGCAACAAGCCAACGATAAAATATCTTGACCTCTGGGGGTTGAGAGAAGAAAAATATAACTTTCTGGAAACCCGGAACATAAAAAATACTAAATGGCAAGATTTAGAACCAAAAGAGCCATATTATTTTTTAATCGCCAGAAACCCAAAGGGCGAAAAGGACTACGAAAAATTTATAAGTGTGGCTGAAATCTTTCCTGTACATAGCGTGGGAATAGTGACAGCCCGAGATAATTTTGTAATTGATTCCAATAAAGAAGGGCTGAAAGCCCGTATTGATATTTTGCGCAGCTCGCGAGAAACCGATGAACTTATCAAACAAAATTATGGTTTGCGAGATAAGCTAACTTTTCTAACCAAAGCCCGCCGACAAATCCAGGAGTTAAACATCGCTGATTATGAAAACTGTTTTACTAAAATTCTATATCGACCATTTGACGAAAGATGGATTTTCTATCATTCGTCTATTATTGAGAGAACAAGAGAAGAAGTAATGAATAATATGCTAAAACCGAATTTGGGTTTGATATTTCACAAAAGAGAGGAGCTTGATTTACCATATACACATTTTTTGGTAACGGAAAATATTTGTGAGCACGGACTATTATCAGGAAAAACTACTTGTTATGAAGCGCCTCTTTATCTTTACAGCCAAAACTTTTATGGTTCATCAAAACCAAAAACAAAACTTCCAGCCGGAGTGATGATGCTTTTTGACGCCCCAAGAGAGGAAGAAAAAAAGCCTAATATAAAACCAGAAATTATTCAAAAACTTTGCGAAACATACAAGCAAGAGGTTTCAGCCGAAGACATTTTTTATTACATATACGGCGTTTTGTATTCCAATGTTTATCGCCAAAAATACAATGAATTTTTGAAAATCGATTTTCCAAAAGCGCCTTTTACTACTGAGCCAAAATTATTTTTTGCCATTGCTAAAATCGGCAAGGACTTAACGGACTTGCATTTACTCAAATCGCTAAAGTTAGAAAAGCCAACAGCTAAATTTCCAAAAAGCACCAGCAGTGTTTTAAAAAATGGCTTAGTGGAAAAAAGGAATTACCAGCCCCAACAAAAAAGAATTTACATCAACGATGAGCAATACTTTGAGGGGATTGAAGCGGATGTTTGGCATTACCATATTGGCGGGTATCAGATTTTAGACAAATGGCTTAAAGATAGAGTTGGCAAAAGATTGTCGTTTGAAGAAGTAGGTCATTATTTAAAAATCATCACAGTCCTGCAAAATACCATTAATTTGCAAAAGAAAGTTGACGAATTATATCCCGAAATTGAAAAAAATTTAATGCAACTGCCGTAAAATGTTGGAAAATTTAAAAAACAAAAAAATACTTATCTTGGGCTTTTTGGTAAAGAGGGGATTGACAGTTAGATGAATGGAAAACTAATAAAAACTAACAAAATGAAAGACCAAAATCTAAAACCGATATTTTTTGAGTTCAGCGGTTATCGGTTTAAACCGCGAGAAAAATTTTTAGAGTTTGAATATAAAATTGGTTTTGTTGGGAGAAAACCACTTGTTTTTGTTGAAAAAATAATCTTGCCAAAGATTCCTAACTTAGAAAAAATTCCTCGGGGACTTTTAACCGAGCTATTAGGCGACCTTCATTTAATGTTGGGTGTAAGTTATTATAAAACTTATTGTCCGCCTAAAATTAAATTAGCCAAACCGCTGAGCCCCGACAAAGTCCTGTTTTGGGAAACGGTTTATAAAAAGGGCTTAGGCGAGTTTTTTTATCGCAATCGCCTTGCCGTTAAAAAGACAATCGGTTTTCCCGTGGCTCAAAAACAAAAAGAAGAAAAAAATTACTTTTTACCGCGAAAAAACAGGTCTCTGGTTGGCGTGGGCGGGGGCAAGGATTCTATTGTGGCTGTTGAATTGTTAAAACAAGCTAAAAAAGACATTACTGGCTTTGTCGTCCAAACCGGCGAAAAATCAGAAATCATTGAGGATATAATTAAAATAGCGAGCATTAAACAACTAAAAATCAAACGGGTTTTAGATGAAAAACTCTTATCTGGCTTGCCGCAAAGCTATCAAGGCCATATTCCTATCTCGTCTATTTACGGCTTTTTAGGGCTCTTCCTTGCCGTATTTTATGATTATAAGAATATTATTGTCGCTAACGAATACAGCAGCAATTTTGGCAATCTGAAATATCAAAAACAAGACATAAATCATCAATGGAGCAAATCAGCGGAATTTGAAAATATTTTCCAGAACTATATCAACAGATACTATTCTCCACAAATAAGATATTTTTCTTTATTAAGGCCGTTTTATGAAATTCGCCTCGCTGTAATGTTTTCAGAATTTAAAAAATATCATTTTTTATTTTCCAGCTGCAATAAAAAATTTACCAATAAAAAACAGGGTAGGGAAGGGGACAGGTGGTGCTTAAATTGCCCAAAATGCCTTTCGTCTTTTCTTTTACTATCTGCCTTTTTGCCTAAAAATGACTTATTAAAAATTTTCAAAAACAATCTCTTTCAAGAAAAAACCTTGCAAAATCAATTTAGCGATATTTTGGGATTTGGGAGATTAAAGCCATTTGATTGTGTGGGCACTTTTGAAGAAAATAAAGCGGCTCTTTATTTAGCGAAAAATAAATTTAAAAATGATTTCATCGTAAAAAAATTTTCGCTTAAGATAAAAAGCCAAAACAATTTTTTCCAAGAAGTTTTTTCAACTCACCCTGCTTTTAATATCCCGACAGAATTTCGTTTTTTGGGAATGAAAAATGTTTTAATTTTGGGTTATGGCAAAGAAGGCAAAATAACCGAACAATACCTCAAAAAATATTTTCCTAAATTGAAAATCGGCATAGCTGACCAAAAGCAGGGCAGTGGTTATTTGAAAAAACAATCGCAATACGACATCGCTGTTAAAACGCCCGGCATTGCCAAAAAAGCCGTCATAATCCCATATACCACCGCCACCAACATATTTTTTTCCCGGGTGGACAACGATAGGATTATCGGAATAACCGGCAGTAAAGGCAAAAGCACAACGGCCTCGCTTATTTACGAAATTTTAAAGGCCGATGGCAGGAAGGTTCGGTTTTTGGGCAATATCGGCTCGCCAATGCTTAAAGCCCTTATTGAGCAACCGCTAAGAAAAGACGAATTATTTGTTTTGGAGCTTTCCAGCTATCAGCTTGACGATATAGAACGTTCGCCGGGCATAGCCGTTGTTACCAGCCTATTTCCCGAGCATATGAACTATCACGGCAATGTTAAAAATTATTTCGCGGCTAAAAAAAATATTATAAACTTTCAAAATCAAAATAGTTTTTTCGTCTATAATCCAAAAGTAAGAGAGTTGAAAGAGTGGGGGAGTAAGATAAAAGCCAAGGCAATGCCTTTTAAAATGTCTCTGCCGTTAAAAGATAAGGAAATACCTTTACTTGGAGAACACAATAAAAACAATATAAGAATAGCCGCTACCGTCGGGAGTATCTTGGGGGTTTCTAAAAAAGTTATAGCCCAGGCAATTAAAAACTTCAAACCGCTTGCCCATAGATTAGAGTTTATTGGCGAATTCAAAGGGATTAAGTTTTACGATGACGCTATTTCAACTGCCCCCGAGTCAACTATTTTCGCTATTGCTTCCATACCCAACGTCAAGACAATCTTTTTGGGCGGCGAGGATAGGGGATGCAAATTTTTGGAATTGGAAAAAATTTTAAGAAAATACCAAATTAAAAACATTGTTTTATTCCCTGACAGCGGCAAAAGAATCTTAAAAAATAGGCGAGGATTAAATGTATTTGAAACATCAGAGATGAATCAAGCTGTGAAATTCGCTTACGAGAATACAGAAAAAGGCGGAGTATGTCTGCTTTCTACGGCGTCGCCCAGCTATAATTTGTGGAAAAATTTTGAAGAGCAGGGAGAGCAATTTAAAAAATGGGTAAAATTTTATGGCCGGCAAAAAACTATTTAAAAAAAAGCGTCCGCCCGATTATTTTTTATTGGCTGTTATCGTTGTTTTGACTTTATGGGGGCTTTTCGCTATGGGGCTAATCTCTCTGCCGCTTTCACAGCAAAGATTTGGCACGCCTTGGCATTACTTGCAAAATCAGCTCATAAAATTGGCTGTTGGGATTTTTTTGGGTGTTGTTTTGTATAAATTACCGATAAAATTTTTAAAAAAAACAGCGCCTTTGATTTTTTTTGTAACCTTGCTTCTTACTTTATTGGTTTTTGTGCCTGGATTGGGCGTAAAAATAGGCGGGGGACAGCGCTGGATTTCCGTGGCCGGATTTTTATTTCAGCCCTCGGAATTTTTAAAAATCGTTTTTATTATTTACTTAGCGGCTTGGCTTGATAAAAGCAAAGCAATGTCTGACAAAAAAAAATTTAAGGAGATATTTTTACCCTTTTTCACGGTGGCTATAATAATATTCGCCGTTTTAGCTCTTCAGCCCGATTTAAGTACATTGTGCATCTTGTTGGCCGTGTGTTTAATGATGTATTTTACGGCCTCAACGCCTTTAAAACATACGGTTAGTTTAATAGGGGCCGGAATGGCCGGCCTCATCGCGCTTGTCTTAATCAAGCCCCACGCGTTGAACCGATGGTTAATATTCTTGCATCCCGAAACAGATCCTTTGGGCAAGGGATTTCAGCTACGTCAATCGTTATTAGCGGTTGGCTCGGGAAAAATTTTCGGCATTAAGGAGGGTTTTGGCTTTGGTTTGGGCGAACCCAACATCGGACTTTTACCCACTCCCATCACCGACTCAATTTTTGCTATAATAGGTAAAGGGTGGGGTTTTATCGGCGCGAGCGCCGTAGTTATTTTATTTTTTTTACTTTTTTGGAGAATTTTAAAGAACAGTAAAACGCAAGGCCAAAATTTTGAAGGGCTTCTTTCGCTGGGTATCGGAGTGTGGATTATCTTTCAAACATTTTTTAACATAACAGGTATGTTAGGGCTAATGCCGATGGGCGGGGTGCCCTTGCCTTTTTTCAGTTATGGCGGTTCACACCTGATTGCCGAGATGATGGCCGTGGGTATTCTGCTCAATTTGTCTAAAAGTAAATGAGCGCTTAACGAAAACAAGCCCGCAGGGCGCAGTTTGAGATTAGCGCGAATTCACCGAGCACATAACTTTATTGCAGGACTGCAATAAAGTTATGTGCTCGGTGTAAGAACTTCTAAATCTCGCGGCTCATAAATTCGCCGCTCAATTAAGAATTTCTAACATGAAAATTGTTTTTACTGGCGGAGGAACCGCCGGACATATTTTTCCCATATTAGCTATTATCCGTGAATTGCGAAACAACTATTCCGACCCGGATTTGGATTTGTATTATTTTGGGCCTAAAAACCTCCAGACCGAGGTCTTGTTGTCTATTGAAAAAGTCAAAATTAAAACAATACCCAGCGGTAAAATCAGACGTTATTTTGCGTTTCAAAATTTTATTGATTTTTTTAAAATACCTTGCGGCATTTTAAAAGCCATATTTTTACTGTTCTTTCTGGCGCCTGATATGGTTTTCAGCAAAGGTGGCTACGGCTCTTTTGCAACCGCTTTAGCAGCTTTTCTTTTAAGGGTGCCGATTTTTGTGCACGAATCAGATGCAACAATTGGGTTCGCCGCTAAAATAGAAAGCAAATGGGCCGTGGAGATTTTCACTTCTTTTGAGGAAACGTTTAACTTGCCAACCAATAAAATAGTTTGCGTGGGTAATCCCATAAGAAGCGGGGTTATGGGAGGAAATAAAGAAGATGCATTGAAATTTTTTGAGATTCAAAGTAAAAAGCCCGTACTTTTTGTTTTAGGCGGCTCACAAGGCGCCGCAAGCATTAATAATCTTATTTTAGAGACCTTTCCAGAAATACTTTCAGAGTTTGAAGTTATCCACCAGACAGGGGAAACGAATTACCAACAAAACAACAAAGAAGCTTATGTTTTAATAGGCAACGAGCAATTAAGAAAGTCGTATCATTCTTTTGGTTTTATGAACGAAACCCAGCTAAAGAACGGGTTTGCTGCTTGTGATTTAGTAATCTCTCGGGCTGGTTCGGGTGCTATTTTTGAAATTTCCGCTAATAAGAAACCGGCTATTTTAATTCCTTTATCAAATTCCGCGCAGAATCATCAAGTTCATAATGCCTACTGTTTTGAAAAATGCGGCGGGGGAGAGGTGTTGGAAGAAGACAACTTAAAACCCCACTTATTTTTAGAAAAATTAAATTATCTCTTCGGTCATCCCAATATCCTGCAAGCTATGGTTCAAGGATCGGAGAACTTCTCCAGACCAAAAGCGGCTCGAATGATTGCCAACTATCTATTAGAATATCTATATCGCAGCTTTGTGCCCATTGAAGGACAGTAAATAAGTGAAAAGTTAAAAGTCCAAAGTTAAAAGTTATATGAAAAGCCAAAAAATTCTTTTAATTCTAATCATTTTTTTATTTTTTAACATATTCTTTTGCTTGGCTGCGGCTCAAAACTCTGATAATTTTTCAGAGGCGGAAGGTTTACCATCGGTTGTTGAAATTAAGCCGGTAAGCAGTTTGTTTCAAGACGTTAAAGAGTTTTTTATAGATAAGGTGCGGAAAATAACCAGTTTTAACTTAGGAGAGGGGATTGAAAAAATTAAAACATGGTCTTTACAGCGGAAAGAGGGAATTTATCAGGGCTGGCAAGAAGAAAAAAAGGAATTCCAAGAGATATTACAAAAAAGTTTTTCTCAAATCATTTTTGGTCTTTGGCAAAAAATATTTGGCAAAAAATAAAATATTTTATTTAGGGTTTTTTCCCAAGAGGGAGAGATTGACTTAGGGCTTTACCAGCCCTATAATCGTAGAAGAATATACTTCGCAGAATACAGGTTTAGCGAAGTTTAAATTTAAACTTCGCTAAACCTTGCCCAGATTATGCAAAATTACTTCAACTTCGCATAATCTGGGCTTTAACTCTTCTTTTATGAAAATATGAAAAAAAACGATAAACGGATAATTGACCACATTTTAGATTTTTTGGAATACATTGATGTGGAAAAAAATTTGGGAAATAAAACTCAAGTTACCTATCATAGATTACTGGAGAAATTTTCTAATTGGCTTAAATCTGAAAATTTATCCGGCATACTCCCCCACCAACTCACCAGCGAACATGTTTGGAAATACAGGGTCTTTCTTTCAAAAATCACAAATAAAAATAATAACCAGCCATTAAAAAAAACTTCTCAAAATTATTATTTAATTGCTTTAAGAAATCTTTTGAATTATTTTGCTGACCGTGATATTATGTCTTTGCCTTCGGAAAAAATAAAATTATCAAAAAAAGGAAAGGACATAAAGGTAAAATTTTTAAATTTGAGCCAAGTGGAAAAATTGCTGTTAGCCCCGAATATAAATTCTAAAACCGGACTGCGAGATAGAGCCATTTTAGAGACATTATTTTCCACCGGAATAAGGGTGGCGGAAATCGCGGCCCTAGATAGAGAGCAAATAAAAATTCCTCCTTCTTCAGACGAATTAGAAATAAGCATTACTGGCAAGGGGGGGAAAGTCCGGCCGGTATATTTTTCAACCAGATGCTTGCGGTGGCTAAAAAAATATCTGGACTGGTGCAAAAACGACAACGAAAGAGCTCTTTTTACCCGTTTTAAGGGCCCAAGAAATGCGTCAGCGCGCTTAACCACCCGTTCTATTGAAAATATAGTAAAAAAGCACGCTATTGCTGCGGGCGTACCCGTTTTTACGGTACCGCATACGATCCGTCACAGCTTTGCAACCGATATGTTAGCCAAGGGTGTTGATATTAGAACTTTACAGGAATTTTTGGGCCATAGCGACATATCAACCACCCAAATCTACACCCATGTAGTTTCTAAACAATTAAAAGATGTGCACCGCAAATTCCATAGCGGTGGCGAATTAAAAGAATAATATTGAAACGACCTTTTGAATTACTCCTCTGCTGGAGTTTCAATTTTTAAGAGTGGTTTTGAAAGGTAAAATTGGGTCAAAATTCCTGCGCCAAAACAAAGCAGGCAAAGTAAGAAAACAATGATAACTAATAAAATCGTATCTTTATTCCTCTTGAAAATTTTAACTAATTCTGGTAGCATAAATAAATGAGCGCCCAAGAGCGCGAGTCGTAAGTCGAAGCGCGATTGGTTGCGCGAATTTACCGAGCACATAAATTTACGAACATAGCATTTTCATCTTTTGTTATTAAAAGTAGTTATAATATCGTTTTTTCGCTTTGTTTGCTCGTAGATTTATGTGCTCGGTGCAAGAGCTTATAAATTTCAAAGCTCGCTACGTTCACTTTTCAATTAACAATCTCTAACATGGCTCAAACAAAATCAAAAAGTGCTTCGGGATTGGGACGTGATTCACAACCTAAATATTTAGGCATAAAATTAGCCGACGGTCAAAAAGCCAAGGTAGGTATGATTATTGTGCGCCAACGCGGCAGCAAATATCTGCCGGGCAAGAATGTTGGCTTAGGTAAGGATTATACTCTTTTCGCTTTAAAAGAGGGGGTGGTTAGGTTTCAGGAAAAAAATAAAACAACCTTTACTGGTGCTAAACGTTTGGCTAAAGTGGTGAATGTTATATAATATCGCTTGCTTTTGCTTTGTTTATAAATTTATAAAAAATAATCCCCTTTTCTTTGGGATTATTTTTTGTTTTTAGCGCAAACCCTAATAAATTCTTTAAACAAGGGGTGCGGATTTAATGGTCGCGACTTAAATTCAGGATGAAATTGGGTGCCCAAAAAGAAAGGATGGGCTTGCCCTGAGCCTGCCGAAGGGTTAAGTTCAATAATTTCCGCTAGATTCCTCTCCGGGTTAATGCCGCTGATGACCAATCCCCTGCTCTGTAGGGTCTGGCGATAAGCATTGTTAAATTCATAACGATGGCGATGCCTCTCCATAATTTGCCGCGACTTGCCGTAGGCCCGGCTGGCTAATGTTTGAGGTAAAATTTTACAAGGATAGTTGCCTAAACGTTGGGTATCTCCGTAATTTTTATTTTTTAAGAATTCTTCTTGCTCGCTCATCAGACAAATAACCGGGTTAGGAGTTTTAGGATTAATTTCCGTGGTATTGGCGTCTTTAAGGCCGGCTACATTGCGGCTAAATTCAATAACCGCCAACTGCATACCATAACATAACCCCAAAAAAGGAATTTTATTTTTGCGCAAATACTCAATGGCTAAAATTTTACCTTCCACTCCCCTACTACCGTACCCTCCCGGAACAATAACCCCGTGGTAATTTTTAAGTTCAGCTAAGTCATTGGGATTTTTTTCGTATTTTTCGCTCACCAACCACTGAATGTTCGGTTTTAAATTTTGCGCCCAAGCCGCGTGTTTTATTGCCTCAATAATAGAAATATAAGAATCCTCTAAAGTGAAATCCCCTGTTTGAAAATATTTACCGACAATGCCGATTTTTACTTCTTTTTTAACGGTTTTAATAGTGTCCACTAATTTTTTCCATTCCCGCAGGTCTTGTGCTCTCGGCTTTAAGTTAAAATATTTAAGTATTTTTTCGCTAAATTTCTGTTCCTCAAAGACAAGCGGCACTTCATAAATGGATTTCACATCCGGATTGGAAATGACATTTTCTTTGGGCACGCTGCAAAAAAGAGAAATTTTATCTTTTCTTTTTTCATCAAGAGGAAGAGCTGCCCTGCCAACCACGAAATCGGGCTGGATGCCAGCGGCATTTAAAGTTCTAACTGAATATTGCACCGGCTTGGTTTTCATCTCGCCGACGGTTGAGGGAATAGGCAAATAAGAAACATGGATATGGCAAATACTTTTTGGGTCTTTATGCTTCATCATTCGGTTGGCTTCCAAAAAAAGTACGCCTTGATATTCCCCTACCGTGCCTCCGAGCTCAACAATAACAAGCTCTGCTTTTGATTTTTTGCCCGCTTCTTTGATTCGTCTAATAATCTCTTCGGGCACATGAGGCACAACCTCTACATCCTCTCCTTCATATTCCAAATTTCTTTCGCGAGAAATAACCACCTGATAAATCTGCCCGGTAGTTAAAAAATTAGACGAATTAAGATCCTCACCCAAGAACCGTTCATAAGAGCCGATATCTTGGTCGGTTTCAATACCATCAGCTGTCACAAAAACTTCACCGTGTTCTGTGGGCCGAATAGTTCCCGCGTCAATATTCACATACATTTCGCATTTTACATTAGTTACTCTATAACCCTTGGCTTGCAACAGTTTGGCGATTGAAGCTGCGGTAATTCCCTTGCCTAAGCTGGAAATTACGCCGCCAGAGATAAAAATATATTTAGTTGCGATTCTTTTAGGCATATCAAAATCCAACTAACAAAATGCAGCCGTTTTTGGGCTGTATTTTGCGATTAAAAATTATTGGGCTGGAGCGACTATTATTTTGATAGGCGTTTCCAGATTATGGTCAAAAACAATCTTGGCGTCAAACTCCCCTGCTTCTTCTATTTTTTGAGCCAATTCCACTTGTTCTTTAACAACCTCATAGCCCATTTCTTTTAAGCGCACAGCGATTTTTTGGGGGCTTATCTTTTCAAAAAATTGGCCCTTATCGCCCACTTTAACTGTAATCTCAACTTCCAAACCCTCCATTTTCTGCGCCATCTGGCCAATTTGTTCTAATTCCTCAGCGGCTCGGGCCGACATAATCTCTCTTTGTTCTTTAGCCCATTCCAAACCATTTTTATCAGCGATTTTTACAAAACCATTGGGAATTAGATAATTGGTGGCATAACCATCGGAAACATCTTTAACATCACATTTCTTGCCCAGTTTTTGTACATTTTGCAATAAAATAACTTTCATAATTCTTGAATTATATGGATGTTATATTTTAGGGTAAATTTTCTAAAAATTCAATGGCTTTTTGTAATTGGACATCCTCTTCGTTAGAGGCCTGTTCCTCCCCCTGTCCTGAGCCGTTCGGCACTGAGCTCACGGCCGAAGTGCTTGACGAAGGGTTAACCTCAATATCTGGTTTTAAACCTTCTTTGTCAATAGAGGTTCCATTGGGCGTAAGCCATTTAGCAATAGTTACTTTCAAAGACGACTCGTCTGTTAAACTTATCTGCTCTTGCACCGAGCCCTTGCCAAACGATTTTTCACCAATCAATTTTACGCCCAACTGGTCCCGCAAGGCCCCGGCCATAATCTCAGAGCCCGAAGCCGAGCCATTATTGATTAAAACCGCAATTTTATATTTTTCAAAAGCCGCAGGCCCGTTTGATTTATAGGCCTTTTTTTCTTTGTCTTTGCCCATATCCTGCCAGGTTATGACTTGTTCTTTAGGTAAAAACCAACCGGTTATTTCTTGAGCAACATCAAGAAATCCGCCCGGGTTATTCCTTAAATCAATAATAAGCCCTCTAACCGAGGGAGTGTTTAAAACTTCTTCAGCGGCTCGGCCAAATTCCGCGGGCAAAATGCGATTGAATTGGTAAATTTTAATCAAGGCAATGTCGCCCGCCGCTCCCACAATCTCTTTTTCCAAAGTCGGAATCTTGATATTTTCTCTTTTAATTGTAAACTCCTTTGGTTCTTTCCAATTATTCCTTGAAATCAAAAGCCGCACATTTGAGCCCTTTGGACCCTTAATAATCTTTACGGCCGCTTCAATGCTCAAATCCTTGGTGAATGTTTCGTCAATCTTTAAAATTTTATCTTCTGGTTTTAAACCAGCCCTGTCAGACGGGCTGTCCTTAAACGGCGAGATCACTGTAAGCTGTCCGTCTTTATTGCCCACCACCATACCCACGCCCTCATATTGTCCCGATAACTCCTCATTAAAGCTTTCGGCTTCTGATGGAGTGAAAAAAGTAGTGTAAGGGTCACCTAAACTTTGCACCATACCACTAATAGACCCATAAACCATTTTTTGAGAGTCAAGCTTGTCTTTTTCCAGAAAATTATCAGATAATCTGTTCCAGACCTCCCAAAAAATGGAAAAATCAGTTATTACTGGTTTTTCCAGAGTATTATCAATGATATAATTGGGCTGAAGTTTAACTAAATTTTCCTTGCCTGTAAAAATGCCTGCTCCATAGCTAATTATGTTAGTTGCGCCAAGAACTAATATAAAAGCGATAATTTTTAAAAAGAATTTTTTGCTCATATTTCAACCTATTATACAAAAATTAGGTCCTATAAACAAGCATCCACGGGAGACGAACATAGTCGCTCGCCTTCGGCTCGCGAACGTAAGTTGCCGAGCAACTTCTAAAGGAAGTTGCTCGGCAACTTACTCAAGTCCCGTAAGTGGAAAACTCTGCAAAATTACGTATTCAGGCCCGCTTCTTTTTAAACGGCTCTCCATTAAATCTATGGAATGGACTTCAATTTTCAAATTAAGCTCTTTTTCAATTTCGGGCCGCTCTTCTAATTCAAGTCGTTTCCAAACCCAGTCCTTAACGCGAGCTAAAGTAATATGACCAACAAACTCCCCCTCCATTTCTCGGCTGATATTGGCATTAGAACAAGCATCTCGTAAATCATTAGCTATTTCCTCTAATCGCTGATTTTTTTTTATTCCAACCCAAATCAATCGCGGCGGCAATTTTATGCTCGGCCCATAACAAATATTTTTCATTTTTAAAGCAAAAGGCGGTTGGTTTTGAATTACTTTTTGAATAATCTCAACCAATTGCGGAATTTCCCTCTCCCCCACTTCACCCAAAAATAACAAAGTCAGGTGCAAATTTACAGGCGCCACCCATTTAGCCACTTTATCTTGAAACTCCATTGGAAAACTATTTTTAATTTTATTTTGCAATTCCGCCAATGATTTTTTAACAGCGCTTGACAGATTAACAGCTAAAAAAATTCTCATAATTCGTCTAAAATTATTATTTATAAAGGGTTGCTTTAATAAAGCAACCCTTTCTTTTTCATTTTCTTCTTTCCACTTTTACTATGAAGAAGAAATTTGGTTCATGAAAAAACAAATTCTTTGTTTTCCTAACTCTATCTCTAATATCTTGGAAGATAGATAGAAAGCAGGTAATTTTAAAACCCTAATATTCTCATTTTCCTTACTACTTGATTTATGACTATGACCACAAACATTTGTCACAGACGTTTTGGTCATTTTAGTCAATCTTTTTAGAAGGTTGACATCTATGACCGCGTGGGAAAAAATAATAATCTTTTCTTCCTGGATAGATATTAGCTGTTCTCTGAGCCATTCCCTGCTTTTTTGATGGAGTTTTGGAAAAGCCGATGTGCCCGGGAAACCCCAAAAAGCGTGTCTCCTATTGAGGTTGTCCACCACAATAAAACGGACACCCTCAAAGGTGAAAACATAATTTTGGAAACTATTCCCTTGACTGGAAAAATTTTTCACAATATCTTTCCAACCATCATTGAAATAGCTCTCAAATTCACAAACATTTTTCTGACGCTCGGCTTGCCAAATAATTTGTCCATTTTCGTTGCGACTAAAAGGCCAAAGATCATGATTCCCCATTAAGGGAACGAGTGGCCTTTCTAAATTATTTAAAATTTCTGCTGCCCGTAGAAATTGATCTCTGTCTCCCGATTCAGTGATGTCGCCGGCGATAACCGTAAAATCAAACTTTTGCTTGTTAATTTGACGAACAGCCATCTCTAATCTTCGCTCAATTTCTTTGCCAACGACCGCCTCTTTATCATTAAAATTAAACAATCTGTCATATTGGTAAATAATTAATTTCCTGCGGCCAATGTGAATGTCAGAAAATACTGCAATTTTAAGCATCTTTTGTCTTCCTGTTCCCTTCTTTATTTTATGTGCTAATTTAATCTTAAACATTCTATTAAAAAAATCAAATGCCTTGCATTATAGCAAATAAGATTTTATATTAAAGGTAATGAAAGAATGTTATCTTTACAAAAAATTAACTCAAAACAAAGTGCAATGCCGAACCTGCGGTCATTATTGTCTGATTGAAGATAAAAAAACCGGCAAGTGCGGGGTGCGCAAAAATGAAAACGGCAGATTATATTCTTTGGTTTATGGCCAGCCCTGCGCCATTAATATTGACCCGATTGAAAAAAAACCGCTTTATCATTTTTTGCCAAAAACCCAAACCCTGTCCATAGCAACAGTTGGCTGTAATTTTACTTGCTGGGCGTGCCAGAACTGGCAAATCTCCCAAGTCATGGGAGGGTCTGACCCTCCCCAATTTGGGGAGGGTCAGACCCTCCCAGCTAAAATTGTTGAAATGGCGGTGCAAAACAGGTGCCCGAGCATATCCTATACTTACACTGAGCCAACAGTGTTTTTGGAATACGCTCTTGATATAATGAAATTAGCCAAAAAAGCCGGACTGGAAAATATCTGGGTGAGTAATGGGTTTTTTTCCAAGGAAACATTTAACTTAATACTCCCCTATCTTGATGCAACCAACATTGATTTGAAAGGTTTTGACGAAAATTTTTATCAAAAATATTGCGGCGCGAGATTACAACCGGTTTTAGAAAATCTGAAAAAATTAAAAAAAGCCGGTGTCTGGCTGGAAATCACCACCTTGGTTATCCCAACCTTAAACGACTCTCCTACTACATTTGAAAAAATCGCTGATTTTATCGCCAATGAACTTGGACAAGACACCCCTTGGCACATCTCACGCTTTTCCCCGGAGATTTCCTGGAAACTGCAACATTTGCCGTCAACTCCCCTATCTATTCTCCAAACAGCTCAGCAAATCGGCAAAGAGCACGGCTTAAAAAATGTTCACTTGGGCAATATTTTAGTTTAAAACTCGTCAACGAAAAATTTTTTCTCAGAAAAGGAAATTTTACCCCCTTCTATCATTTTGAGTTTATCTAAAACATCGGGAAATAATTTTGGCAGTTTTTTGATTTCTGCCAAAGAAAACCAGAAATTTTTACCCCCGGGAAATTCTTTAATCAGATTGCCTTGCGGATTATCAGCGCGAAAAACAAAAAATATCTTGTCTTCTAACAAAACACCTTGCTTGGAATAATCCATTTTATGGTTAATGCCAGTGAATGATAGTTTGGCTGAAAGCCCGGCTTCCTCGCCAAATTCCCTTTTTGCTCCTTCAAACAAGGTCTCTCCTATTTTCAGCTTGCCTCCTACCGCGCCATAATAACCAAAATATGGTTGTTTCAAACGTTGTTGGAGCAGATATTTTTTTATTTTGTTTTTGCCAATCAACGAGCTTTGAACTGCAAAAATTAAAACCCCGACCTTGGCTTGCTTCTCTATTTGCGGAACCTGTTTTTCAACATCAAGGCGATTGGCAAACTCTTTGCCAACCATAGTCAGATTATAAAAATAACCACTCTTTACAACCAAGCCCGTCTCAATTAAACTTTTAATATGGAAAGAAAAATGGTCGGTAGAAAGGCCGAGCTTGTTTAAATCACGAAACCTTGCCTCTGGCTCGAAAAGCAAGGTCTTTAAGATATTCGTCTGCGAGGGATGCAGTTGTAAGTCCTTTTTCATAAGTTTTTTCTTAATCATAGAGCCAAATAAATACCTGTCAAGTTAAGTGGGCTTCACTATAAAAAAGAAAAGCTAAAAAGGGGGTCAGACCCCTCTCCAATCTTATGCGGTTTACTGTTAAAAATAATTCAGGCGAAAACATTGAAAATTTGATGCGCGGGGCGCGCTATCATTCTTGGGGTGTTTCTCAAAAAGACGGTAAGTTGCAATTTACTAGGCCATTGGAAACAGGCGGGGCTTATCCGCGCTTTCATATTTATTTAAAATATAATAAAACAACCAAAGAAATCGCTCTTGATTTACATTTTGACCAAAGAAAAACCGTTTACGAAGGCGCCACTGCCCATAAAGGCGATTATGAGGGCGAGGTGGTGGAGAAAGAAGCCGAACGAATCAGAGTCTTTATGCAAAAACTCAACATTAAATAGTCCTTATAACAACGGAGTGTCCATATCACTTCATCACTTCGCAGTGATGAAGTGATATGGACACACATAATAAAAATGAACCAAGAAATCGCTAAAATTTTTAGGGAGATTGCCGGACTTTTGGAGATTAAAGGCGTTCGGCAGAAAGTCGATGAGTTTAAAATCAGGGCTTATCGCAAGGCGAGTTTGGCTTTGGAAAATTTAGCCGAAGATATTGGCCAAATTTATCAAAGAAACGGCTTGAAGGGATTAGAAAAACTTAAAGGCATTGGCAAAAGCATGGCTCTCAAAATTGAGGAATATTTACAAAAAGGCAAAATCAAGTATTATGATAAGTTGGCCAAGGAAACCGCTATTCAGCAGATTATCGCCCATTTTTTCGCCAGCAAGGGCCTAGGATTGGCTGCCTTAAAGCAATCAGCCCGCCAGAAAAAAATTATTTATTCGCGATACACCAAGCCAGCCAAACAGCTCTTGGAGCTGGCCGGTTCTTTAGAAAAAGCCAAAGAAGCGATTAACAAGGTAGCTCAATGGGCAAACTCTAGGGGGCTGGATTATGCCATTGAAACGGTTTTCAAAAAATGGCTGGAATTAGACCGTTTAAAACCCAAAGAAATTATCAAAAAACCGTTTTACGAAGGCAATCCAATGGTTTGGTCCGAAACCAAAAAGAAGTGGTTTGTTATCAGCAATAGCGGTGAGTGGCTTGAATACGCGGATAAGGAGAGTAAGATGGAGTGGAGAATAGTAAAATAATTCTAAATTTTAAATTTTAAATAAAATCAGAAACCTTTAATGTTAAATTTTAAAACGGCGGCAGGATAAAAAAAGTTATTGAACCAATTTTAAAATTATAATTTAAAATTTAACATTGATTTAAAATTTATAATTTAAAATTTAGAATTTCTTAATTATGTTGAGCCACACTGACCTCAAAAAAGGAACCTTGTTTATCTACAACGGTCAGCCGTATATTGTTTTGGATTTTTCTTTGAATTTTCAGGGCCGAGGCAGTTCAACCACACAGATAAGAATGAAAAATTTGACAACCGGCAATATCTTGGCAAAGGTTTTTCATACAGGCGATAATTTTGAGATGGCTGAACTAAAAAAAATTCAGTTAAAATTTATCTATCAAAATAAGGGTCAGTATGTTTTTTCAGAAATTAAGAATTCTTCTTCTCGTGTTTCATTAAGTGAAGAGCAGGTAAGCACAACAGGCCAGTTTTTAAAAGCAAACCAGGAGGTATCGGGTATTGTCTTTGACGAAAAAGTAATTAACGTTGAAATACCAATCAAGGTTCAGTTAAAGGTTAAAGAAGCAGCTGCTTACTTACGAGCTGGCAGAGCAGAAGCAGGCACTAAAGAAGTTATCTTGGAAACCGGGGCCAAAATTCAAGCGCCGTCTTTTATCAAAGAAAATGATGTAATAGAAATAAACACCCAAACCGGCGAATATACCCGGCGCATAGAATAAAATGTTTACAACCCGAGTTCAAACAGCATTGGGTGTTTGAACTCGGGTTGTAAACACAAAATATGAGCGAATACTTAACAGCCGAAGGGCTGGAAAAATTAAAAAAGGAATTGGACTATCTTAAAAATGTCAAACAACGAGAGATTGCCGCTCAATTAAATACAGCGGCGGCTTTTGGCGACCTCTCGGAAAATGCGGCCTATCATCAAGGCAAAGAGGATTTAGCTTTTTTGAGAGGCCGAATGGCTGAATTAGAAAAATCAATAAAATCGGCAAAAATTATCGTTGCCAAAGAAAACGCGGATAAAGTAGAAATCGGCTGTACAATAATAGTGGCCGCTGGGAGCAAAAAAGAAACTTTTACTTTGGTTGCTCCCTCAGAAAGCGATTTTTTGATTGGCAAAATTTCTTATCAATCCCCTATTGGCCAGGCGCTCCTAGGCCGAGCTAAGGGAGATGAGATTGAGATTGAAGGGCCCGAGGGAAATATAAAATATAAAATTTTAGAAATTAAATAGAATAGAATAAAAGAAACTAACGGAGACCTGGGCTTCGTTAGCTTCTTAGATACTTGCGACCCTTGAGTTTATCGGGAAAATACTCCTGGTTTTCTTTATAATCAAAATCCGGGCTGTATTTATAGTCCTTGCCATAGTCCAAGTTCTTCATCAATTGAGTGGGAACGTTTCTGATATGCAAAGGCACGGGTAGATTGCCGAAATCCTCAACATCTTTTTTTGCCTTGCCGTAAGCCAGATATAGCTCATTGGATTTTTTGCACTTTGCCATATAAACAACCGCTTGAGCCAAGATTACATTGCACTCGGGCATTCCAATAAAATGGCAGGCATTATAAGCGGCTACTGCCTGCTCCAATGCACGTGAATTAGCCAAGCCAATGTCTTCTGAAGCAAAACGAACGATGCGGCGGGCAACATACAAAGGATCTTCTCCTGCTTCTAACATTCTCGCCAACCAGTAAAGCGAGGCATCCGCATCCCCGCCTCTCATTGACTTATGTAAAGCAGAAATTATGTTGTAATGCTCGTCGCCGTCTTTATCGTAAAGCAAATAGGACTTCTGAAACGTTTCTTTAACCACCTCAAGGGTTATGTTATTAGATAAACTTGCGGCATACTCTAAAACATTTAAGCCAGTTCTTGGATCGCCGTTAGACATTTCGGCGATTTTTTTTAAGGTGTTTTTTTCAATATTCAAAGATGAATTGCCCAATCCTTTATTTTTGTCTTGCAGCGCTCTTTCTAAGATAACGATGATTTGTTCAGCCGTTAATTGCTTCAAAACAAAAACCCGGCATCTGGATAACAGAGCGCCCCGCACTTCAAAACTCGGGTTTTCCGTGGTGGCACCGATTAAGGTTATTAGGCCTTTTTCTACATGGGGCAATAAAGCATCCTGTTGGGTTTTATTCCAGCGGTGAATCTCGTCAATGAATAAAATGGTTCGTTTGCCCTGCCATTCGTTTGCCTGGGCTTTTTTAATTACTTCCCGCAAGTCCTTTAAGCCGCTGGTCACCGCGCTAAAACGGATAAAATCCGCTTTGGTTTGCTTGGCAATCATTAAAGCCAAGGTGGTTTTGCTTGAGCCGGGCGGACCCCAAAAAATCATTGACGGCACTTTGTCATATTCAATTGCCTCGCGCAATAGCTTGCCAGGGCCAATAATCTCTTCATGGCCAACAAATTCTTCCCAGCTTTCCGGCCGCATTTTATCAGCTAATGGATTGTTCTTATCTTCATTTGGCATATATTTTGAGAGTGTAGAAAAACCTATTTTTGTCATTCTGAACGAAGTGAAGAATCTTGTCCTGACAAGGTTTGGAGATTCCTCGCTAACGCTCGGAATGACATTTTCAGGGGTTTTTCTACACTCTCATTTTTTCAATTTACCTCTTTTTGACCCTAAGAGCAAGGATGAAAAAAGATTCAGCTTGCTGAATCTTTTTTCATCCTACAGAATAAACCCGCCGGCTTGCAAGCCCCAGAGCTTTTTGTAAAGGCCGTTCTCTCGCTTTAAAAGAACATCGTGGCTCCCCTCTTCGGCAATGCGGCCATCTTCCACTACTATGATACGGTCCATCTTGCGAATCGTTGACAAGCGATGAGCAACAACAATAACAGTCTTGTCTTTCATCAATTCGTCAATGGCTTCTTGAATCATTTTTTCTGAAGCAGAGTCCAAGCTGGAGGTTGCCTCGTCTAAAACCAAAATCGGCGCGTTTTTCAGAATTGCCCGGGCAATGGCTACTCGCTGACGTTCCCCGCCTGAGAGCTTGATACCCCTTTCGCCAACATAGGTATTGTACTTTTCGGGCAGAGCCATAATAAATTCATCACAACGCGCTTTTTTAGCTGTTTCAATTAACTCCTCATCAGAGGCATTTGGTTTGCCGTAGCGGATATTTTCCATTAGAGTACGATGAAACAAAATCGGATCCTGCGGCACCAAGCCAATGTTTTCCCTTAAACTCTCCTGCTTGACTAAGGTTATGTTTTGCTCGTCAATTAAGACCGTGCCTGCGGTTAGCTCGTGAATTCTCAACAATAATTTAATAATTGTTGTTTTACCCGCGCCCGAAGGCCCAATCAAAGCTACTTTTTCGTGGTTAGCAATGGTTAAATTAAAATTTTTTAAGACCGGCCTTGTCTGATAATAGTAAAAGTCCACTTCTTTAAACTCTATCTTGCCTTTTTTAACTTTTAAGTCCTTTGCCTTAGGAATATCGGTAATTTCGTGGGGTGTGTTTAAAATAACAGTCATTTCTTCAGCATCAGCCAAGTTTTCATAAATACTACGGATCGTTTTGCCAAAATCCCAAACCCTCATAAAGATAGTGATTAAATATGCCTGCAGTAAAACAAAATCGCCTATTGTTAAGATTCCTTTCTGCCATAATTTAATTGCTAAATAAAAAATACCAAACTCCAAACAAACCATTAAAAATCCCTGACCTGCTTCCAAAAAAGCGGATAAATCCCAGGTAAA
>Ga0066637_10000508_pt1 | contig 23520 bp, 29 predicted proteins | sample CryGeyCG2014_020_FD_62737 | JGI IMG/M metagenome (GOLD analysis project Ga0066637, IMG submission 62737) | Groundwater microbial communities from aquifer - Crystal Geyser CG08_land_8/20/14_0.20 | ecosystem: Environmental > Aquatic > Deep subsurface > Groundwater | place: USA: Utah: Grand County...
TCCACCGAACTCGCCGCCGCTATTCTAACTAAGTTATTACATAAATCAGCCGCAGTCGTATCACTATTATTATCACTGCCGCCTGGATTAGAACTGGCACTATGTCCTTTTACTTTAGGTAAACAGGATGCCGCAAGCGCTACCAAACCCCAATAGACTAATGCCCGAGGATTAAAATGCCTATTTCCATCTTCCCCTCTAGGAAAAGGATTAAACGCAAAATTGGCTGCATTTTTCATTTCAAGCCAGAACTGAGGATTATCTTTTCTAAAAGCTTGCCTAATAATATTAATTGGCTCAACCGTATCATGCCACCAATTTTCAATATGCGTTCTTTGGCTTCTATTCCATGCGTTTGCTCCCTGTATTGTTTCTCTTGAAGGTTGAAATTCTTTATTTTGATTCGACGGGCCTTCGCCAAATGATAAAAAAGTCATAGCTAATGTATTTGTCATACTATAAGACTATTATATCCTATAGTGTCAACTATTTGCTAATTTTGTCAAGAGTTAATTTTTATCATATAAATTATAGGCTGATTGACAAATGGTAAAGCTGTTGGTAAGATAAATCATAAAACATGAGGCGGCGATGTTCGTAATCACCGCCTTATTTTTTTGGTAAAATTTATTGTTTTTCGTAAAACCCTCAAATCATTAAACTGGATTCCCGATAATGTTTTAATCTCTCTAGCCGTTCTTCTGGCATTCGCAACGACGATAACGGATTTTTTTGTTTTGATAAAGTACTCCAGCAAAATATAAAAATCCCCATCACCGGTTAAATTAATTGGTTTGATAATGCCGTTTCGCAAAGTCCCTTTTCTGATCTGCCGGTGATTAGGCACAGTCACCGTGTCGGCCTTACCGTTTGATTCTCGCCTGATTTTAATGTGGCTGCCTTTTTGGGAGATTACTTCAAAACCGATTTTTTTTAAAGCTTTAATTACTTGTTTGCCCGATACTTGAGGCAATTTAGGCATAAGATATAGAAATCGGTACTAAAAATTGCTTAACGGCTGTTTCATCCTCGTCTTTAGCTGTTTCCGGTCTATCTTCAAGATACAATCCAACCGCCTCCTTAATATTGGCTATCGCTTCATCAAAGTTATTACCCTGCGACGCACAGCCCGGTAAAGCCGGCACCCAAACGGAATAACCACCGTCTTCTTCCTGTTCAAAAACGGCGTTGTATTGCAAAATTTTAATGTTTCTTTTCGTTTTTCTCATCTTAAATTAAGATATCATTTAATGGCTGCCAATGTCCGTCAATAAAATTCCCGCCTTGGTAAAACAAAAAATTATTCGTAAATCCGACTCGATACTGATACTCCAATAGCCTCTTTTCTCTCCGCTTAGTTTATGCAGTCTTAAAGCACCGGCGTCCGGATTAGTTGTTAAAATATTTATTTTCCTGTCAATTTTATATCCGACACTCCGGTTTTTTCGATAAATTTTAATCAACTTCCGATTGAATTTTGAGCCGAATTCAATTTCCATCTTGCTGTTTTAAATAGTCAGCGACAGAATTTACCTTAATTGTTTTACCGGCTTGATGTTCTTGCCACGCTGCTTCGGAAATTTTCAGTAATTTCGGTGACATTGGATAAACCGGAATATTTTCCACCGCTTTAAAAGCCACTTGGCCGATTAAAAACTTCACAAATCTAGTCAAACTATAGCCCATTTTAAACGCCTGCAAATTCAAATTAGCTGCCTCCTGATCAGTTAAGGCAATCTGTAATTTAGTCATATAGTTAGAATATACTGCTAGATCATTGTTTTGTCAATGATTAATCAATGATTTTTACCCAAACAGGCGGCGGACATCATTCATAGTCACTCCCAGCAGTAATGTTGTATAATTTAATTATGAAGTTAACCCTAATTCAAAAAAAACAGATTGCCGCATTTTTCCGCAACCGGCCGGAAGTAGCCGGAGTCTATCTTTATGGCTCGCAGGCAAAACAAACTGCCGGCAACTTAAGCGATATTGACCTTGGAGTAATCTTAACTCAAAAAACCAAAACCGACTATTTAGATTTACAGCTTGAATACATCGGCGCCGTCTCTGAAATTGTCACTGAAGACTTAGCCGCGGACATAAAAATTCTGGATAAGAACCAGCCGCTTATTTATCAGGCAGAGGTAATTAATCACGGCCAGCTAATTGTCAATAATCGGCCGGATGAAGTTAAAGAATTTATCCGGCGCGTCTCCTTGCTTTATCCTGATTTTTACCCGGTATTACAACACTATTTTGCCCAAATGAATGAACGGCTGGAGAAAGGCACCTATGGCCTTGGATCGTGACCAAATCAACCAAAAACTGGCCCAACTTGAAGATTATTTAAAACAATTGGCTCAACTCAAAAGTGAGCCAAAAAACAGTTTTACCGAATCTTCACTGGTGGAGTTGGCCGCTGAAAGAGGAATTTACAAAGCTTGCCAACAAACAATCGATATTGCCCAATCTTTAAACGCCGAGCTGGGTTTTGGCCCGCCCCGCTTTTACCGCGACCTGTTCACCCAATTAGGCAAAAAAGGGGTTATCTCCAAAAAACTGCAACTCAAACTGGAAAAAATGGCCGGGTTAAGAAATAAGCTTGCTCATGAATATGCCAAAGTTAATCCTGAAGAAATTTATCAAATAATTACCCAAGATTATCAGGATTTAATTGATTTTTCCCGCACTGTAGCCCGATACTTAAAAACCTTACCCAAACAGGCGGCGGACATCGTTAATCGTAATCAGCACCATTAAACCGATCAAAAACAGCATCCCCGTCAGGTGAACAGCCTGTTCCAGTTGGGGCTTAACCCGTTTTCCCCGAATAGTTTCTATTATGATAAACAGCACCCGGCCGCCGTCAAGGGCCGGCAAAGGTAAAAGGTTTAAGATCGCCAGATTAATCGACAAAATCCCGGTAAACTGCAGCACCGCCAAAAATCCCTGGGCGCCGGCACTTTTGCTGACCTCGTAAATCCCCACCGGCCCGGCCACTTCCCGGGGGACTTCCCCCCGGGCCAAACGGCTGACCAAAGTTTTTAGGCTCGATAAAATTTCCCTGCCCCAGCCCCAGGCTTCTTTGGTGCCGTAAATCACGCCGCGGACCGGCCTCTGCCATACCGGGTAAAACACAAAATCGACATTGGTAATCCCCACGCCGAGCGCCCCCTGCCCCTCGGGCGTGGCTTCAATCAGCCGGGGCGCGGCTTGAAGCGGCCGGCCGTTTACCTCCAGGCTGATGGCCTCACCGCGACGGGCATTGACATAGTCGATAAACGCCTGGGTATCGGCAAAACCGGTAATTTTATCTTTAACTTTAATCCCGGCAGTTTCGGCCGGAGACCCGGAGGCGACCAAGGTCACGGTTAAATAATCGACCGGCTCGGGTATGCCTAATTTAGCGTAAACCGCCCCGAACAAAACCACGCCCAGTAAAAAATTCATGGTCACGCCGGCCAGCAAAACAATCAGCCGGGTCAGCTTCGGCTGGACGTAAAACGAACGGCCGCCTTGAGCCTGGTCTTCGCCCAGCATCCGGACAAAGCCGCCGAACGGCAATAAGTTAAGGCTGTAAATCGTCCCGCCCCGGTTAAGGCCGAAAATCCGGGGCGGATAGCCAAAACCGAATTCCTCGACTTTAATGCCGTGCTTTTTAGCCGATAAAAAGTGGCCCAGCTCATGGACGAAGATTAAAACCGATAAAATGATTAAAAAAGTTAAAATTGATCCCATCACAGGCTCGTTAATTCCTGCTCTTTTTTCTGTTCAAGCTCGTCAAGGCGGGCGTGCCAGCCGTCCACTAATTCCTGCAGCTGGTCATAGGCCTCGTGAATATCGTCTTCAGACACGCCCGGCTGATGGTTTTGAGCGTCAATGTCTTTTTTTAAATCCACCCGGATCTGCCGCAGCATCGCCCGGCCGGACTCCGCTTTCTGCTTGACCGCTTTGACCAATTCCTGGCGCCGCTCCGCCGTCAAGCTGGGAACATGAAGCCGGATGGCCGCCTGGTCAACCACCGGGTTTAAGTTCAGGTTCGAGTTCTGGATGGACTTGACAATTTTTTCCGTCACGCTTTGGTCCCATACCTGGATGGACAGCGTTTGCGGGTCCGGGGTGGAAATCGTCGCCAATTCCTTGAGAGTCAGCCAACTGCCTTCGTAAGCCTCAACTTTTAGCTCTTCGATTAAAGCCGGGCGCGCCCGGCCGGTGGACAAAGTGGCTAAATCATCGGTAATCAATTTCACTACCTGGCCTATTTTGTCCCGGCCGGTCGTTTGCCAAGTATTATTCATACCGCTAGCCTAATAATTTCCGCCACGGTAATTTTTTCTTTGACTTTGACGGCGGTGGCGCTGATCAGCTCGGCCACGGTTTTATCCGGTTCGCGGACGTAAGTTTGCTTTAACAGCGCCGCCGGGTTTTTGGGTTCCATGGCGGCTGCCTGCAGGGCTAATTCTTTACCCAGCACCCGGAATTCCGCCGAGCGGGCGACAAAATCGGTTTCACAGGTCAATTTAACCAAACTGCCCAACCGGCCGTCGTGATGAACATAGGCAAATACCTGGCCCTCGTCAGTGGCTTTATCTTCCCGGCCGGCTAACTTGGCAATGCCCCACTGTTTTAATAACTCCTTGGCTTTAGTTTCCTTGCCGCCGCTTTCAGCTAAGGCTTTTTTGGCCTCCATGATGCCGACGCCGGTCGCCTCGCGCAGGCGCTTAATTTGCTTTAGGCTGATTGGCTTTGCCATCTTGAGCGGCCTGGGCTAATTTGGAGACAATTAATTTAATCGAACGGACGGCATCGTCATTGGCCGGAATTACGTAATCCACCAAATCCGGATCAGTGTTGGAATCGACCAGCGCCACCACGCTAATCCCGGTTTTGCGCGCTTCCCTGACCGCGGCAATTTCTTTTTTAACGTCCACTACGAAAATAGCCGCCGGCAGGTCTGTCAAGGACCGCAGGCCGCCGACGAAACGGTTCAGCTTATCAATTTCCCGGTCAAACAAAACATTTTCTTTTTTGGTGTATTTTTTAAGTTCGCCCTTTTGTTTCTTGGTTTCCAATTCGCTCAAGCGGGCGATTCCTTTTTTAATCTGCTCCCAATTGGTGATCGTCCCGCCCAGCCAGCGCATATTGATAAACGGTAAACCGGCCTTAACTGCCTCTTCGGCAATAATCGGCGCCGCCTGGCGCTTGGTGCCGACGAAGACGATTTTTTTGCCTTCACTGACCAAGTCCCTGACGAAAACCATCGCCCTGGCCAAACCGGCGGCGGTTTTTTCGAGGTCAAAAATGTGTACCCCTTCTTTTTTAGCATAAATATAGGGCTTCATTTTCGGGTTCCAGCGCCGGCCCTGGTGGCCGAAATGACAGCCGGCTTCTAAAAGTTCTTCCAGGGAAATCAGATACTCCGGTTGTTTTTTAACCTTGATTTTTGTTTTGGTCATAAGCGATTGTAGACTGCCTCGACTAAATTTTCAAGAAGACAGATCACGGTCACCGGTCCGACGCCGCCCGGGACCGGGGTAATCCAACCGGCAATATTTTTGACTGCCGCAAAATCAACGTCGCCTTTAGGCCAGCCCAAGTCAATCACGATGGCTCCGGGTTTAACGGCTTTAATCAAACCCTGACGGCCGCAGGCGGTAATTAAAACATCCGCCTCTTTTACTTTTTCCTGTAAATTTTTGTCTTTTGAACTAAGCTCTTGAACCTCAAACCTAGCCGCTAATTGCCGGCCGATCATACCCCGGCCAACAACAACTATATGTTTTCCTGCTCGATCGAGTTTGAATTTATATAGTATTTTTTCTACTGCTTTTACCGTTGCCGGCACAAATTTCGAATCAGCTCGCAAGCCGTCAACGTCTTTATCCGGAGCGATTCTTAGCACTAATTCTTTCCAGTACTGCTCAAATTCCGGACCCCGGTAACCCGGCCGCTGAATCAAAATTCCATGGATTGACTTGTCCCGGTTCCACTCATCCAGAACCGAATCGGAATTGCTTTTCACTATATTAATCCCCACCCGTGCCGCCGCCTCGGATTTTAACCGGCTGTAAACCTGCCCGGCTTTATCGTCAGCAAAAACAATTATTCCTAAACAAGGGCTTGTTCCCGGTTTGACCGTTAATTTTTTTTCCAGCTCCCGGGCAATTTTGGCGCCGTCAATTATTTTCATGCCGGGTCCTGACTGTATTTTTTATCGTTGATTATCGCCGCTTCGGCCGCCTGCAATTCCATGCCAATGTACATCGAGTGAGACGGGATCGCTAAATAACCAAAGTCGGTAATCTGCCAAGCGGTTTCCTGGGCCGTCCGGCCCTCGAACACCTTGACGACTGTCCCGCCATCCGGAGCAAATAATGTCGCCCGAATCATCCGGCCCTTACCCTTAACTTTCCTTAAAACCCGGTTAACCGCTAAGGCATTATCTGCAGGCCAGATTTTATTTTTGGGCATAGGCACGACTTCCACTACCATGTTTCCCCGCGGGTCAAACTCAAAATGCACCGACGACGTATAGCCGGATTCTTTAGCAAAATTTTTCTCTAAAATATCTTTGGCCAGCTTGAAATCATCGCTGTACATATGCGCCGAATGGGTAATCAAAGTTAACGGACCCAGTTTATAGCCCGAATTTTTGGCCATATCCGCCTGCAATTGCCGCAAGGCCAAGGCGTTTCTCGGCCAGCCGTGAACCATGTCCTGCGAGCGAAAATGAGCGGTTAAATAAAACTGATGATTGTAAATACTGCCCAATATTTGAGTCAGGCAAGGCGTATCGCCATTATTCGCCCGGCCCCAATCCAGCTTAACGTCGGCGGTGACCGCCAGCATTTTCTTGGAATCCGGCCGGGTCTTAATTAAATCTTTAATCTTTTGAATTTGATCAATGCCGAAATGTTTTCTTAACCGGTGGCCGTAGTTGTAGGCCGTTCCCGGTGTCTGCCGGGCGGTTAAAAACTCGGCGTAATAAGCTTTAAGCTCCGTCAGCGAAAACGGCAGGTAATCGGGAAAATAAACTTGGTTTGGATCCTCATCCGTCACCACGGCAGTCAGGTTCAAAACTTCCCGAATTTGATTTTTCTGCGAATAGCGGCTGTGCTTAACCAAACCGTATTTGTCGATTAAATTCAAAATCTTCAACCAGGTCTGGGCCACTTTTTGGCCTTCAACCCGGAAGCCGACTTTTTCCGACGGCAGAATCCGGCTTACCACTTTGGCCGGTTTAAAAATCCGGGCTTTGATTGCAAACGGCGGCTTAGGCTTTAAAGCGGTGATCGTGGTTTTCAGTTGATCCATGTGCCGGCCGCGCAAGTCGATCACCTCGATATTTTTCCGAAACTCATCAATAATTTCATGGGGTATTTCGGCTTCGATTTCTCCCCGGCCGTTAATAATCTTCCGATTTTTATCAATGCCTTGGTGCATCAACTGCAATAGACTATGGCCGGATAAAGACAGTTCCGAACCCCATAAAACCAGGTAGCGGATCCGGGGATTGGCCATAATGTTCCGGATCATCGCATTAATCCCCTGGGCAGAGTACAAGTTGCCGATGACCGCGTAGCGGCTGGGGTCATTGATTATTTTTTGGACGATTGACCGCTCGGTCCACAAACTGCAAACGCCGACGCAGGAATCCAGGTTGCCGGTTAACAAGACGTCCCGGTATAAAAGCGGCCAATTCCTGATCATAAGCCTGCCTGCGCAGGCAGGCCGGGAACGGGAAACTTTAACGCGAAAGCTTTAACCTCTTTGCCTATTGCCGCCAGTTGCCGGTCGGCCTTTATCGCTGATTTTGATTGGGGCAATTTTACTTTTTGCGCGTACCTAACCGCGGCCAGAATCCATTGGGAAATTTTTATCATTTCTTTAACTTTCATGCCTCGGGTCGTCAAGGCCGGCGTTCCCAGGCGCAAACCCGACGGATAATAAGGCGAGGCAGTATCATACGGTACGGTATTTCTATTAGTAATGATGTTGGCCACCTCCAGCGCCCAGGCAACCGTCCAGCCGGACAAGTTTTGCGGCCGCAGATCAACCAGAACTAAATGCTTATCCGTGCCGCCGGAAACCACGCTCAAACCGCCTTTGATTAATTCCTTAGCCAATACTTGCGCATTGACTATGACTTGCCGGGCGTATGCCCGGAACTGCGGCGTCGCCAGTTCCGCCGCCGCCACGCTGATACCGGCAATCGTATGCAAGTGCGGCCCGCCCTGCAAACCGGGAAAGACGGAAAAATTAATTTTGTCCATTAAAGACGCCCGGGCAATGATCGCCGCCCCCCGTGGGCCGCGGAAAGTTTTATGGGTGGTAAACGTGGCCGCGTCGCAAAAAGGGAACGGCGACGGATGAGCCCCGGCCGCAATCAAACCGGCTTCGTGGGCAATATCGGCCATATAATAAGCGCCGACGCTTTTGGCAATTTGGCTTAATCTTTTGTGATTGATCGTCCGCGGGTAAGCCGTGCCGCCGGAAATTAATAATTTGGGCCTAAATTTTTTAGCCTGTGTCTCAATTTGATCATAGTCAAAAACCTGGGTTTTTCTATCCACATGGTAGAACTCAACTTTAAAAATCTTGGCCACCAAAGTCACCGGCCAGCCATGGGATAAATGCCCGCCATCAGGCAGATACATGGACAAAATCTTATCTCCCGGTTTTAATAGGCCGTTGTAAACTCCCAGATTGGCCTCACAGCCGGAGTGCGGCTGGACATTAGCGCCCCATTTTTTATCATCCAAACCAAAGGCTTTTAAAATCCGCTCCCGGCACAAATCCTCAACCGCGTCCAGATTAACATTGCCCTGGTAATAACGCCGGTTTGGGTAACCCTCGGCATACTTATTCATCAGGCAGGAACCGACCGTTTTCATCACCGCCGCGGACGCGTAATTTTCCGACGGAATCATCTGCAACTGTTCTTTTTGCCTCTTTTTCTCGCGCGCAATGATTGAAAAAATTTTATCCATAAAAACTCCTTGTAAGTAAATTCTAAACCCAACTCGTGAAGAAGAAAACTTAAACCATGATGGATCAATTTAACATTTATTCATTAACCGTGTCAATTACTACCCGTGCCCGGCCACCGGCGGCTTAAACCCTAAATATCAAGTCGGCGATTTTGTCATTTTAAATAATTTGCTAAGTTTACTTCAACCTCACCTTTACCATTCATCATCGCTGCCTCTTCATTAATCGAAACTACCCGAATCCCTTTACGTTTTAATTTTTCTTTTAACTTGGCCAAACCCTTATCAATACATCTTAAATATACCGGATTATAATATTCCAGTTCAAACTGGCGGCCGCGTTTTTTAATCCGCTTCATTAAGGTTTCGACCGAACACTCCAAAGCTACGACCACCGAACTGGTAAATAAACCAATGGCTACCCGGTCAAATAACCGGCGGTAAAGCTGCCACTCATCTTTAGTGATAATTCCAGAAAGATAATGGCCGTGTGTGTAAGCCCAACTCATCAGCAATCCGGAGTCCACCACCAGTTTTTTGTCTTTATGGGTACGCAAATATTTCTTAACCAGAATAACCCGCTCCAGCGTCAACCATAACTCATTGGCCAAGGCCCAGCGCTTTAAATCCTTTAAATAAAGCTCGCGGAACGGATCCACGGTTTGAAATAAATTGTCGGCCATGACCGTTTTAGCTTTCAGTCTTTTGGCAATAATCGGCGTCAACGTCGTCTTCCCCGAACCGATATTACCGATCACCGTAATCATTCCCACTCCATCGTTGCCGGGGGTTTGGTGGTAATGTCATAAACCACGCGGTTGATACCGGGCACTTCGTTAACGATCCGGGTAGAAACTTCGGCTAATAAATCGTAGGGCAAGCGGGTCCAGTCGGCCGTCATCGCATCGACGCTGGTCAATGACCGGATGGCGATCATTTCGTCCCAGCTGCGGCCGTCGCCTTTGACGCCGGTAGTTGACAAAGGCACATAAATTGCTTCGGTCACCCAAATCCCCTCCGGCAACTTAAATTTCTTGGCCTCTTCTTGTAAAATTGCTTCTGCCTGCCGTAAACGCTCCAAACGCTGCCGGGTGATTTCGCCGCGGATCCGCACCGCCAATCCCGGGCCGGGAAACGGCTGGCGGGCAATCAAGGTTTTGGGCAAATTAAGTTTCTTGGCAATTTGCCGGACCTCGTCTTTATATAACTCCCGCAATGGCTCGATTAATTTAAAATCCATCTTTTCCGGCAAACCGCCGACATTATGGTGGGATTTAATCGTCTCGGCTGCATCATGCAGTTTGGCTGACTCAATCACGTCCGGATAAATCGTTCCCTGAACCAGCCATTTTGCTCTCCATTTTTTAGCCTCTTTCTCGAAAATCCGGATAAATAACTCCCCGATAATTTTCCGTTTTTTTTCCGGATCAATGACGCCTTTTAAGGCTGTTAAAAACTGCGTTTCGGCTTTAATGACAATCAGTGATTTACTGAAAGCTTTTTTTATTTGCTCGGTTTCACCAGCGCGCATTAACCCCGTATCCACATAAATATTTCTTAATTGTTTACCGACCGACCGACCGACAATGGCTGATGCCGTCGCCGAATCAATGCCGCCGGATAAACCGCAAATCACTTTATCTTGGCCAACTTGCTTTTTAATTAATTGAAGTTGATTGTTTAAATAATTAAAGTGGTTCCAGCTTTTTTTAGCTTTGACAATTTTAAACAGCCAGTTATGTAAAATCTTCATCCCGTTTTTAGTGTGCACCACTTCCGGATGAAACTGAACCGCATAAAAATTATCTTTAAACATGGCCGCGTTGGCAACGTCTTTTGAACCGCCAATATTTTTAAAACCTTTGGGTAATTTTAAAACCTGATCGCCATGACTCATCAAAACCGGCTGCTTCCCGGTCACGCCGTCAAATAGAATTGACTGATTCAAATTGCCGGTAACTACTCCAAATTCTTTGGCTTTGCCTTTGCCGACTTTACCACCCAGAAGTTTACCCATCAGCTGCATGCCGTAGCAAATCCCCAAAACCGGAATCCCCAATTCAAATATTTTTTTATTAACCGTGGGTGAATCCGGCAAGTTAACAAAACTGGGCCCGCCGGACAGAATTACTCCTTCCAAATCTTTAACTGAACTGAACGGCCGTTTAGCCGAATTACAGATTTTGTAAGAGACAACTTCACTCTTAACCCCTAATTCTCTTATTCTCCGGGCAATTAAATGACAGGTTTGGCCGCCGAAATCAATGACGATAATCATAAATAGAATGCGGCTTGGATTCACTCCAACCGGCCGGGGTAATTTGAATAAATTTGGCTTTTTGCCGCAATTCCTTTAAATTTTTGGCGCCCAAATAGGCCATGCCGGAACGCAAACCACCGATAAACTCATAAATAAAATCCGCTAATTTCCCTTTATATTCCACCAGCCCTTCCACACCTTCCGGCACAAACTTTTTGGCAGTTTTGGCTTGACCATAACGTTCGGCACTGCCGTGCTTCATCGCCGCGGCTGAACCCATACCCCGATAATATTTAAACCATTTGCCCTTAATTTTAACTTTTTTACCCGGGGCTTCATCAGTTCCGGCTAAAAGCGATCCCAGCATGACCGCATCGGCCCCGGCGGCCAAAGCTTTAACCATGTCCCCGGAAGTTTTAATCCCCCCATCGGCAATAATTTTACCCTTGAATTTTTTGGCCGCCCGGACACAGTCGATCACCGCCGATAGTTGCGGCACGCCCATGCCGGACATAATCCGGGTAGTACAAATCGACCCCGGTCCCATTCCGACTTTAACCGCATCCGCACCCGCTCTAAATAAAAAGGCCGCCCCTTCTGCCGTGGCCACGTTGCCGCTGATCACTTCAATTTTAGGGAATTTGTTTTTAATCCAGCTGGTAGCGTCACCAACGTGTTTTGTGTGGCCATGGGCCGAATCAATACAAATCTCCTTCGCCCCAACTTTAACTAAGGCAATCGCCCTGGCTGCAAAATCCGCACCTACCCCGACCGCTACCCCGCAGTTGACTCCCTGCTTCAATACCCAATGCAACTGTTCGGCTTGCTTAGTAATCGGCAAATTCCGGTGAATAATGCCGTAGCCGCCTAACCGCCCGATCGCCAAAGCCATCTCTTTTTCACAAACCGTATCCATTGGCGAAGCGATGATCGGTATTTTACCTTCAAGGTCTGTTCTTGAAGGCGTTACTTCGGAAAAATTAGGCAATAACAGCACGTCATCGTAAGTTAAATAAAGTTTAGTCATTGATAAAACTGGATTTTTTGGCAATTAAATTGGCCTTAATTAATTCCGCCTGGCTTAAAACCCGATGGGCCAGCAAGCGCCGGAATTCCTCCCGCAAATTCACCTGCTGCATTTCCGAACCGTCAGTATTGATCGTAAATTTAACTCCATGCTCAATCAAACGGCGGAAAATCTGCTTAAACCCGGCATAGTCTTTGACCACCTTGGTATTGATATTAGACGTCGGGCAAATTTCCAAAACCGTCTTGCTTTGGGCCAAATAGCGCATTAATTTAACGTCACGGACGCTGGCAATGCCGTGGCCGATCCGATCCGGCTGAAGCTCCCGCACCACCTCCCACATTTCTTTAACATCCGGCGTTTCCCCGGTATGAATCGTTACCCCCAACCCGGCGGCTTTAGCCTCTTTCACCAAATCTTTAATCATGCCGGCTTTGATTAATCCATCGTACGAACCGGCCAAATCGATCCCGACCACGCCGCGATTTTTATACTTGATCGCTTTTTCGACAATAATCTTATTAGCGGCTACCGGTAAACGGCGGTCCATGCATAAAATCACCCCTGCCCGGACGGGGTACTTAAGCATCGCCCGCTCCATGCCCTGAAGAGAAAACACAATCGTGTGGTCTAGGTCCCGCTCCCCCCGGCGGTTCCGGTAAATTGGGTTATAGCGCAATTCCAAAGTAGTAATGTTATTTTTGCGGAAAGCCCCGGAGACCGCCGTCTCTATGGCGGTAAACATGGCTTCGGGAGACGACTGGATCAATTCTGTCAGTTCAAATTTTTTCAAATAGTCATTTAAATTTTCTTTATGCTGTAAAGTGATCATTTTTTCAAACTGCCAGTAGTCTTTAGTCGGCAGTTTAATCCCCTGGTTGTGGGCCATTTCCCAGAGCATCGTCGGCGACACGGACGCGCCTACGTGGGTGTGCAGTTCAGTTAATTCTAATTTAGTTAACCAGTCCATAATTGGATTTGTCCCATTTTAGTAATCGCCTTTACCCGGACGCAGGAAAAAACTTTAACGCCTAATGATTTTACCAGCTCCAGCCCGCCCTGAAAAACTTTATCGAATAAAACCGCAAAGCCAACAACTTTAACCCCGCGATCCTGCAAACCTTTGACAATTTTGTAGCCGGTTTCTCCCCGGGCACAAACGTCGTCTAAAACCAGCACCCGGTCGCCTTTTTTAACAAACGATAAATTGATCCCGGAAAACACGTCAACCCCGGCTGAAGACGTGGTAAATGACCGGACTTCCTGGCGGTAAACATCTTTCCAGGAAGCGGGAATATTCTGATCTTTACGGGAACTGTGCAGGCGAATATCGCCGCCCAACTCCAACGCCACCGCGGTTGCCAGATAATTACCTGAATGGGGAATGCCGTGGAGGATTTCGACTTGATCTTTTTTAAACTCTTTGGCGATTGCCTTACCGGCCGCTTGTAAGACCGCCGGCTTCATCCGCAAATTAAAACCGGGAACGGAAATATACCCCTTATCCGCATTTAACACCCTGGCTTCTTCTAAAAACTCTTTGGCCAAAAAATCAACTGCCATGAATGATTATATCACTATACCGCTGGTTCTGCTGGTACCGTTGGTGCTGGTTCTGTTGACGCTGTTTCATCTGAAACATATACTTCTGGTGGGGCTTGCCAATCATGAAGTTCAATATCTGCATCCTGAGGGACATTCGAGACAAATTCTCCCATTCCTTCCTTTCTGCCCAATAAAAAAGGGCCTTTTTCAAGCCCTAATTTACTTTTATCGGTTTAGGCGTTAACTGTCAAGCGGCAATTTTTTTTAGCTTTTTATCAAAAGTTAAGATTTTTTCACCATTTATCTTGGCAGAAGCCAATAAATAACTATCAACAAAATGGAAACCTTTCAAATACCACTGCCAAACCGACTGCATAATTTTTCTTTCTTCAACAGCCAACCATTTCTGACTTATGAATACTTTTAAAAATTGCGCAATTTCTTGTCTTTTCCTTTTATAAAAAGATTCCAAAACATAAGTTGCTTCTGCCACAACCAAGGCAGATAATTTTAGTTTTCTTTTCCCTATTTCTGCTTCCTTAAAAACTTGTTCTGTCCGCCGATGTTGATCAGGGCTGTCTCCGATAAAAAATCTGGTGAGAATATTGGTATCTATTAATTCAATGGTCATTCCTGTGCCCAGCTAGTTTCAAATGAATCGCGAGCGGCTCTTAATTGTTTATCAGTCAACTTGATTTTAGATTTCATTCCACCTGACAGTTGCCAAAAACTTTTTTGCGGTTTGATGATCATTTTATCGCCTTTTTTCTCTAAAACCGCTTTTGTTGCCCCATCAATGCCGAAAGCTTTGCGAATAGAAACAGGAATACTAATTTCTTCGGCGATCATTTTGGCCACCGAAACAACCTTAAGTTTTTTCGATTTTGACCTGGGTTCGACCGTATCGGTGACCATAATCTGATTCATCGGGCTGTTATCTAGTTTTTCCTGGGCGCCGGGAACATATAAATGGTGTGTGGCACAAACATCAATAACACCGGCGCCATTGGCTTTTAAAAACTTGGCCGCTTCCACTAACGTATTGCCGGTAGAAATCAAATCGTCTTTAATTAATACCGTTTTGCCTTCAACTGATTCACTCATACTTTTATAGACCACTTTACCGGTCGTAAGATCCCGGATTTTATTCATATACACCAGGGGTACGCCGCCTAGATCCTCGCTGAATCTCTCCGAGGATTTAACCGAACCGGCATCGACCGCGGCAATCACCGTCCGATCAGTGATTCTTTTGGAAAATATCTCCCGGAAAACTTTCCGGCCGGACAAATTAACCACCGGCACTTCAAAAAATCCGGGAATGGCTAAATTGTGCAGATCAAAAGTAATCACTTTTTCCAAGGGGACTACCTGCAGCATTTTGGCAATAACTTTAACCGATAGCGGCTCACCCGGCCGAAAAACTTTATCCTGTTTGGAATAACCCAACCAAGGAATTACGGCCACGATCCGTTTCACTCCCAAACGCTGCAGGGCATCGGCAATTAGGCAAAACTCGACTAAGTTTTGATCGGTCGGGGCGGATAATGATTGAACTAAAACCGCGGTTTTCCCGGGATTGCTTTCATTAATCCATATCCGGGCTTCGTCGTTGGAAAACCGAGCCAATTCTACTTTTCCCAGTCTCGTTCCCAATTCCTTGGCTAATTTTTTTGCGAGCGTTTGGTTAGACGAACCGGAGAATACTAACATAGGTTATACCCTGCCCTTGTTGATTGCTCGTTTTATTTGACTATCAGTCATACTAGGGAACTTTAGGGTTTTTGTTAAACTTAGAAAATCTTCAACCTTATTCTTATTATTTTTTGCCGCATTCTCAAACATTCTCTTGGTGGCGGTAAAATTCGGAGATCTGACAAACTCGCCCTTTCCCAGGGCTGTTTCAATACCTTGTTCATATTTATCAAGTTTTATGTTTCTTTTCTTCATAGGTATTTTGGTCGTAAATCCACCACCAGCTTCTTTAAATCAAAAACTATGCTGAAAAATTCAAAAAATCCGTATTGCCCTAGGATACCCAATGGATATTTTAAGTCATATGAAAAACCAACCTTACTCTTGATTTTCCAGCCGCCGATTGCCAGCTCGACCTGATGATAAAACACTTCCCCTTTGCCACTGGTAACTCCATAAAGCGGCGCGGTTTTACCCTCCCTAACCCGTATTCCCAACAAGTCACCGATATAACCATGAAAAATACAGGAGTCCGCCCCGGAATCCACCAAAGCTAAATATCCATATTCCTGGTTGTTATGGCAAATAGTCACCGGCACTACCGGCCGCCAAACTTCTTTTAAGTCAGGAAAAGCCGCCGATGGTTGAGCCGAAAATTTACTGTACTTGAACTTCATTAGCTAACTGAGTAAGCGTAATTTTCCGCCGCTAAGGTCAAAATTGGTTTAACCTCGCCTTTTTTTTGCGCCTTTTCCCACGCTTCCTTAGGTGTTTTTCCGTTACCGACTACTTTTCTTCCATCCTCTGACAAAGCTACCCATTGGTTAATAAACGGTTTTAAAATTTTAGTAAAATTATTATTTTTCAACATAATTACATTATATACCACTTCGGTAAAAAATGCCGCAAAACATGGCCGGCATCGACAACGGCGCGGTTACCAATTAAATAATAACTTTCATTCAGCTCATCGCACACGCCCACTGAATAAAAAGTGCTGTCAATTCCCAATTCCTGCAGCGCCGCCCGGACATAAATTATTCCCTGGGTGGTGCAACTGATCGACCGATGATTTACTTTCGCTACGTGCAGGCCTTTGGCCTGAGCCGCAACAACAAAGGCCAAACCGGATGACCCGGACGCCGGATTGACAAAATCTGACAGCAAAATTTCCTGACCGTCGATAGTTTTTAATTTTTCCCGGTCGCGCCACTGGACGGTCACCGACAAATTCGTTTCCGGCTCGCCGATCAAATGGGTCCGCTTGGTCACTACCGCCACCTCATTATCAATTACCGCATCTTTATCTAAATTTAGTGCCAACCTGGTCGTCACCAAACCCGCCCTTTCCAAACTTATCGGGATGCCGACCGGCGGATATTTATCCAGCATTCTATAACCGACTCTAGCCAGTTCAAAATACTCCCGGCAAAAACCCTGATCATCATATTTGGTCGAATCGGCAATTATTTGCTGGGCCAAATCGTTAATTTTATCCATTAATTTCTTCGCCTCGTTAACGTCATGTTCCAAAATTATCACTCCGTCTTTAGGCAGATCAGCTTTACTCTTACCGATTAAACCGGTAAACGAATCGCCAAATTTAACTAAATGATCGACTTGAGTGGAACCATGAAAATCCTGGGGATATTTTAACAGCGGTAAAACATCCAATTTTTCCCCTGGTTTAGCGCTAATAATTTGGTATTTCATCGGTATTTATTTATTTCGTCTCGCAGTTTCAGGGCTTCGGCCCGGGAATTGGCACTAAAAATTATCCCGCGGGAAGAGTTGATAATCATCCCGGCTTTGGTCGAATTCAAACCGGCTTTAACGGTTTTGGCCACATCACCGCCTTGGGTACCAATGCCCGGGACCAATAAAGTCATCTCGCCGACGATTTTTCTAATTTGAGCTAATTCTTCCGGGTAAGTCGCCCCAACCACTAACAGACAGTTATTATTTTTATTCCAATTTTTCGCTACATTAGTGGCCACTTTTTCCCAGACAAAATCCTGAAACTCGCCGCTACCGGGGTTAGAAGTTTTGCACAAAAGAATAATCCCTTTGTCCTTTTGGTCTAAAAACAGCTGGAGCGCTTCCCGGCCAAAATAAGGATTGACCGTGACCGCGTCGAATTTTAACTCGTCAAAAATTGCCGTGACGTAACCGTTATTAGTGTTGCCTATGTCCGCCCGTTTAGCGTCAGCGATCGTAATAACTTCCGGGTACTTTGCCCGTAAATAATCTACCGTTTTTTGCAAATTCTCCCAGCCCTTACTTCCCAAAGCCTCGTAAAAGGCAAAATTAGGTTTGTAGGCACAAACCAAATCGTGCGTCTGATCAATGATTTTTTGATTAAACTCAAGCTCGCCCTGATCCAACCCCACGCACACCAGTGAATTATTTTTTTTGACGATATTATCCAATTTTTCCTGAAAGTTCATTTTTTGGCTTTTTTAGCTAAATATTCCTTGCCATGACCTAATTCAGTATTTATCGGCCGATTTTGTTTACAAAGCGGACAATCTTTTTCGTCATAGGCATCGGACTGAAAAACATCTAGTGATTGAAAGGGGGCGCCGATAACCTTGGCGGTAACGTGTGCCTGGTCACGATTAACCATTACACAAACACCCACAACCTTACCTCCGCAAGCTTTAACGCTTCTAACGGTTTTACTGACCGACCCCCCAGTTGTAGTAAAGTCTTCCACCACTAACACTTTCTTGCCGCCCACTAATTTATCGTAACCTCTTTTGAAAACTTGATTATTCTCCCCGTCTTTCTCGCTAAAACCGCCTAATATCTCCTGTTTTTTCAGCAGAGTTAAATGGTGGGCAGTCCATTGAGATAAAATAATCCCCCCCATTGCCGGACCGATAACCACTCCAACATTCTTATTCTTGTATTTTTCAGCAATCATTTTTCCTATTTTCGATACTTCCAGGGTGTGAGGATATAAAGCGTCCTTATTCAAATATTTACTGCTGTGTTTTCCCGAGGTTAAAACAATATGGCTATTTGTAGTAATAGCCCCCACTTTTTTCAGAATATCGACTACTTTACCCATAAATTTCTTCTAATTTGTAATTGGTTTAAATAATAAATCATAGTATCTATCGGTTTCAGCCACCTCTCGCATGTTCGGCACGCAACTATCGCATACGTAACTTGCGCCGTAAGGAAAATTTGTTTCATGAGTCGAACTCAATAATATCACTTTATTGATCGGGTTTTTGCTGCTGCAAATTTTGCACTTCCTGCCTTGATAGCCGCCTTCCTGTATATACCATTCTATTGGCTCTCTTTGATTACAAGCAGCAATGTGTATCAAAGTTTTTTTTAATTGTTCACCCATGCGCTTTCCCGACTAATACTTCTAATTTGTTAATTTTATTTTCGGCCATGTACTTTAATAAATCGGCTTTGATCTTATTGTAAATCCCGAAACCATGCCGGTACCAGGCAGAACCGACACCAACCAAAGTCGCCCCGGCCAGCATCATTTCCACGACATCATTGGCCGTTTCCACTCCGCCCATGCCCAAAATCGGGCATTTAACGCTGTTGTAAATTTCCCAAACACAGCGCACCGCCACCGGCCGGATGCCGGGTCCGGAAACCCCACCGACCAAATTTCCCAGCATTGGTTTTTTCCGCCTTATATCAATCACCATACCCGGACCGACGGTATTAATGGCACTGATCGCGTCGGCGCCTTCGGCTTCGGCCGCTTTGGCCACCTCGCCGATGTTATTAACATTAGGGCTTAACTTAGCCAAAATTTTTGTCTCTTTTTTCAAAGCCTGGCGAACAGCTTTCACGGCCGCGGCAGTTGATTCCGCCCCCATCCCTAAAGGCTGGCCCAGTTCATCGACCGTATTGGGGCACGATAAATTGAGCTCAACCATGGCCGGGTTAATTTTTTCGACTTCTTTGGCTAAATAAACAAAGTCGGCTACTTTGACAGCAAATACCGAGGCAATTACCGGAATGGTGGTCTCTTTAACAAACTTGGCCCACTCACCCACACCGACCTTAATGCCCGGATTGCGCAAGCCCACAGAATTTAAAATGCCGTGGTCGTACTTGACTACCCGAGGCAGTGGATTACCTTCCCGCGGTTCCCTGGTCATAGACTTAGTAGTAATCCCCCCTAAGCCATTTTTTTCCGCTTGGTAATGTGCCGAGACTTCCTGTAAAATCCCTGACGGCATCACTAGCGGATTAGCAAAATCAACTTCTAAAAATTTTACGTTTAGTGCCGGCATAAATTCTCCATTAACATCTTAGCCATAGGCAAATCGGTAATCAAGGAGATCCCAGCTTCGGCCGCCGTCCGGCGGATTAACTTGCCGTCGGTTAACTCGTCTTTCCGACCGACCGCCTGCTGAGGAATGTTAATCACAATGTCAAATAGACCTTTGGCCATCAAATCGCTGATGTTGGGTTTTTGCCCGACTTCGGAAATTTTATACACCAGAGCGGTTTTAACCCCATTGGCCAATAAAAACTGATGGGTTTTACCGGTGGCGTGCAAAATAAAGTTCGGCTTTTTGGCTAAAGCTTTAATTTGCGGCAGGAGCGATTTCTTATCTGCCGGCCGGCCGATGGTTAACAACACCTGTTTTTTCTCCCCGCCAAACAAAGCCGCTTTACCGTAATGCTTAACATTCCAATCCTGAGACTGACGGTTAAGCAAAGAAAACAACGACACGTTCCGGATATCGCTTTCGCCGAAAATAAACTGCATGACCCGTTCATTACCGATGCCATAACCGGCATGCGGGTTGGTTTTTTGACTTTTGATAATCTTTAAATACCACTCAAAATCCCGATACGTCCCGCCGCGCTCCAGATGCAGCCGGTACATCGTCGAGGTCAACAACCGCTGGTCTAATTTTTTAAAATCGTGCTCGCGAACCGCCGAGCCGGTACTTTCGCCGCTGTAAGGCAGGATCAAATCCGCGGACAAAACCACCCGCGGGTCTTTTTGACTAACTTTCATATTAAAAAACTTAATCTCCTTCGGGTAACGCATAATAAATACCGGTAGTTCCTGGCCGGATTTATTTAGCAATTTCACCACCATTTGTTCGTGATTGGCTTTTAAGTCGTCGCCGAATTTAAGCGATTTAAAACCGTTTTGGTTCAACAGCTTCACCGCGTCTTCATAATTAATCTTTAAAAAATTACTATTAACAACGGTTTCCAATTTGGTCGCATCCCGACGATAAACATTTTTTAAAACCGATTTATTGGTTTTTAAAACTTCTCTTACCATACCCTGAATGGCTTTTTGAATATGTCTTAATAACTCGGTAAACATGATTTCTTCATCGTAATTTTTCCGGGTCATTTTTAACCGGGTCGAGTCAAACTCTTCTTCGGTTAAACGAAATTGACGTAAATGCCGCTCGTCCTCAATTTCCTCGTCCCTACCGGAATGGATCACGGTATAAACTCCAGGGAAAGATTGAAGTGCTTGCTCTAAAGATAATTGGCCCGTCTGGGTAAAAAATAAAGGAATCTCCCAGCGGTTGCCGACTTTAAATAAAGTATCTACATTTTCGCAGGCGCCGGTAATCCCCACCATTTCCGGAACGTCGACATAAGTCAAACCCGAGTTTTGATAATTACTTCTCGCCCCCTCATTTAAGCTTTCGTTAATCTTTGCCAGATTGGCAAAGTGATCGTCGTAACCGATCGCGAATTTTTTCCCTTGTACTGTCATTTTTACTTTATCCATTTTGCCTCCTTAAGGCTAAAAAAATCCCGCTCTCGCGGGATTAATTAATTAATATTTTTTTGTTCTTGGCTTTGATAAAAAGTCTATTTTTCATAAAAAATCCAGAGCTTGGGGCTCTGGGAGTTAAAAATACCAAAATTCTAATTTAATGTCAACTACCAATTTTATAAAACTCCCCGTATCGCTCAAACCACTCCTTAAAATTCTTCACCCACTCTTCCACAAAAATCGGCTCGTCAAACAGCGGTTTTAAATCAATCAATAGATCTTCCTGCCGCACGGTTTTGATTTTTCTGGCCAAAGCCAGCATCGCTGTTTTCAGCGTATACGGCTTCTTACCGTCTTTGGCCAATTTAATTTCGTTTGGCATAATCTGCTTTTGCATAAACCAGATTAAATCAAAATAATCCCGGCCTTTTATCCTCGTTCTTTCCAAACAAGCAATAATTTTCCCGGCGAATAAACTGGCTTCGTCAAAGTGTTTGATTACCATCGTCCGGCCGTGACGCAAAACCGGCGTTTGCTTAATCGTTTTTTCCTGGTGGTGCCGGCTGACTTCAATTTTCAAATGCAGTTTCTCCGACTGAAGCGGCGATAAACCCAATTCTTTCATTACCGGCAGCCGCACTGTCCAACGGGCAATTCCCAATTCGCCTTTCTGACAATAAACATCCACTCCGTCAATCTTTAATTCATGCTTGGTAAAATTAACCAAATCCTCCGCCAATTTATCCAAATTTATACCGGCGCTATTATCTAAATCAATATCTTCGGAAATTCTGGCCAAATCATAAATTACCCGGTTACAGGTGCCGCCGTAAAAAATCAGCCGCCGGTAATTTTTATGATTATAAATAAAATATAAGAAATGAGAAATAAAAAAATCTTTCGCCAAAATTCGCCTAAAATCATCACTGACCCTGCCATATAACGAGCTGTGAATTAACTCATTAATCTGGCTGGTAATTATGCCCATATCTTTTCTTTTAAATTATCAGCAATCCGTTCCATTTTCGGCGATCCGGATTCTTCCGTCAACCGGAAAAACTCCGCTTTCATAGTTTTATCCCATTCTTCCAAGTTTAGTCGTTCGTCTTCCGCCAAATCAAAATCTTTATTTTTAAGACCCGGATGTTCACTTCTAAAATAGAAAAAATCAAATAAAGCTTTCGGGGCCGTCGCCTCCTTACAGGTAATCCCGCTGAAGTTAGTTTCCGTGTAACTGTTAAACAACTTTTCCTGAATATGAAAATAATGAAAATTGCCCAGCTTATTACTAACGGAGCGGGTGTGTTTTAGGCTTGCCGCCGTCACCAAGTAAATTCCCTCGGTCATAACTCCATATTTCTGCAATACCCATACTCCGGTTAAATAGCTATGCGGCTGGACAATTGCCGCCACCATCGCCGTAAAATCAAGGCTATTCTTGTTCTGGAGCCAAAACTCGCGCGTCATGTAATAACCCCGTTTAATCCTTAAAACCTTACCTAATTCTTCCTGCCGGGATAATAATAGCCTGGTTGAAGCCATCGAACCACTGATTAACTGGTTCACTGCCTGAATCGTAAAATAAGGCAAATGTGCCAATTGTTCTAAACTTTTCATAGTTTCTATGTCAGTTAATATACATTTTGTGTATATTATCCGTCACAGAAACCATATTGTCAACCGGCAATTTTCTTAAGCGGTTTTAATACTTTCTCCCGGCATTAATCAAGGCTTTATAGTCAATATTCTTAAAAACTTTACGGTTGGCTAAAATCCACTTGTGGGCCGCCCGGATTTTTTTAACCTGGCTTCATCCTTATTCTCGTAAGTTTTCTTCACCGCCCGCCTCACTAATTCACCCACCGACTCCTGCTCAAGAACCGCCCGCTCGCGCAGCATCTGTAAAGTTTCTTCTTCAAATAAAAAATTCACTCTTTTAGTCAACATACACATACATATTAGTATACATATCACTTGTCAAGCGGGAAAATTACCCACCGATATCATAACAAGGTCTAATAGGAATGTCTTTATCATCAAGCGGCACTATTGGGAAACCAGTTTTCTCATCAATTTCACGCCAATATCTTGATTCGCCGCTAATCTCTAATTTACCAGTCTTCTCATTTATTCTCGATCCAGTATCCTCCGGTATTAGCTGTAAATCTTTTTCTGGAGTTATTAGCATTCGTTATTTTTGAAGAATTCTTACTGCTTCACTGGCTACTATAGCACATTTTTGTTCCATGGCATCAGTCAG
>Ga0066637_10000510_pt1 | contig 23501 bp, 18 predicted proteins | sample CryGeyCG2014_020_FD_62737 | JGI IMG/M metagenome (GOLD analysis project Ga0066637, IMG submission 62737) | Groundwater microbial communities from aquifer - Crystal Geyser CG08_land_8/20/14_0.20 | ecosystem: Environmental > Aquatic > Deep subsurface > Groundwater | place: USA: Utah: Grand County...
GAACCAATCGCGCTTCCCAATAAAAAAAGAATTATGTAAATAAAATAATTCATTTCGTGCAGTGAAAACAAATTAGTGAGTCGCTTGCGCAACCGGAAATTTTCTTAAATTCCTTTGATTTTGGGGAAAAACAAACCTCAACTGCGTTACCTTGAGAGATAAGCCTGATATTCAAGGAGGAAAGATTGGCTGAATCAAGAAATTTTTGTTCCAAAAAACCGGAAGAAACAAGGATATTTAGCGAAAGTAAGGGGTCGTCGGCAGAGATAGAAGTACCGGAAAAAGTCCCCTCCGGCCAAGGCCAGGTCCTTTTTTGCTTGTAATATTGTTTGAGGGAGAAAGCAAGACCAGTCGATTCCGATTCAAGATCCACATCATCCGCCCTAGCAATTTGTTCAAGCGGGTCCCGAGAAACGAAAACAGTTAAACCTAACGCCCCGAAAAGGGCAACGTACATCAGAAGCTCAACCAAATCTAATTTCCTTAGAAACCTAATTTTCAATTTACAAATTTTCAATTTTCAATCAATTTTTAATGACGAAATTTACAATTTGAAAATTAATACATTGTAAATTCATTGAAAATTGTTACTTGAAACTTGAAAATTCTCCCGAGTTAAAATTGACTAGTCAAATTATAAATCGGCGTAATGACAGATAGCATAAGCAAAGCCACCATCCCCCCAAGGGCAATCATAATAATTGGCTCAATCGCGGTGGAAAGGTTCTTGATCGACATTTCCGATTCGCTTTCGTAATAGGCAGAAAGTTTCATCAAAACTTCATCCACTTTACCGGTTTGCTCACCCACCGAAACCATTTGGGAAACAAGTGGGGGGAAATATGCGTTTTCTTTAAGAGGAATAGATAGAGGCTCACCTTTCCTGACCCTTTCGGCAGCGCTAGCGATTCCTTCTTGGTAGATAACATTTGTCATCGATTCCGCGGCAATAGTTAATGATTCAAGAATTGGCACCCCAGAAGAGGCAAGAAGGCCGAGAGTTCTAGTAAATTCCGCCAGCTGGGTCTGCTTGGAAATTACTCCCACAATTGGCAATTTAAAAGTAATTCTTGCAAGCTGATGCTTCCCAACATCAGTCTTTTTATATTTTCTAAAACCCAAAAATGCCCCGACTATAGCTAAAATAAGAAGATACCATCTTTTAACAAAAAAATCGGAGGTGCCCATTAGCACTTTGGTAATCATAGGAAGTTCCGCTCCCATATTTTCGTACATATCGGAAAGTTTGGGCATTACAAAAAGCATCATTAGGGCAAAAACACCGGCCATCGCCACCATAATTACAATCGGATACACCATCGCCCCTTTAGTTTTCGACTGAAAATCTCGTTGCCGCTCCATTGTTTCCGCCAAACGAAGTAACGTTTTATCTAAGCCCCCAGATGCTTCACCCGCCTTGACTAAAGAAATAAAAACATTAGGAAAAATATTGGGGTGTCTCTCAAGCGCCTTTGAGAAAGAACTCCCCCCACGAATATCGCCAACCAGCTCGCCGACAACTTCTTTCATTCTTGCATTTGAGGTTTGTTCCTCAAGCACTTCCAGCGATTGCGCCAGAGGTAAACCGGCGTTTATCATCGTCGAAAGCTGTCTCGTAAAATCGACCTTTACGGAAAGGGGGATTTTGGAAAATCTTTTGAGAATGCTCTCGATGGTTAGTTGCTTTTCGGTAAGCATCAGAGAGGTTACCGTCACATTTTCTGCCGAAAGAGCCATAAGCGCCACTTTTTCAGTTGGGGCATCAATTGTGCCGTTTTTATCATTCCCTTGAGAATCTTTTCCGTTATAACTATAAACTGGCATATAAATTAAACTTTAGAAACCAATCGGGAAACCTCTTCTGGCCTAAGGGTGTAGCCTTTAGCTACCTCGCTTGAAATTTTGTTTTCTTTAACTAGAGTTGCCAACGAGCGCTCAAGACTAATCATCCCCAAGTCGTAACTTGTGGCGATTACATTATCAATTTGATGAGTCTTACCCTCACGGATAATGTTTCTTATCGCGGAATTCGCCAGAAGTATTTCGGTTGCCGGAACCCGTCTTCCATCAAGAGAAGGCACCAACCTTTGGGAAATTATTCCTTCAATAATTGAAGCTAGTTGAATTCTAATTTGGCGCTGCTGATTTTCCGGAAAAACATCAATAATTCTGTCCACCGTTTGCGCGGCTGAATTAGTGTGCAAAGTAGCAAAAACAAGATGTCCGGTTTCTGCGATCGTAACCGCCGCAGAAACGGTCTCGAAATCGCGCATTTCCCCAATCAAAACGATATCCGGATCTTCCCGAAGGACTGAACGAAGGGCAATCTCCCAAGAATGGGTATCTTGGTGAACTTCCCGCTGATCAATTATCGAAAGCTTTGGTTCAAAAACATACTCGATCGGGTCCTCAACCGTGACTATATGAACGCTTCTCTCCCGATTGATCGACTCAAGCATTGCCGCAATGGTCGTAGATTTACCTTCTCCTGTTGGTCCGGTTATTAATACAAACCCTTGAGGGAGTTTGCAAAAATCGGAAAGTACAGGAGGCAGCCCAAGCTCCTCAATTGTCGGAATTTCAAAAGGAATCAAGCGAAGGGCAACCCCCATAAAACCGCGCTGATGGTACACATTAACCCGAAAACGAGTATCCTTATAAGCATAAGAAAGATCAAATTCTTTACTTGCCAAAAATATCTCTTTTTGAGTCGGGGTCAGCAGTTCAAGCACCATTTCTTTGGCCACCTCGGCGGTGACTACTTCCGTCCCGGGAACAGGGGAAAGCTCCCCCTCAATTCTTAAGGTGGGAGGAGAGCCGACATTGATGTGAATGTCAGAAGCGTGGGAAGATATTGCTTTTTCTAAAATATCTTTAATTGTCATAGTCTACCCCTGCGTTACCCTCATCACATCTTCAATCGTAGTTTGCCCTTCCAAAACCTTCAAAAATCCATCCTGGAGCAAGGTGATCATTCCTTCTTCAACTGCCACTTTGGTCATTTCATCTTCGCTTCGACGCTCGATAATCATCTTATTAATCCGATCAGAAGCGGCCATTACTTCAAAAATACCGGTTCTGCCTAAATACCCCGTCTTTCCACATTTATCACAACCTTTTCCACGATAAAGCATCAGTTTTCCATCCTTTCTCTTTGGTTCCACATTTTTATAAAGGTCCCCCAAAGTAGAGACTATCTGATCCTCAATCTCCTTTGGCACCGGGTATTCCTCCTTACAATTGTCACAAATCTTTCGGACTAGACGTTGGGCGAGAACAAGTTCAAGAGTAGAGGCAAGAAGGAAAGACTCTACTTTCATATCAAGAAGTCGAGGAATCGCGCCGGTGGCGGAATTAGTGTGGAGAGTTGAAAGAACCACGTGTCCGGTTAGCGCCGCCTGAATAGCCAGACTGGCAGTTTCATCGTCTCGAATTTCTCCTACCATTATAATATTGGGGTCTTGACGAAGGATAGAACGAAGTCCGGAGGAGAAAGTCAGCCCCGCCCCCGGATTTATTTGCACTTGATTTGCCCCTTCAATCCTAATTTCAACCGGGTCCTCGAGAGTGATAATGTTCACTCTAACCGTATTTATTTTCGAGAGAGCTGAAGCTAAAGTAACCGTTTTTCCAGAACCCGTCGGTCCAGTTACCAAAATAATACCGTCGTGAACAAGAAGCGCTTTCTCTAATTTTTTAAGACCAGGGCCCACTAACCCAAGATCCCTAAGCTGTATGACCGTGCTTTCTTTTCTAAGAAGTCTAATAACCACTTTTTCCCCGTTTGATGTAGGGAGGGTTGACACACGAAGATCAGTTTCCATTTTACCCACTTTGATCTTAAATCGACCATCTTGAGGCACTCTTTTTTCATCAATTTTTAAGTTTGAAAGAATCTTTATACGAGCAATAATTGAGTCGTGGGCGTCGTGGGGGATAGTTTTGATTCTCTCTTGCAAAACTCCATCGATTCTAAACCGAACTCTGGTAAAATCTTCTTGAGGCTCAACGTGAATATCGGACGCCCGGGATTTGTAGGCATACTCAAGAATCATCGATACAATCCTGGCAACCGGGGCCACCCGAATCCGTTCTTCTGCTTCTTCTAGTTGGTCTATCTCCTCCTTAATTTCCGCTGTTTTTATACCCGCCTCGGCAAGCGCCTCATTTACATCTTCGCCGATTTCCCCCCCAAATTGCTCACTAAGAACTTTGTTAAGCTCTTCTTCATCAACCGCAAAAGGCTCTACCTGTTTCCCGCTCTTCTTTTCCACAAATTGAATCGCCTCAAGATCCAAGGGGTCTGCCATGGCGACTTGAATTTTGTTACGGGAAATCTCGAAAGGAAAAATTCTATACTTTCTGGCGATTTGCTCGGAGATTACACCACTAACTTCTTGAGAAGGGGTCTTGTCCTTGAGGGAAACGAAAGGATAACCGTAAAGTTCACCCTTCACTTCGGCAATCTGTTTAGAGTTCATTATCCCGCTACTTCTGATAATATCCAAAAGAGGCTTACCTGTATTGGCACTTTCAAACTTTACTTGGGCTACTTGATCTTGGGTCAAAAAACCCTTACTGACGACGATTTCCTCAAATTTTTTAGGTGTGTTAGGCTTTTCCATGGGCAGATATATAAACTCCATAAAGTATCACACGCCAAAAACTCCGTGTCAACATTCCTTTTTCCCCCTTGAAACCTATTGCCCTGTTATGGTACTATGGAGACCATGCAAAAATACGAAGTGGTCACAATTTTAATAGGAAACTTAACTGAAACGGAAGCAAAAAAGATAGAGGCCGAAATTAAGGAGAATATTAACAAAAATGGTAAAATACTTACCGAAGAAACTTGGGGAAAAAGAAGGCTGGCCTACAAAGTCGCAAAGCAAACTGAGGGCTTCTACTATTTCTACACGTTGGAAACAGACCGTGCCAAAGTCACTTTAATTAAAGATTATTTAAGAAGAAATGTCAAAATTGTCCGTTTTTTATTCATTAAGCTTTCTTAAAAGCTAACAATATTAATTATGTCTCGTTCACTAAATAGGGCGGAAATAATTGGGAATATGACCCGCGACCCGGAGATGAAATATACTCCGAGGGGCGACGCGGTCACTAATTTTTCGGTGGCGACGAACCGCCAGTGGGTAACTGACGGAGAAACCAAGGAAGAAGTGGAATTTCATAATGTGGTTGCTTGGACGAAGTTAGCCGAACTTTGTGCTCAACTTTTGAAAAAGGGCTCTAAAGTTTACATTTCTGGCAGATTAAGGACCAGAAACTGGGATGACGCTCAAGGAGTAAAACATTATCGAACAGAGATTGTTGCCGATGACATGGTTGTTCTAAGTCGTCCTGATGGGGCGGGAAGAGCACCTGAAGTAAAAACAGGAGAACCAGAAAGCGCGCCAACTAAGAAAGAAACAGTTACAGAGGAAGTTACAGAAGAAGATACTAAAGATATGCCATTTTGATTGGTTGCTTAGCGAGATTTTTGAGCTTAGCAACCATCAATCCCTCCGAAGCTCCAAAGGAGCGAAGGGGGATATGTGAGTGATTTACTATTTACTATGCCAAAAAAGGAAAAAAGAAAACCGTCTCTAATTAAAAAAGTTCGTAAGCCCGGCTTCTGCGCTATTTGCAAAGAAGGGGCGGAAGTGTCGTACAAAGATATTCTTCTTCTCAAGAGATTTACCACAACGAGAGGAAAAATCATCCCCCGCAAAGTTTCCGGAATTTGCGCGTCCCATCAAAGAAAACTCGGCGGAGAAATTAAAATTGCTAGATTTTTGGCACTGTTGCCGTTTACCGAGCGTCATGCAATCTAAATTTTATTATTTTCTGCCTAGATGGAAGAACAAATCCCCAAAAACCAAAGGTTGAAGTTCCTGCCCCTCATTCCGCTTATTTTTTTAGCGATAATTTTTTTGCTTTCCGGCTATTATTTTGGACGACGTGGATATACCGCCGAGATCAAAAATTTCCGCCCCAAAGTAACGGTTTATAACAAAAAAGATACTTACGACAATGTAGATTTTACAAATTTTTGGCAGGTTTGGGATCTAATCAATGAGAAATATATCACTAAGCAGGACAGCAAAACCCTTTTGTATGGCGCAATTGAAGGCCTGACAAAAGCAACCGGCGACCCATATACCTCCTTTTTAACCCCAGACCAAAACGACTCTTTTAGCCAAGGGCTTGCCGGTGAGTATGAAGGAGTAGGCATCGAGCTTGGTATGAAAAATGAAAGTCTTTTGATAATTGCCCCATTAGAGGGATCCCCCGCCGAAAAATCGGGAATCCAGGCGGGAGATTTGATTCAAAAGATTAACGATAAAGAAACTGCCGGGATGAGCCTAACTAACGCGGTGAGCATAATTAGGGGAAAGGAAGGAACAAAAATTACCCTCACCCTTCTCCACGAAGGAGAAAAAGAATACAAAGATTACGAGATAACTAGGGCCAAAATTCTGGTCCCCTCGGTCACTTGGAAAGATGCCGGAGAAGGAATAGTCCAATTAAGACTATCTCGTTTCGGCGACACCACCAATAGAGAATGGCGCGATACGGTAGATGAAATTTTACAAAAAAGACCAGGGTTAAAAGGAATTGTTCTTGATCTTCGGGGAAACCCTGGCGGATACTTATCTGGAAGTGTTTTTGTTGTCTCGGAATTCGTCTCGGCCGGAAAAACAGTTCTAATAGAAGAATTTGCTGACATGACGAGGAAAGAGGTAAAAACGGAATTTTCAGGAAAACTCCTAAATGTACCAACAGTTATTCTCATTGATGGCGGAAGCGCCTCCTCGTCAGAGATTGTCGCCGCCGCTCTTCGAAATTTAAAAAAATTTAAAGTGGTCGGGGTAAACTCATTCGGAAAAGGAACCATTCAAGACGCGGAAGATTTTTCTGACGGATCAGGAATCCACATCACCGTGGCCAAATGGCTCGACCCAGACGGAAATTGGTATCACGAAATAGGAATCGAACCGGATGTGGCAGTTGAAGTTGACAAGGCTAAAAAAGAAGAGGGCATTGATAATCAACTTGAAAAAGCGGTTGAACGGTTGAAATAATCAATTGTTTAATTGTTAAATTGCTGAATTGTTGAATTGCTAAAACCCAAGAGATAATCAGGTGAGAGTCTTAAGTTAATTTTAAGTTAGCCTGTTTAAAAATGTAGTTATGAAAAAAACTACCCTTATCCTCATAATCTCAATTCTTGTTCTTATCGGGAGCGCTTTGTTTACACGCTCCTACATTGGAGTTGACAGTAAAATCAAGGACTTTTTCGGTAATATCACAGAGAAGGTGGTAAAAGTAGACCAACAAGTGGTCACTAGAAGAACTGTGATTAGCGAAGAGGACGCAGTTATCGAAATGGTTGCGAAAGCCTCTCCTTCGGTCGTTTCCATCGTCGCCAAAAGAACCTCCTTCGATCCCTTCCGGGGTCCAATGGTCCAAGAATCTGGGATTGGAACCGGATTTGTGATTGACAAAAAAGGTACTATTTTAACCAATAAACACGTTGTTTCTGATACTGGAACCAAATTTACCGTCTTATCAAAAGATGGAAAAACTTACAATGTTTTGCAAATCAACCTCGACCCTTCAAATGACCTTGCCATTTTAAAAACGGACGCTACAGACCTTGACCCAATTGAACTTGGGGATTCCGATGGCATTAAACTTGGACAGACCGTAGTAGCGATTGGAAACGCCCTCGGGCGATTTACCAATACCGTTACAAAAGGGGTGGTCTCTGGAATCGGAAGAGGAATCACTGCCTCCGCCAGTCCTTTTAGCGCCGGAGAAGCTTTGGAAAATGTGATTCAAACCGACGCCGCCCTAAATCCGGGAAATTCAGGCGGACCCCTAATTGATCTTGACGGAAGAGTTATTGGCGTAAATGTTGCCATCGCCTCTGGAACAGAGAATATCGGTTTTTCAATCCCCATTAATACAATCAAACCGGTACTTGAAGAGTTTGAGAAAAGTGGAAAAATCTCCCGACCGTTTATTGGCATCGAATATATTTTGATCTCGAAAGATGTTGCCTTGATGAATAGCGTTCCTGAGGGAGCGTATGTAAAAAGCGTGGTTACCGGGTCGGCTGCGGAAGAAGCGGGATTACTTTCTGGCGATATTATAACCGAAATCGACGGAGAAAAAGTAAATGACGGAAATCCGTTGGCCAAAATCATTCAGAAACACAAAGTCGGGGATAGGATTCAACTTTCGGTTGACAGAAATGGCAACGCAAAAACTCTTTCTGCCACTCTAAAGGAATCAGCTACCGAGTAATGGCAAAAAAACTATCTGTTGACCGAAAAGAAAATTGCGGTTATCATTTAAGGTAATGAAAAGCATCCTGCCGAAAAAAATCGCTTTAATCTCCCTCCTTTTTATTTCTGTAAGCGCTATCGCCATTTCCGGAGTTCTAACCCTTAAGAAGAAAATTCTTCCAGATAAAAGCCAAGCGGCTGAAACATATCCCAAATGTCAACATACCACCACCTGTCCAGAAAGAATTGGGACTTCTCCCTCTGGTCTTTACAATAACAACAACACCTTTGAACCAATCATCTATAACATGCACGGGTTTGGCAATGTTAACTGGCGAGAATGGAAACCAGAGTTTGGTCCAATTGGCGAGTGGTTTTATTTTGGTTGGAGCGAGCTTCAACCAAGTTCAGCTGATGATAGCCAATTTACCCCCCTCGAAAACAGGCTCATAAATGTCTGTGGAGACCAGGAATGTTATGTCGAATATCCTCAACAAAATAACGCCAGAACTTATAAGCCAGTAGCGATTTCCGTGGGAGCGATGTATGAATGTAAGGAAGATTCGCCCCTAAGTATCAACGATCACCTTCTTTGCGACCAAACCCCAAATTGGTTTTACTCTGGAACAGGAATAACAAGAGTGGAAGTTCCTTTAGTAGAAAACAAAAGCTCCGCAAATTGCCCCGCCCACGCTTATGTGCCACCTTTCGACAACAGTGCTTGGCAGCAAGCTTACGCGAATATGGTAACCACCCTCGGGAATAAATATAAAAACGACAGAATTGTGGATTCAGTTTGGATTATGAGTGGTTTTTACGGCGAAGCTATCTCCAAAATTTCGTATCGTGATTTTGGCGGGGTCCCCGGGATATGCTATTACGAAACTAACCCGAAATTTGAGCAGTGGGCAAACACATTACCTCAAATCTATCGATCTGCCTTCGGCACAAAACCGATTTTTATGATGATTACTAAGAATGATATGAAGAAGGACCTCATTGAGAATATAATTGCTAATGGGATCGCCATCAAGACAAACACTCTCGCCCCCGATTCTAACTCAAGTTATCAAACAACTGGACAACTTGGCCTTACCCAACTCATCGAAAAATATAAAAGAAGCACCCCGATTGCCTACGAACACGCTTATGGGGATAGCGACAGAGACACCTATTGGTCAATACTTTACGCTTTAACTCACGGAGCCTCCTTTATCGATCTCGATGGAGATATCGGCGATCGGGATGGGGCGGGCAGTGATTGGGGGGCGGGTGAGCATTTTTTTGGAAGATTAGCCAATGGCGTAATGCCGTGGGGAGAAAAGCTTTGGGATTTCTACACTCGCCATATAAATCGCGGTCCGGGCAAAGCCCTTCAATCTGATGACGCTTTTATTGTTCTTAGAGATACAATATATCCTTACGAAACAACCGGCGATCGCTCCTATATTTCGGGAGAACCTGGAGATTGGGAATTTCATCTTTATCGACTGGAAAATACCTGTCGGGATACAACTTACGCCACTGCTGACATTAAACCAATGGTTAAAAGATCAAACGAAGATGAGTGGTCAGACACTTGTAACGGAATCGCTAACCGAGACGTCGGCGGCGGAACTACATATTTAAAAAGCAATCAGGTTGGAGAAGGCGTCATTGGTGGATATGGCGCGAGAAAAATGGTAGACAGCACTCTCTACTTTATGGTTGATCCAAGCTGGGCGGCGAGGGGATACCCTGATTTTAGTCTTTCTGTTACTTATAAAGGCGGTTCTGGAAGTTTTGGAATCAAATATTGCGATACAGTGGGGCAACAAAAAACCGCAACTCTTCCAAAAGAAGCGGGGGATTGGGTAACTGGGATCGCTCGTTTAACAGGAGTGGATTTTCGAAAAACCTGTGGCTTAAATGGAGGTGCGAATTTTGCCATAACAGGAAGTAACGATATTATCCATATGGTCGCCATTGCTCCTGGATTTGATTGGCCGCCAAATCAAGGGCCGGCCCCAAGGCTTTCCGTTAACCAAAGATCATTTCAGTTTGATCTTGCGGTGGGGGAAGATGCTTCCGAACAAACAGCGGTAATAGGAGGTGACCAAACAAAAGTCATTGACTGGTCAGCCACGATTTATTCCTCCCAAGATACCTGCGCAAATGCAGGGAAAAACATCAATGTTGAGTTCTCACCGCAAAATGGTAGGACCGATCAATCACGAATTTTTATCGTTAATCCGAACACCTCAAGCGTTAGCCAATCCGGAAGTTGCTATAAAACTATTAAAATCACCCCCACGGGAGGGGAAGGATACGAAGATGTTTCTTCCGTACTTATAAGACTTAATTTTACTTTCACCACACCCAAAAAAGTAAACCCGCAACCTAGGAGCTTAAGTTTTACTGCAAACACAGGAGCAAATCCCGCCACGAAAACCCTAACCGTTTCCAAAGATGCCGGCGCGACCGGAGTTGCCTGGGCGGCGACACCAAATACTTCCTGGATTACTGTTTCTTCCGTAACGGGAAATTCTTCCTCTCCGACGACGATTACAGTTTCGCTAATTCCGGTTGAGCGCAGCCTAACCGCGGGGACTCACACGGGGAAAATTACTTTTACCTCAACAGAAGACACCACCATCAGCGAAGAGGTAACTGTCTCTTTAGTCATCGGAAGCGGTACAGGAACGACCGTAAATTTGCACAAAGGTTGGAACAAGGTTACCTGGTCAAGCGCTTACGGATATTTACGCCCTTCAACCGTGCCAACTACTTGCGTGTTATCAGGAAAATATAGAGGCTGGTTTGGTAACTTTGTCAGAAACTTTGGGTTAAACATCACCTCTCCCGCCAACGGCGAAGCAATTTATGTAAAATGTACCGGCGACGCCTCTTGGTCAATGTAATAAATTAAACATTAAGCACTTTGTCTAGTTTACCATTCATGATATCTTCCAAATTGGACGTTCGGAGTACCTCGCTACCAATTTAGAGTCCTTTGATTTGCAAGCAAGCTCAAACACCTAAGACCTTATCGAGCTTTCCATTTATTACCTCCTCTAAATTGTACCAGGATTTGTTAATGCGGTGGTCAGTCAAACGGTTTTGGGGAAAATTGTAGGTTTTTATCTTTTCGCTTCTATCACCACTACCGATTTGATCAGCCCTTAATCCATCAATTGTGCCTTTTTGCTGATCCTGCATCATTTGATAAAGTTTCGCTTTCAAAATCTCCGTTGCTTTTTTGCGATTTTGCTCTTGAAATCTCTGCTCTTGGCAAGTAACCATAAGCCCTGTCGGGATGTGTAAAATCCTAACCGCCGTTTCCACCTTTTGCACATTCTGCCCGCCTTTTGAAGAGGAACGGTAAGCTTCAAACTTTAAATCTTGTGGTTTAATCTCAATTTCTACCGGAGAGGAGGCGGGAAGAACAGAAACAGTCGCGGTTGAGGTATGAATTCGTCCGCTCCGCTCGGTTTCGGGAACTCTTTGGACGCGATGAACTCCCGATTCGTTTTTTAGTAATTTAAAAGCGTTAAAGCCCTCTATTTCAACCGTGACTGATTTTAAATTTCCAACTCCGCCGTGAGCTTCTTCTAAGATTGAAAACTTCCAGCCTTTAGAACTAGCATATCTTTGATACATTCTTAAAAGATCAAACGCAAAGATGCCGGCCTCATCTCCGCCAGTGCCCGGTCTAATTTCCAAAATTGCTTTATTTGGGTTTGTTTCAATCATGGGTCGAGGAAAATCATTTAGCTTCCGTAAGCATTTCTTTAAGGGTTCTTGGCCCGCCCTTTTCCCCTTGTTGATTCTTTTTCTTTTCGCTAACTTTTTCCGATTTGATTTTTTGGCTGGCTTTAGCCGCTTCCATTTTCTTAACGAATTTATCCACCCTTCTTTCTGTGTCCAAGAAACGCTGAGTTCCAGTGTAAAATGGGTGACATTTTGAGCAAACGGCGATTTTAATTTCGGGAACAGTAGAACCGACGGTAAATGTGTTACCGCAAGCGCAAGTGACCACCGAATCTTTATACCATTTTGGGTGAATGTCTTTCTTCATAGTGACGTTTAGTATTGTATCACAAGCGAAAAGCGCCGTCTAGTCAGCGGTATTACTTTATGATAAATTGATTTTAATGGAAATAAAATATCTTGGCCATTCCGCTTTTATAATAAAAACTAAAGAAATCACTATCATCATTGACCCATTTGACCCCGAAATGGTGGGGGAAAAGTGGGAAAAGCAACCTGCGGACTTAGTCCTTATAACCCACGACCACAAGGATCATAATTATATTGAAGGGATTGAAGGCTCAGAAAAACCGGAAAATACTATCCCGACAGATTTTCACCGTCCTTTTGTGATAAAAAGCCAAGGAGAGTATGAAGTTTCCGGCGTCCACATATTTGGCTTTTCCGCCTTCCATGACGGCAAGGGCGGGGCAATCAGGGGAAAGACGACAATTTATCGGATCGAAGCGGACGGCTTCGCTCTCGTCCATCTTGGCGACCTTGGCCACAAACTCACCCCCGAACAAGTTGAGGAAATCGGATCGGTTGATATCTTGATGATTCCGGTTGGAGGAAAAGTAACCATCGATCCGGAAATCGCGACGGAAATTATTGCGGAGCTTTCTCCCGCTTTTGTCCTTCCCTGCCACTATAAAACGGAAAAATCAAAAATGAGTGATCTATTAGAAGTGTCCAATTTCTTAAAAGCGATCGGGGGAGAACCGCTCTCGATGGATAAGCTCAATCTAAAAACCCGCGAAGATATACCGGCCGATACCAAAGTTGCCCTTCTAAAAATCTAAATATGGCAGAAAGACTCCCTCCGCAAAATGTTGACGCCGAGAGATCGGTTCTCGGAGCGCTTCTTATCGACAAAGACGCGATTGTGAAAATCGCCGAGTTTTTGTCCCCAAAACATTTTTATAACAACAACCACGGATTAATCTATCAGGCGGCCATCAGTCTTTTTGAAAAAGGGCGGCCGATTGATATGGTCACCGTTCCGGCGGAGCTCAAAAAGGGACGGGCCCTAGAAAGAATTGGGGGAATTTCATACCTTGCGGAACTTGCCAGTTCTATCCCTACCTCTGCTCATATAGAAAGTTATGGCTATATGATTAAGGATTCTTGGACCAAAAGAGAACTTATTTCCGTTTCTACAGAAACGGCCGAATCCGGGTTTGACGAATCGACAGATGTTCATGATCTTCTCGATAAGGCGGAACAAAGCCTTTTTTCGATTGCCCAGGAAGGAATGCGCACCGATTTTGTCCCGATCAAAAAAACCTTGGAAGAATCTTTTGATCGAATTGAGGAGCTTCATAAAACCGCCGGTAAAGGTTTAAGAGGCGTTCCTACAGGATTTACTAACTTAGATAGTAAACTCTCTGGCCTTCAAAATTCAAATTTGATAATTCTGGCCGCCAGACCGTCCGTTGGTAAATCGTCTCTTGCCACCAATATCGCTCAATTTGCCGCCTCCCATCACAAAATTCCGGTCGGTTTATTTTCCTTGGAAATGAGTCGGGAGCAACTTATAGACCGTATGCTTTCTGCCCAGGCGGACGTTGACTCATGGAAAATTACCACCGGAAATTTAGAGGATGAAGATTTTCAAAAATTAGGGCAGGCGATGGGTGAGCTTGCCGAAGCGCCGATTTACATTGACGATACGCCGGGAGCTTCGGTGATGGAAATTCGGGCCAAAGCAAGAAGACTTAAAATGGACAAAAATGTCGGCCTAATTATCGTTGATTATTTGCAGTTAGTGCGAGGCCGCGGACTGGACAATCGAGTTCAAGAAGTTTCAGAAATTTCGATGGCGCTTAAAAATATTGCCCGGGAACTTAAAATTCCGGTAGTTGCTTGCTCGCAACTTTCCCGCGCCGTCGAAACCAGAGGTAGTCCAAAACCGCAATTATCAGATTTGAGGGAGTCGGGCTCCATTGAACAAGATGCTGATTTGGTAATGTTTCTTTACCGACCAGATGAGGAAGATCGATCCAATGTCATGCTCTCAATTGCCAAGCACCGAAACGGTCCAACGGCAGAAATTGGACTGTTCTTCCGTGGTGACCGGGTGCGCTTCTTCGAGGCAGAAAATAGGCAAGAGTCAAACGAATAGAAAAAGAGGAAAGAAAAAGAACTCGGTTCAAAAGATCGAATCGAGTTCTTTGTTGTGTGGGAGTTCACCACGACCGGTGGCCTACATGCGTCGGAGTAACAGGCCTTCCTCTAGAAGCTGACCTCAAGCAGGTAACTTGCTTGGCGAGATCGTCAAGAAAAACAATCCTGGCACCACTCATTCGCAAATCCCGAGAGAGTCCATACTGGGACGACAAAACGACTACCCGCTTTCCTCGCTCTAGCAGAAATTTTACGCAGGGAAGAAAATCACCGTCGCCGGATATTAGTACAGCGGTATCGAACTTATCGGCAAGTTCGACCGCATCCATCATAATCCGACTATCGAGATTCCCCTTACGCTGCCCATCGCTGAACGTCCTCGTTTCAATCCGCACGATTTTAAATCCCAGAGATTCTAGTACTCTGAAAAACTGCTCCACCCCGGAAGTGTAGTCTCTAGCAGTATAGTAGCGAAGAAAGGCTACTCGCCCTAAAGACTCCAAAAACACCTTTAGTTTTTGAAAGTCTATCCCACGATGAGCGTCCTCGGTTCCCCCCAATCGTTCAGGCATTCGCGCCGCATTCGCCCCATCCACAAACACGCCAACTTGTCCACAATGATCAACAAGCTCAGCCAACCCCACGGTTAACATTTCCCTCTCCATTCTGATTTATCGTATTTTGGAAATTGTAGCACACTTATGCAAAATTTGTAGTCGCGTCACCAGCCTCGTGGCTAGGCGGGTCCTATGGCGCCAATTTTTCTCTTGAAGTCCGTCCCTCTAAAATATTCCGCTAAAAAAGAAATATAACAATTTTATATGCGATCGCATACTAATTTGTTATATAAAAATTCCCCAAAAATAAGAGATGGTGATAAACTACATTTATGCACTCAATAGTAATCTCTGGCGGAAACCAGAAAAAAAGACACGGAGAAGCTTTAAAAATTGGCGAGTTGCCAGAGACCTCCCCCGATCTTAAAATAATTGCTCTTAAAGAAGAAAAAAGAACGATTAGTATTAGCGAAATTAGAGAGCTACAAAAATTTCTAAATCTAAAACCATTTCAAGAGAAAGAAAAAATTGGAATAATTTTGGAAGCTCAAAATCTAACCGAGGAAGCTCAAAATGCCCTGCTAAAAACCTTGGAAGAACCACCAGAACACTCAAGGATAATCTTAACCACTGATAATTTTCAAAAACTCCTGCCCACGGTAATCTCAAGGTGTGAGAAAGTAAAACTTCCCCCGATAATTACTTTGGAAAGTGAAGCTAGTAAAAAGATCGCCCAAGATTTTGTAACTTTGTTAGAAAAAAACATCGGGGAAAGATTAGCCTGGGTGGAGGAAAATAAAGAAAATGCCAAAGACCAAGGAGAAATTTTAAAAATTCTTGCCATTTGGGAGAGCACTCTTAGAAATTTAATGCTTAAGAATTTATCTGCGGAGGACCTGAACGAAAAAATAGAAAAAATCAAAAAAATCGGAGAAACGAGAAGGGAACTAACAGAAACGAGCGTTAATCCAAGAATTGCTTTTGAGGCCCTATTAATCTCCCTTTAAATCTGCTAAAATGGCGTTATTATGGACAACAATCACAAAAACGCTGCCTCCGCCTATGGATCTGACTACCTCACTTCCGCTAGAGAAGTCGCCAAAAAAAGAGGGCTAAACATAAAAATTGTCAGTTTTACCGAAGATAATGAGAGATTAATTTTTTCTTTAGAAAAAGGGGTGACCCCCGGTCTTGAAGAACTGGCCGATGACTTAAAAACTCTTTTTGGCAGGCAAATAAATTTTCAAGAAGCGAGTTCCAGGGATAAAGCCGCCGCGATTGGTGGAATCGGTCCCTGTGGTCAAATTCTCTGTTGTAAAAAGTGGCTTCAGAAACCAATTAATGTTCCCGTTAAAATTCTGACCGAAGAAAATCTAACCGGAAACCCGGTCGGCTATACTGGCGCTTGCGGAAATTTGATGTGCTGTCTGACTTACGAAAATGCCAATTTTAAATGTCCGGCAAGGGACCACCTAACCCCGGAAATGAAGGGTGAAAGCGTGGCTGCTACCACAATAACCACCGAAAATAAACCAAAAGAAGAACATCGGAAAAAAATCCGTAGGTTGATACTTAAGAGGTAATGTGTGAGAATACGCTTTATGGCAGATGAATATAACGCCAGTCAAATCGAAGTGCTTGAGGGGCTTGAACCAGTCAGAAAAAGGCCCGGGATGTATATCGGCTCGACCGACCAAACCGGCCTAAATCATTTGGTGACCGAAATTGTCAATAATTCGGTGGACGAAGCCCTCGCGGGAAGATGCAATAAAGTCGCAGTCATTTTCCACAAAGACGGTAAGATAACCATATCGGATAATGGGGCCGGCATTCCGGTCGATGTGGTCCCAAAATACAACAAATCCGCCCTTGAGATCTGTATGACAATGCTCCACGCCGGGGGAAAGTTTGGCAGAGGGAGTTATAAAGTTTCCGGCGGTCTTCATGGAGTTGGGGCCTCGGTTGTTAACGCCCTTTCCGATTGGATGCGGGTAGAGGTTCGCAGGAACGATAAATATTATTATCAAGAATACAAAAGAGGCGAGCCGACCATGAAAATAAAATCCGTCCCTTCGGTTAAAGAAATTAAAGATCAGTTGGAGGAAGAAAATTTGGCTTACGAAATGACTGATCACCCGAAAACAGGCACCATCACCACTTTTCTTCCTGATAAATCAATTTTTACGGAAAACCCCGGTCCAGATTACGAATTTTTTAAGAATCAATTAAGAGATTACGCCTACTTAACCGCGGGAGTCAAAATTACTATTTTAGATAAAAGGGCCGATCTACAACAAACCTACTATTTTGAAGGGGGGGCGCAATCTTTAGTAGAGCATTTAAATAGAAATAAAAAGGGCTTACAGGAAAAGATTTTTTATGTCCATAAGCAGCAAAATGGTTGTGATGTTGAGGTAGCGGTTGAATATAACGACTCCTTCGCCGAAAATGTGATTACTTTCGCTAATAATATCGAAACGACCGCTGGCGGCACTCATTTGACTGGCTTTAAATCGGCCCTAACGCGAGCTATCAACGATTACGCCAAAAAGAATAATTTAATTAAAGAGGGTAATGACAGCCTTTCGGGGGAGGATACCCGAGAAGGATTAACCGCGGTCGTTTCGGTGAAGCTGGAATCCCAAAACTTGCAGTTTGAAGGACAAACAAAAAGAAAATTGGGAAATCCAGAAGTACGCCCGGCGGTTGAGGTAGTTGTCAACCAAGCTCTAACTGATTATTTAAATGAAAACCCAAGAGACGCTCAATCTATTATAGAAAAAAGCCTTCTTGCCGCACGAGCTAGAGCCGCTTCCCAAGCGGCGAGGGACTTGGTTATTAGAAAGGGAGCCTTAGGGGATATTTCAGGCCTACCCGGAAAGCTTGCGGATTGCCAAGAAAAAGACCCGGCTAAAAGTGAACTATTCTTAGTTGAAGGAGATTCCGCCGGCGGCTCTGCCAAGCAGGGAAGAGACCGAAAATTTCAGGCCGTTTTACCTCTAGGAGGAAAAATTTTAAATACCGAAAGAAATCATTTGGATAAAATCCTAAAATTCGAGGAATTAAAAGATTTGATTATTGCCCTCGGGATGGGAATTGGGGAAATGGTCTCTCCGGATAAACTTAGATATCATAAAACGATTGTCATGGCGGATGCGGACGTTGACGGCGCCCACATTATGACCTTGGTTTTGACTTTCTTCTTTCGACACTTACCAAAAGTAATTGAGGAAGGCCATTTATACGTTGCCCAGACGCCCCTTTTTAGAATCCAAAAAGGCAAAGAAGTTCACTATGCTCACGATGAAAAAGATCGGGATGAAATCGTAAAAAGCATGATGAAAAGTAAACTCAGCGAAGAGGATGCCAAAGTGGTAGAAGGGGAAATCGATAAAGGAAAAATTGTAATTCAGCGATTTAAAGGACTTGGAGAAATGAATCCTACTCAACTTTGGGAGACCTCAATGAATCCAGAAACAAGAATTTTAAAGCTGGTTAAAATTGAAGATGCCGCCAAAACTGATGAAGTGTTCTCTACGCTCATGGGAGACGAAGTTCCCCCCAGAAAACTCTTTATCCAAACCCACGCCAAATCAGCAGAAGTTGATATGTGAGAACAGTTCAAGAACGCCCTTAAGAATATGCTCACCAAACCACAAAAGCGCCTGCGCACTATTCAGACGCGTTTTATGGTTTATATAATACAAAAAGATCAACATATCCTAAGGCGACGTTACTGCCGTACACGGCCAAACTATCGCCGTTTATGGCGTAGTTACTTCTTTTTGCTCTTCTTCTTCTTTCTGGCCACAGAGTATCACCTCCTTCTTAATAAAAATAAACAAAAATCTGATTAAGCATCAAAAAAAGCCCTCAAAAACTGCCTGAGGGATCACGGAATAATATGTTGTTTTAATTTCCAAAATGTGGGATCGGGCAGAAAATTTCATCGCAATTAAATTGAAATGGTTATTGATTTATTTGTCAATAGGGGAGTATTTTGGAATGCCGCTGTTACGAGTAAAAATGGTAAAAAAATGTGTGTAAAAAAATGCAAAAATTATGAAATTTTTTGATTGAATTCCTGAATTAAAAATGTAGCTGAGAGACTTGTCTCGCCAATTTTATTTAATTAATTCAATTCAAACTAATTGGCGACATAAATGTCGCGGCTACTAAGATATAATTCACACGATGTTAAATTTTTTGTTATAATCTTTTGGTCATGGAAACAAACGATAATATCGACGCCCCTAAAAAAGAAGAGAAGGTCTCCCAATTCCCGGGAGAAAAGATAATTCCCGCCAATATCAATGACGAAATGGAAAAGGCTTACCTTGATTACGCGATGAGCGTCATCGTGGCAAGGGCCTTGCCCGCCGTAAATGACGGATTAAAACCAGTGCAAAGACGCATTATTTATGCGATGCATAAGCAAGGAAACACTCCCACCGCCCGTTATTCAAAATGCGCTTCCGTCGTTGGGGAAACCATGAAAAAATACCACCCTCACGGAGATTTACCGATTTATGATGCCCTGGTCAGAATGGCTCAAAGTTTCTCAATGCGTTACCTTTTGGTTGACGGGCAGGGAAATTTCGGCTCGGTTGATGGCGACCCGCCGGCGGCTATGCGTTACACCGAATGTCGTCTTGCTCCCTTATCTTCAGAACTTTTGGAAGATATAGAAAAAGAAACGGTTGATTTTATTCAAAACTACTCTGGAGATGACGAAGAACCAGTGTTGCTACCAGCGAAACTCCCAAATTTACTGCTAAATGGAGCCGCTGGCATTGCCGTTGGAATGGCTACCAGCATCCCCCCACACAACTTAACCGAACTTATTGACGCCATTAATTTCGCCATTGAAAACCCGCTTCCCCCTAAACTAGCCGAAGAAGAATCAGAACAAAAAGAGCCTGAAGAAAAAACCCAAGCGGAACCTGTTTTTGAATCCGCCGCCACTTTACCTGATTTATTAAAATTTATTAAAGGACCGGATTTTCCAACCGGCGGAACAATCTATGACAAAGAAGCAATCGCGGGAATTTACGCCACCGGTCGTGGACCAGTAATAATGAGGGCCAAAACGGAAATTGAGGAAGTCAAAGGAGGGCGGTTTGTAGTCGCCATTTACGAACTTCCATATCAGGTCAATAAAGCCTTTTTAGTTGCCAAAATCGCCGAGCTAGTTAAGGACAAAAAAGTGGAAGGAATTTCTGATCTTAGAGATGAATCGGATCGAAGGGGGATGAAGGTAGTGGTCGAGCTTAAAAGAGACGCCAGACCCCAACAAGTCTTGAACCTCCTTTTTAAACATACGGAACTGCAAAAAACTTTCAACGCCAATTTTGTCGCTCTCGTTGATGGGGAGCCAAAAACTTTAACCCTAAAAATGATACTTGAGGAATTTATCAGGCATCGTCAAAATGTGGTTATTCGAAGAACCATTTACTTACTTAAAAAAGCCAAAGAAAGAGAGCACATTCTTCTTGGACTTAAGATTGCCCTTGATCATTTAGATGAAGTGATTAGAACTATCCGGGAATCGGCCGACGCGGAAGTGGCAAAGATTAGCTTAATGAAAAAATTTGGCTTAAGCGAAATTCAAGCGGTGGCGATTTTGGATATGCAGCTTCGAAAACTAGCCGCTCTTGAGAGAAAGAAAATCGAGGAAGAGCTGACGGAACTCCTTGCCCGAATTGCAGATCTTGAAGATTTACTAAAGTCAAATGACAGAATTCTTGGAATAATCAAAAACGAACTTTCGCAATTGAAGGAAAAATACGGCGACGCTCGAAAAACAAAGGTGATTGCCGGTAAAATTGGCGAATTTTCTGAAGAGGAACTGGTGGCCGAGGAAGGAGCGGTGGTCGTTTTAACCGCTGGCGGCTATATCAAACGAACAAATCCCGAGGCTTACCGATCGCAAGGAAGAGGAGGAAAGGGAGTCTCCGCGGGAACTCTTAAAGAAGAGGATCAAATTTATGACATTGTCAGTTTAAGCACTCACGATAACGTTTTCTTCTTTACCGATAAAGGTAAGGTTTACAAAGTCAAGGGCTGGGAAATTCCGGAAGCCTCAAGAACAGCCAAGGGTACTCCCATTGTTAATGTGATCGATATTGCTCAAGGAGAGGCCATTCGCGCCATTCTCCCCATTCCTCAAACTAAAGTCGAGGGGTCGTTCCTGTTTATGGTCACAAGGGGCGGAACGGTCAAGAAAACCGCCCTAAACGAATTTGAAAATATTAGAAAATCAGGAATTATCGCGATCTCGCTTTCAGAAGGGGACGAACTTCGCTGGGTCAAACATACTTTTGGAAAAAATGAAATTATAATGACCACTTCCTTTGGCCAGTCAATTAGATTTTTTGAAAAAGATGTTAGGTCGATGGGCAGAAACGCCGGAGGGGTGATCGGAATGAAACTAGAAAACGGTGACACGGTCGTGGGCACGGATTCCATCAAAGAGGAAGATGTTAAAGATAACAAGACCAAGCTCCTCGTCATCTCTGAAAAGGGTTATGGCAAAAAAACTTCCTTGTCTGAATATCGAAGCCAAAATCGCGGGGGATCGGGGATTAAAACGATGAACGTGACTGACAAAACGGGGCACTTAGTCGGCGCCAAGCTTTTGGCAAACGACGAGGCAGAGATTATGGTCACTTCCAAAAATGGCCAAATAATTAAGGTAACCGCCAGCGAATTTTCTAAACTTTCCCGCGCCACTCAAGGGGTAAGAATTATGAAAGTGGATGAGGGAGATCAAATTGCCGCGCTTGCTTGCTTTGAGGAAGATGCACCCGAACCCGAAAAAGAATAGCTGTACATTTCACTACGCGATCGTTCATCCTTTTGTACAAATACATTTTCCCCATTGACTTAAAATAGTTTGATGGGGCATAATGAATCGTGCCCGCAAATTTGAACACGACTAAATACATTTTCGTCGCTGGGGGAGTTCTTTCTGGGCTTGGAAAAGGTATCGCCAGCGCCTCAATTGGCCTTCTTCTTAAATCCCGCGGGTACAAAGTCACCGCCCTTAAAATTGACCCCTATATTAGCCTTGACGCGGGAACCATGCGACCGGCGGAGCACGGAGAAACTTTTGTCACCAAAGATGGGGGAGAAATCGACGAAGACATCGGCCACTACGAAAGATTTATAAATATCTCCCTCAAAAAAGACAGCAACATTACGACCGGAAAAGTTTTTCAGGCGGTCATTGATAAAGAGCGCCACTTTTTTTATCAAGGCAGAGATGCGGAAATGTTTCCTGATGTGATCAATCAGATTAAGGAAATGATTTATACCCCTACCGTTGGTTACGATTTTGCGGTGGTGGAGATTGGGGGAACCACCGGGGATTTAGAAAATCAAGTTTTCCTAAATGCCGCCAGAGAAATTGGCAAAGAAGGAAAAGCAATTTATATAATGGTTACCTACTTGCCATTTTTGAAAAATGTAGGAGAACTAAAAACTAAACCCACCCAACACGCGGTCACAAGACTTAGGGAAATTGGAATTGTGCCGGATTTTATAATCACGAGAAACGAAATTCCCATTGATCAGCCAAGAATTGAATCGATTGCCAAGCGCTGTTTTATTAGAGAAGAAGATATTATTGACGATCCTGATCTTGAATCAATTTATGATGTGCCGATTAAATTTGAAGAAGCAAACCTTACTCAAAAAATCTTGGAAAAATTTGGTATTAAGGATGGCAAGAAAAAGGATTTGGTTAGTTGGCGGGAGTTTGTGAGAAAAGTTAAAGAGCCGAAAGGAGAGGTTAAAATTGCCTTGGTTGGAAAATATGTCAGGCACGGATCGGCCGATCATCACGATGTCTATATTTCCGTGGTCGAGGCCCTTAAGCACGCGGGCGCATATAACCAAGTAAAAGTTAACATTACGCCAATTAGCTCGGAAGAAATTGAAAATCAGGATCTAAATTTCCTTAAAGAATTTGATGGGATTGTTGTCCCGCAGGGGTGGGGGAGTCGGGGAACGGAAGGAAAAATTCAGGCAATAAAGTTTGCTAGGGAAAACAAAATCCCATATTTGGGACTTTGTTTTGGGATGCAGATGGCAGTGATTGAATTTGCCAGAAATGTTTTAGGAATCAAGAAAGCAAACTCCACCGAGGTTGATCCAAAAACAGAAGATCCGGTCATTCACATAATGCCCGAGCAAGAAAAATATCTCGCCAAACGTCAGTATGGCGGCACAATCCGTCTCGGACAGTGGCCATGCAGGATAAAAGAAAAAACGCTCCTTGCTGAATGTTACCGCTCCCACGTAAAGTTTCCCTCCGAAGTGCTTCAAGCTTCCGGCTTCAAGCTAGTGCATGAAAGACACCGCCACCGATATGAGTTTAATTTAAAATATAAAGCTCAAATGGAAAAAGCCGGGTTAGTAATTAGCGGCACTTCACCAGATAGGAAACTTGTTGAAGCAATAGAACTTAAGAAGAATGTTCATCCATTTTTCCTTGCCACTCAATTTCACCCGGAAT
>Ga0066637_10000512_pt1 | contig 23463 bp, 21 predicted proteins | sample CryGeyCG2014_020_FD_62737 | JGI IMG/M metagenome (GOLD analysis project Ga0066637, IMG submission 62737) | Groundwater microbial communities from aquifer - Crystal Geyser CG08_land_8/20/14_0.20 | ecosystem: Environmental > Aquatic > Deep subsurface > Groundwater | place: USA: Utah: Grand County...
CCGGCGGCTCGGGAGGAAGAGTAATACCACGCGACTTCCCGGGAGCGAATTGAGCGCCGTCAGCCCAAAGATATTCAAGATTAGCCGGAATAGAATCGGGACAAGTAATAGGTTGCTGTTTGTCGTCCTCGTCTATAACGGCCACGGAATTAAGCATACAAGGAATTGTGATTTTGGTTTCTGGGTTTGTGTATGGCTGAGTGCCGCAATTATCGCAACGGGTCAGGCAAATATCCCGCATATTAACCTCACGGCCCTGGCCGGCTGGAGGCATACCCCTAATCTCATCAAACTTATCTTTAACCTCCGCTGGGTCAATGCCGCCAGCCACCACAAAACTTAAAGTGCCGGTGCGCTCCATATGACTCTTTGATTGGCCGCAACGGCAACTTTGCAAAAGTTCCGGTAAGCCCGGCCGATATGGCTGGGTAGTGCCTTCTAAAACAAGCAGCGCCTCGGAAATCAATTCCACTCCGTCATTAAAGGGCTCAACTGCCGCCAAGACCCCGGTCTCGGGATTTTTCTTGAGCATTTTATCCAATATCTCGTTAATGGTTTCACTTGGGCTGAAACTAAGTATAGACACAGTCGCGTCTTTAGCGCCGGCGCTTGACTCGGTTCTTAAAGGAATTGCCGACAATTGGGCCTTAAAGAGCAATAAATTAGGATTTAACAGATAAAGCAATGCCCAAGAAGAAACCAAGATTACACCACCTAAAACCGCTCGGTTGAGCCGCTCTTTTGATTGAACCATTTTCTCCACATTGCCCGAAGCATCTATGTAGCCAACGCCGGCAATAATAAGAAGAATCAAAATAATTCCGCCGGCTATGAAAAAAAACAAGTACAAAAAATACTTTAAATAATAGCCCATCTGCTCGTTCTTTTCTTGCTGAACGCATCTTTGTATTGCCGCTAAATCGCCGCCAGGGTTTTGCTGTTGGCACCGTTCAAGGATTGCCTCATCGCTTTTTTGCTCCAAAGTGCCCACGCCCGGCACAGCCGGCCACTGCCATTCCAAAGCCCGGGCCGTTAAAGGCAAAAGCCCGCCGAATAATAACAAAAATGCGAAAAGCGTTATACCGCATTTTTTAAATCTATGGATTTGTCCTGCAAATAATTTCATACGAATGATGCAGAATTATTCAGTCCTAATAGTACTTCACATTGTCAAACCGTAATCCATTGCGGTTTTCATAAGTGCCGTCATAAACTCTTTCTCCTCGGCTAGCTCTTTCATAGGCGGCTCTCAATACCGGATCAGTTTCGTTCACGTCTATTGATTTCCGTTGCATAATCTGTCTTGCTTTGACCAATCTGATGTTTTCTTCTCGCGTGCGATTCTTTTTAGAATTTAGTTCTGATAGGGCATCTTCTTGTCCTGGCGCTACTGATTTTGCTGGGCCCTTTGCTGGGCCCTTTGTAGTTGAACCAGCAAATATTTTCCAACAACCAATAATGGCATAACCCGAAAGAGCCACTACTGGCGAGACAATAAAGCCAATGCCTAAAAGCGCGTCTAATGCCACACAACCCCAACCCGCTGCGTCTAATAATCCAGCTATGGTAATCATCATTACCCCCTCGGGCGAACCCATTCCATTGCCGCCTTGTTTTTCCTGGACTTTCAGTTCCGAATAAACAATCCAGCAAAAAGTTGGCACAATGTCACCCACAAAAGGCACGATTTCAATTGCAAGTTTCCATAATTGTTTTTTTAAAAATTGCTTGGCAGCCCCACTTAAGAAGTTCTCCTCTGGCGAGGCCTCTTCTTCTTGTTCTTGTCTGACGCCTTTGCTAAAGGCCCTTCTTTTTAAAAATTGTTCGCCTTTGCTTAATGCTTTTTTTTTAAAAAATTGTCCGGCGCCTTGTGTTTTTGTTTTAAAAAATTGCTTGGTGCCTTTACTTAGAGCCCCTACTTGTGCAGTGCCTTTACCTACGACTCCTCCTCCTTGTACGGCGCCTTTACTTAAGGCACTTCCTGTTTGTGCAGCACCTTTACTTACAGTCCCTCCTGCGGCCCTTCCTGCTTGAGCGACACCCTTGCCTATGACCTTTCCTGCTTGAGCGACACCCTTGCCTATGACCTTTCCTGCTTGCACAGCGCCTTTGCCTATAGCTGCTACTACTTGTAACATAAATATTGTTTGATGTCTTCACTTATGACCTTTTCTTGTCTTTTATGGCCAGAGCCCCTTGGCAAAACGGCTTAATCGGGGACAGGGACAGTCCTGGGACTGTCCCTGTCCCCGATTATCTTTATACTTGTATATGTATAGCAGTATTATACAAAATAGTGTATATTTTGTAAATCTGACGCTACCATCAATTTTCCACGATTATGACTCTCCCGCTAATTACTCATTGGCTACTGCTGTTTCAACTGCTTTTTGGCTTCTCTAATCTTCAATACTTCTTCGGGAGAGGAGGTTATAATCTGGTCTTCGGTGTAAGAAGCCACCACTTTTAAGGCAACCCTTTTTTGCCCGGCGACAAAAATACCTTCGCCGACATCACAGCCCAAAAGCGTATTTTTCTCACCCTCGGTTAAGTTAAATGTTTTTTGCACCACTTCAATGGTCGCCACGCTCTGCTTCATTAGAAATTGCAAAGAAGAATTGCTGATAATGGGCCGGCCATAATCAGACCTCATAAAATCCGAAACATCCTGCGTGACCGTGGTTACGCCTAACCAATACTTTCTGGCCCTTTTGCAAATGCCAAACAAAAACGAAGCGCCGTCTTCATGCTGCATAATCCACCAGGCCTCGTCCACTAAAAGAATTCTTTTTTTCAAGGTAGAGCGCACTTGATTCCAAATGTATCTTAAAATCACGAACATGGCCATTGGCCGCAGCTCGTCTTCCATATCGCGAGTGCCAAAAACAACAAATTTATTGTCCATGCTGATATTAGAGGGCGTGTTGAAAAAATTGGCATAACTGCCTTTGGTAAATTTTCTGACTCTTTCCAATAAAGAGCCGGCTCCTTCCATGCCGCTTAAAACCCCTTCAAGGTCCGCCATCAAAGGAGTTTTGCCTTCCCACGTGAGAGGGTCGGACTCTGGAGTAATGTCTTTGGCCGCGTATGTCTCAGTTAGTGCCTGGTCAATAATCGCGTCTTCTTGGGCCGTTAAGCCGCCTAACATTATCCGCAAAAGCCCTACTAAGTTAATAACATTAGAGCGCAAAACATTCTGCGGTTTTTCATCTTCTCGGGGAGTGGGCAGGTCAAAAGGATTCAAATGATTAGGCGAGTTTAAAGAGATTTTAAAGAAAGAACCAGCGACCGCATCGCTCAAAAATTGATACTCGTTCTCCGGGTCAAGCACAATACATTCAACGCCCTGCATTAGATAGCGCAAAATCTCAACTTTGGTGAAATAACTTTTGCCGGATCCACTTTTGGCGAATAAAACCATATTTGCATTCTCCAAAGTAAAACGGTCAAATAAAACCAAAGAATTGTTGTGCTGGTTAACTCCGTATAAAATGCCTTCATTGGCTGATAAGTCCGGAGAAACAAAAGGAAAAATACTTGACAAGGGTGCGGTGTTCATTGGCGTGTGCACCATCAACTGGTCTAATCCATAAGGACAAGTGGAAACAAAGCCCTGCTTTTCTTTCAGAAGAGACGGCTTTAGATATATCAGCCGCGATTCTAAAAGCGAACGTAAAATTACCTCAGTGTCTTTGAGCTGCTTTTCGTCGTCTCCGTAAATAGTTATATAAACGCCCAACTGAAAAATGCGCTCTCGGGCGGTCTGCAAATCACCTCGCAGTTGTTCAATGTCTTGATAAGCGGTTTCCAAAGACGGGTCGCGAACTATGCCTTTTTCCTCTAACTCGTAAATTTCCGCTTGCACCTCAGTAAGTTTTTTTCTTAACCGTTTTAGCACTACCCCGGAATCAGCCGGATGAATATAAAAAGCAATGTCAAGAGGGCTGTCCAAGTTAATCAAAGGAGAAAGCCAGCCAGTTGATAAATAACGAGGATATGAAAAAACAAAAAACGACTTAGCCATCCGCTCTCCTAATCTAATGTAATTCTGCTTAATTTCAATCAGCGAGGGAGCGATTATGTCCTCAACTTTAATGCTGCCGAACTCCACCTCTACCTGCTCAGTGGTTTTTTCTTTTTTGAAAAATGGTAACCGCATGTTAATTAAAAGTTAAAAATTAAAGTAGGACTTACGGGTTTGCGTCATTCTGAGCCGTCGCGGCGAAGAATCTCTTGCTACGAGCCCTATTCTACGCCCGAGATTCCTCGGGATTACCCTCGGAATGACAATTTGGAGGCAAGCGCGTAAGTCCTATAAAAGTTAAAAGTTGCAGTTTAAAATTAAAAGTTGAATTAAAAACTTTTAATTTTTCACTTTTAACTTTTAACTGACAAGCTCCGGCAGTATCTCCGGGTAATAGCCAACCTCGGCCTCTTTGGGATGATGCCAACTCCATAGCAGTTCAATGATTTCAGCCGTAGTCAAAGGCACTACGCTCAAACCGCATCTCCGCAATCCCAAAGCCACAAACTCCATTCTTTGGAACAACTGAGTGCGGCATCGGTTAAAAAGCTCTTCAGACATAGCGCCGCCGGCCTGCGCCCTTAAACCCCTCAAGCTTCCTCCAAAACCAGCTCCTCGGCCAACCCCGCCCTCTACTTCGCCTAAAGTATACGGCACCACCACAAAAAATTGCTTGGTCATAATAATACCCTCGGCCACTAAACCCTGGATAAACTTGCGGTATTCCGCGGTCTGAATTTTCAAAAGTTCGTTTTTTTGTTTATCTTCTATTTCTTTTAGTTTGTCAAAATAACCCGTAATGTTCAACCGTCGCGACTGCACTACGATTTGGCAGGAAAAATCCAAAGAATTCAAAAAATTTTGAAACTGATAGATAATGGCGTTTCGTTCTGTTTCGGACTTTAAATCAAAATTAACCGAAGAAATCATTAAAATCCCTCTCAAAGAATGAACCTTTAAAATAATAACGCCCTCTTTAATCTGGCTAAACTGTAAGAATGATTGAGCGCTGGACTGCATAAGATTAGTTAAAAGTTAAAAGTTAAAAGTTTATCGCTACGCGGATTCTGGTTTTTCGCCAACATCAATTTTAGACCGTAAATTGGACAAACGGCTTTCGGGTGAAAATTTCAAAGGCGATGCCTTACGAACCTTTTCTTCTGCTGGTTTTCTGACAATCTTGAGCGGCGAAATACTTTCTCTTTTGTCCCAAGTGTAAGTATTGGCTGTAAATAAAAAACGAAAGGCATTTATAAAAAGCTCAAAAACATTTTGCCCGCCAATCTGCACTAAATTAAAAAAGAAAAATAATCCCAAAGACAAAAACACTGTAATATACCAAATAACCTTGGGCAAAACATATTTTAAAATAAACAATAACAAACTTAAACAACCCAAAATTGCCAATCTTTTTAAATTAAGACCAAAAATAATCTGGGTTTCCCGCTCTAAAAATTTGGGTACAGTGAACTGCATGTTAGAAATTCTTAATTGAGCGGCGAATTTATGAGCCGCGAAATTTAGAAGCTCATTTAGCTGGCTTTATAACCAATCTTCTCTCCTGGTTTTCGCCAGTGCTTTCGGTGATGACATCCGTCCTAGTCGCCAGTTCTAAATGAATGATGCGCCGTTCATAGGCATTCATCGCAGGCAAATATTCTTCTTTTTTAAACAAAGCCACACGATTAGCGGTTTCTCCGGCAAGTTCTTTCAGGTAGCTCTCTTTGTTTTTTTTGTATTGATTAATATCTAAAGAAAAATGAATGTCTTCTTCAAACATCTTCTTAATCATACGATTGAAAAGCATCTGTATTTCCCAAAACGTCTCTCCTTCCTCGCCAATTAGAACCTTGGGCTGGTCAGTCGTCATATCTAACAAAATACCGCCATCGCGATTTTCTTTTATTTCAAAAGTAATATTAAAAGTAGTTTTTTTGATGAAATCTTCAACGAGACGTTCTATTTTTTTTTTAATTTTATTGTCCATAATTACATAACAAGATTAATAAATCCGAAATCCCAAACATGAAATCACTAAGATAAAGCACAGATCACAAAACACAAATTACAAACAAAGCACAAAACACAACTTGCAAAACACAAACTAATTAAATCCGTTTGTGCTTTGTGTTTTAAAGATTGTGTTTTGTTTGCTCTTTTGCGTTCTGTGTTTTGTGTTTTTCATAACTCTTGGTGCTTCGTGCCTTTTTATTTGGTGCTTCAAATTTGCCCGCCTTATTTTGCTACCGTAGTAATCTTCAAGCGGCGATTGGCTATGGCTTGCTCTCCAACCGAAATCAAAGTGCTTGTAAGCCAATAAATCCCGATTAAACCGCCAACCTTATAAATAATAAAAACGGTTAAAACAGGAAAAATATAAAGCATCTGCTTCTGAAGCATTGAAGCGATGTCTCCTTTCGTGGAAAAGGAATGACCGGCAGTGATTGAACCAGTAATCTTTGCCTGCCAAAATTGGGCCAAGCCCGCCAAAAGCGCTACAACTAAGACGAAAATTTTATTCTGCAAGTTAAAAACAACTAAAAAAGTTGGACTGATAGTACCGGGATTGGGAACGAATCCATACAAATAATCAGCTAAAAATTGCGAGTCAAGGCCTCGTAGAAAAACCTGATACAGGGCTATGATAATCGGCAATTGGAATAATAAAGGCAGGCACCCTGAAACAGGAGAAACTTTTTCTTTACGATAAAGTTCAAACATTGCCGATGACTGTCGGGCCCGGTCGCCCTTGAACTTTTCTTGTATTTCTTTAATTTTTGGCTGTAAATAAGCCATTGCTTTCTGCGACTTCAGCCCTTTGATAGAAACCGGATGCAAAATTAATCTGATAATCAAAGTTAAAATAATTACCGCCAAACCCAAATCATGGCCAGGCAAAAAAACATAAAACAAAACCAATGCATTTACCAACGGCTGGAATAAAAGAACATTATAAAGTTGGAGTAAAAAGTTCATATTAGAAGTCGTTAGTGAGCCATATTAAATGCCCTTCGGGCAGCCCGCCTCAGGCGGACTATCTAACAGGGTCAATCCCGCCCGACGAATAAGGATTACATCTGACAATCCGCCAAAGTCCCAGCCCTAACCCCTTAATAAAACCATATTTTTGCAAAGCCAAAGAGCAATAAACAGAACAAGTCGGCTCAAATCGGCAATGTTGGCCAAAAAATGGCGCCAAAAATAACTGATACCCCTTAATAATTTTAAGAACAACCCAATAAACCATATTCTTAATTTTTAATTCCTAATTCTTAATTCTTGCTTCTTACTTCCTAATTCCTAATTCTTAATTCCTAATTCTTACTCGTAATCCGCGCCTTTTTCAACAATCTTTCCATCACTAAACGGAACGTAGCAGAATCTTTGTCAACAAGACCTGGCCGAACTAAGAAAACTAAATCGTAACCAGGCATTATATTCGGCAATAACATCCTCACAACCTCCCTTAAACATCGTTTAATCCTATTGCGGGAAACCGCCTTTTTGGCAACCTTCTTGCTACAAACAAATCCAACTCGGCTTAATTCCTGCTGATTGCGGCAAAACCGCAAAACCAAACAAGAATCCGCCAAAGCAAAACCGTGCCTTAAAACCTGACTAAAATCATTCTTTTTTTTTAAACGATGCTCTTTGGGCAACACATTTAAAATAAATCCGAAACTCGAAGCACGAAATTCAAAACAATATCTAAATTCAAAATTCCAAATTAAAAATGTTTAGAATTTTGATATTTGAATTTTGAATTTGTTTCGTGCTTCGGATTTCGTGCTTCATGCTTTCTTTTATACTGCTAATTTCTTACGGCCTTTCGCCCTCCGTTTTCTTATTACTTTCTGACCGGCCTTGGTTTGCATCCTGCTTAAAAATCCATAGGTTTTCTTTCTTTTTTTCTTTTTTGGTTTATAAGTAAAACTCATATATAATATAATGATTCAATGATTCAATTATTATAGCAAAAAATAAAAATAAAAACAGCAATGCTTTTAATTCACAGATTATTCACAGATTTTAAACACAAGGTCGTTTTTTATTGATTTTGCAAGCAATTTGCGGTATTCTGAAAACAACCCGATAATATTAGAAAGTTTCGCTCCAAATATCCCGCGCTTTTGGAGCAGGGCATTGTAAACGTTGGACGTTCCCCAAAAAGGCGAATAAAGCTCGTCAAAACAAAGTTATATGATTCTTCTAAATTCAATTATTCCCAATAAAAATCAAGTCCTTGAACCAACTGGCGAGCAAATGCCTTTGAACCAACCGACAAACGAGCCGACTCAAACCGAAACAGCGCAGATTAAAATAGGCAATGAAGATCTTTGGCAATCGGTTTTGGCCCAAATTCAATTCAATGTTTCTCGGGCGAATTTTGCCACTTGGTTTCGCAACACCCGTATTATCAGCAACCAAAATGGCGAGGTTTTAATATCAGTACCTAATTCTTTCTCTCGTGAATGGATTAGCGGTAAATATCAAACTGCTATCTTAAAAATACTCAGAGAACTGGACAACAACATCCGTTTAGTAGAGTTCATAGTGGAAGCAAACAACAAAGAAGAAAAGAAGGACAACGAAATAAACAGAATGACAGAAAAGATATTGTTCTCCGAGCCTCAACAACAATTTCAGGAATTAAACATCAACCAAAAGACCAACCTTAACGGGCGATATGTTTTTGAAAATTTCGTTGTGGGCGAATTCAATGAATTAGCCCACGCAGCCAGCTGGGCGGTTGCCGAAGCGCCCGGCATTACCTATAACCCGTTATTTATTTACGGAGGGGTTGGTTTGGGAAAAACCCATCTTTTGCAAGCCACGGGCAATCGCATAACCTTGCTTTTTCCCAAATTACGGGTTCTTTACTCTAACTCCGAACGATTGGTTTCGCGAATTATTGAGTCCATAAGAAATCAAACCATCGGAGAACTGAAAAATTCCCTTAATAAACTGGACGTTTTAATTGTTGATGACATTCATTTTTTAGCGGGTAAAGACAAAACACAAGAAGAATTCTTTCATGTTTTTAATACATTGTTCCAAAATCAAAAACAAATCATTCTTTCCTCCGACCGACCACCCAATGCTATTCCGGCCATAGAAGACCGTCTGCGCTCCCGTTTTGAAGGGGGAATGATCGCTGATATATCTTTTCCCACATTAGAAAGCCGCATGGCTATATTAAAAACCAAATGTGAGCAAAATGAGATTACCTTGTCTGATGAAATTTTAGAGTATTTAGCCGCTAATATCCAAAAAAACATCCGCGATATGGAAGGGGCATTAAACCGGGTGGCGGCTTTGCAAAAAATAAACAAAAACACGATTGATTTGGCTATTGTTAAAAGGTTGTTGCACGCCTCAATTGTTGCCCCAAAAAAATCAACAAACTTCAAAAAAATTATCCAGGCAGTGGCTAATTTCTACGACCTTGGCAAAGATGACCTGCTTTTAGCCACCCGAAGAAAAGAAATAGTCCGGCCCCGTCAAATAGCGATGTATCTTTTAAGGCAGGAACTACAAGAATCATTTCCGTCTATTGGACGGAGATTTCAGGGAAAAGACCACACCACCGCTATTTATGCTTTTGAAAGGGTCTCTCAAAGAATTGAGCAAGAGCCCTTATTAAGCGCTGACATTGCTTTAATTAAACAGCGATTATATAGTGAAGCATAAGGGGATAAATTCAGGATAAAAAATAAATCATAATCGTCTAATTAAATTTTCCGAAAATATTTTCCAGATTATCCCCAAGTCCTTCCCATTGTTTATTGAAAACTTTATCAAATAATTACTGATTTAAAACGATTTATCCCCAAAAATTTCGTTATAGTAATTAATTATAAATTTTTAAATTAAATTTAATAAAAATTATAAATCTATGAAAGTTGAAATTTTAAAAGAGCTTTTTAAAAAAGCTCTTAATATAAGCGAAAAAATAACCCGCAAAGCAAGCTCTTTGCCTATTCTGCAAAATGTTTTAATAAACACCGAAGGAAATTTTTTAGAGCTCACCACCACTAATTTAGAGACCACTGTTCGTTGGTGGATTTTATCTAAAATCAACAAAAAAGGCCAAGTAGCTGTTCCAGCAACCTTTTTGGCCAATGTGGTGAATCTTATTTCCGCAGATAAATTAGAATTAAGCGAAGAAAATAAAAACCTAATTATTACCACCACAAACCAAGAGGTGCAGATTCAAGGCCAAGACCCTAATGAGTTTCCAATTATTCCTAAGATGGACAAAAATGAGTTTTGGCAGATTGAAATATTAAAATTAATTCAAGGCCTAAGCCAAGTGGTTGATATTCCTTCTATTTCGCAAATTCGGCCGGAAATTTCAGGTGTTTATTTTTTAATTAAAGCCGGTTTTTTAAAATTAGTGGCCACGGACAGCTTTCGTTTAGCTGAAAAAACAATTAAACTAAACCACGAAACCCCTCGCGAGTATTCCTTTATTATACCCCAAGCCGCGGCTCGCGAGATTGTTAATATCTTTAATCAAGAAAACAGTTATCTGACGGTCTATTGCAGTCCCAGTCAGGTTTTATTTGAATTGGCCGGTCAAGATGTTTCTCAGCCCCAAATTAATGTATTGTCGCGGCTGATTGACGGCACGTATCCTAATTATCAGGAGATTATACCGAAAAAATTTGTTAGCCAGACAACAATCAATAAAGAGGACTTATTGGCTCAAATTAAAAAAGCCGGTCTTTTCAGCGGCCGCGCGGCCGAGGTGCAGCTTTCGCTTTTACCCAAAGACGGCAAATTAAAGATTTTTTCTCAGAGCGCGGAAATGGGCCGAAGTGAAGCTGTTTTGCCTTGCAGAATAGAGGGCGAAGAAATAAAAGTATCTTTTAATTATAAATTCTTTTTAGACGGATTAAACAACATTAAGAGTTCAGAGGTGGTCTTGGAATTAAGCGAAAATCAGGGGCCGGGCGTTCTCAAACCCGTGGGCGACAACAGTTTTATTTATATCCTAATGCCCATTAAGATCTAGGACAGATAATGGGACATAATAAGACGGATGATAGGACATAAGCAGGGTCCTCGAGTTAAAACATCAACAAGAAAGGGCAGGGATTAGTAAGGGTTCGCATCGTATCGCTGAAAAAGTCCAATTTAGGGTTGCATTATACAAAAACTTGACTTTTTTGAAGGCAAAATCTGGGCTGAGTCGCTTAGTCGGGGCAAGGGCAGCGCCTTTTATGTGGAGCTGCCAGTGAAGTAAAAAAGAAACAGACCTCTGGGTCTGTTTCTTTTTTTTATCTTTAACGGGAAAGCGGGTCGCGGGGCAATTGCGGCAATATCCGCAGCATAAAATTGCGCCAGAGCGGGCTGGACACCATTGCTGATGGTTGAGTCATAGAAGTGTTGTTGTTGTTGCCCACCCAAGTTCCTACCACTATGTTTGGAGTATAACCAATAGTCCAAGCGTCTTTGTTGTTTTGCGTGGTGCCGGTTTTAACTGCTACTTCATCAGCATAATCAGGCAAATATAAAGGAGAATTAGCGCCAAACATCGGGGCTCGGGCTGTATTATCAGATAAAATATCGTTAATCTGGCGGCTGGTTTGCGAGGACAATATTCTTAAAGGCGCTGTTTTGGCTCTTTCTAAAACATTGCCTTTGCTGTCCTTGATTTCCAATATAAAATTTAAAGCCGTTTTCAAGCCGTCTCTGGCAAAAACGCTGTAAGCCGCAGACAATTCTAATAATTTTACTTCGCCCCCACCCAAAACCAAGGCCAAGCCGTATCTCTCTGTTTCGGTTAGGGTGGTGATGCCCATTTCTTTGGCTTTTTCCAAGGCATTATTCACTCCGACAAATTTTAAGGTTTTAACAGCCGGCACATTTCTTGATTGAGCCAAAGCCGATTTTACGGAAATTGCGCCTTTGAAAAGCCCGTCATAGTTGCGGGGGTGGTAGCAATCTAAACCATATTTGTCTTTTTCTGCCGAGCCGTCGGAAGGACAGTTTGGATTAAACTCGGTAAAGGTGTCTTGTAAAATTGTCTTGGGGCTGTAGCCCATTTCAAAAGCAGTGGCGTAGACAATGGGCTTAAAAGCAGAGCCGGGTTGTCTGGGGCTGATTGCCACATTTACCTGCGGGTCAAACTTGCAGTTAACCCCTGGCGAGCAGTTAGCCGGGAAGGATTGTCCAAAATAATCTTTGGACCCTACCATAACTAAAATTTCACCGGTTTTTGGCTCAAGAGCCACTAATCCGGCATTGAAGGCATTGTAGTTAGGCAGGTTTTTGCTATAGTTTTGAATTTCTTTTTCAGCGATGGTTTGTAAATTAATGTCCAAGGTGGTTGTTATTTTCAATCCAGCAGCAGCCAGAAAGCCCTCGCCATATTTTTTGTATAAGTAATCTCGTACAAACATTACAAAATGCGGCGCTTTGATTGGGTGGCTGATTGGCTTAAAGTCCAACTTTTCTTGTTTGGCTTGTTCGCATTCTTCTTTAGTGATTAAAGATTGTTTAAGCATTTGCTCAAGCACATAGCCCTGGCGAGCGATGAGTTTTTCTTGTCCCTTAGGGTTATAAGGCCAAAGAGCCGACGGCGATTTTACTAAGGCGGCCAGAGCCGCGGCCTGTGCCAAAGAAAGAGCAGCCGCGGGTTGCTCAAAGAACGTTTGCGAAGCGGTTTCTACGCCATAGATATTAGAACCAAAAGGCACCAGGTTTAGATACCATTCTAAAATTTGCTCTTTAGAATACCTTCTTTCTAATTCTAATGTTAAAACCGCTTCCCGGGTTTTTCTTTTTAGGGTTTTATTGGAGGTTAAAAAGTAGTTGCGAATGAGCTGCTGGGAAATGGTTGAAGCGCCTTGGGCGGCTTGTTTAATTTTAAAATCATAAAGAATAGCCCTAACAACTGCTTTTAAATCAACGCCTTGGTGCCGGTAAAAGTTTTGATCTTCAGCAGCCACGACGGCTTGTTGAATTAAAGGTGAGATTTGCGAGAGAGGCACAAAGGTTCTTTTTTCGTCGCCGGCGATTTCATAAAGCATAATTTTGTTGTCTCGGTCATAGATTTTAGTTGATTGGGGTATCTCGCTTTCCGTGAATTTTTCCGGCCGCGGCAGGTCTTTTAAGAGCAAGAGCAGGGTTAAAGCGCACCCAATGATAGCTAAAACGAATAAAATGCCCAAGAAACGCAAAACAGGCCAAAGGCGAGACTTTCGGCTTTTAAAGTCATTTTTGCGATTTTTTTGTTTTTGAAGCATTATTTATATTACCCTAAATTGGCTGAAAACCAAAACCGTCCTTCGACAAGCTCGGGACGGTTTTAGTTTAACCCCGCGTTATTATTTAGTAATTTGTTGCCGGGTTAATTTTTCAAGTTTCTTATTCAATGTCTTCGTCATCTTCTGGTTCATCGTCTTCTTCTGTTTCATCGTCAATATCTTCTTCGGTCTTTTCTTCAGCATCATCTTCGTCAATGTCAGAGTCGTCATTAATATTTAACTGGTCGTAGACTTTCAAAAACATGTTAATATTATCTAATTTTTTATCAACTTTTGCGACCTTTTTTCAAAGTCGTATACAGCCATTATATTAAGATAAACAATTCTGTCAATAGTTATTATCCACCACGATTGCAGGCGCCGCAAATAGCCGCGGCCAAACCGTCGGCCGCATCATCGGGCTTGGGAATTTTTTCTAAACCCAATATTTCTTTTACCATTTTTTGAATTTGTTTTTTATCGGCCCGGCCATATCCGCAGATACCTATTTTAATTTGCAGGGGCGTTAATTCAATAACCTTGACTTTTTGCTGGCTGGCAGCTAATAAGATTACCCCTCTGGCTTCGCTCACAGGCAGGGCGGTTTTTAAGTTTTTGAAAAAATAGAGTTTTTCTACAACCAAAAAATCGGGCTTGAGCCGTCTGATTAGAGAAGAGATATTTTTATGAAGATTAGTCAATCTTTCTCCGGTTGATTGTTTGGGGCTGGTGGTAATTATGCCACAATCAATAAACTTTAGAATGTTTTTCGTTTTTTTAATCACCCCAAATCCGATAGTGGCTGTTCCGGGGTCAATGCCCAAAATGACCATTGGCGAGTTAACGAGTTGGCGAGTTAACGAGTTATTTGGGCTTTAACCCGTTAACCCGTTAACCCGTTAACCGAATAATTTTTAATTTTTTAAATTAGAATAAATGTTTTGTATTGTTTCGCTGTCGTCTAATTCCTCAAAGAGACGGTCTATTTTTTCTTTATCATTGACTGAAATCCTAATTTCTTCTTTAGCAACCCAGCCCAAAGACGACGAGTCAATTGATATGCCCTGTTGCTCTAAGTTTTTTTTGACTGCCTCTAAATTTTCGGGCTTGGTGTTTATTTCTAAATACTCATCGGTTTGTTCGCTGAACCATTTAATATCATCAGCCCCGGCTTCAATTGCCGCCAATTCTAAGTTTTCTTTATTCTGCCAATTTGCATTTTGCAATTTTAAATTTGCAATAATAATACCTCTTTGTTCAAACTGCCATTTCACCGAGCCCTCGTTGGCTAATTTAAAATTATACTTTTGCAAAATTTGCCGCACCTCGCCCAAGGCGCGGTTTTTATTGTCGGTGATGCCTTCTAATATCAAAGATATGTTGTTCGGCCCCAGACACTCGTAAAAAACCTCATCTAATTGCTCGTTGTCGGTTTCGCCCGAACCCTTTTTTAGCGCTCTTTCCACATTTTCTTTGGGCATACTGAACTTTCGGGCTTCTTCTAATGCCTGCCGTAGTTTGTAGTTTGTCGCCGGGTCAGCGCCGTCTCTGGCGGCCACGGTTATTACCCGGGCTATTTTAGAGAATATCTGCCCCTTTTTTTGATTATTGGCGTTTTTTGTTCTCGCCACTGTTTTGGCGTGCGAATGTCCTGACATAAAATTAATTAACAATAAATAACAATAAAATTAGATTACGGCATTATTCTAACCGAGAATTATTAAATTGACAAGAGTAGATTTTTCAGGTTATTATTAAACCGTACCGTATGGATAACGATATTACCAGCAAAAATAAGCTTTTGTCTGAAATAGCCGCTAAGTATGCATTGCGGCTGCTTTTGCTTTTCGGTTCGCGAGTAGATGGCAAAAATCTGCACAAGGAGAGCGATTTTGATGTGGCATATTTAAGCCGGCGTAAGCTGGATTTAATGGAAGAAGCTAAAATGATGACCGAGATGGCACCTTATTTTCATTCAGAAAATATTGATTTGGTTAACTTAAAAAACGCCTCTCCCTTGCTTTATTATGCGGTTTTTGATAAATGCCGAGTTTTATTCCAAGAAGACGAATTGTTGTTTCCAAGTTTGCGGGTCTACGTTTTCCGCAAATTTGTTGAAATGCAGCCAATTTACGAGTTAAAACATCAGAGAATAAGAGAATACGCCAAGCAAATTGGCGAAAAATATGGTATTTAGTTTAATTTTAACGGGATAATTTAGTATAAAAAATAACAAAATTATGGAGCAAGTTTTAGTGAGTCAAACAAAAAATTATTTAGTTTTGAAAATTCCCCTTCAAGCCGTTAAGAGGAGGAGGGTTTTAATTGGCGACCCGGAGAGGGCAGCTGTTTTAGAGGGATTAAGGGCTATTGAGGAGGGGAGAATTTCCAAACCGTTTAATAATACCAAAGAGGCGGTTGCGTTTTTACGAACATCGGTCGTTCCACTCCCTCAGAATGACACGTTGGATACATTTCGTAATTCAAAGAAAGGAAAGAAAGATTTTTTCTACTCTTATTAAAACAAAGCAGTCGGAAGGCCTAAAAACCTCCGACTGCTCTTCCTGAAAATACTTTATCGGCCCAAGGGCTGATTTTTTGTTTACTTAAAAATTGAGCAAAGATATTATTTACTGCGAATTACGAAATGCCTTTTTAAGGTCCGTCCTTAGCCGCCGGCTTTTCAATGTTTACAACCCGAGTTTAAACATTACTGTTTAAACTCGGGTTGTAAACATTGCGACAGACCTTGTTTTTTGGCATTTCGTAATTCGCAGTATTTACTTTTTGAGTAGTTTTAAAAATTCGTCAGTTGACAATTTTGCGTCGCTTATAATCGCGGCGACAAGACGTTTCTTTAATGTTTTTCCTTTATGAATTGGCACAACAGTTCTTAATTGGTTTTTTCAGTTTAACAAAACCAAATGGCTACCCTTTTGACGGTCTTCCGTAAAATCAATTTTTTTCAGGGCGTGAATAACTTGACGAGCCGTGAGAGACGGTACTTTAGGCATAATTCTATACTGGAGTGTTAAGGGCGACTCTTATTATGCCCTGAAATGTCCGTAAGTCCTGAGGTGCTAATTCTTTATGAATTGCCAAACTCTCTAAATAAACTTCAATTGCTTCGTGGATATTTTTTTCCGCCTCTTCCAATGTTTCGCCTTGGCTGTGGCAACCAGGTAAAGAAGGTGCAAATGCAACATAACCACCTTCGGGAGCGGCTTCGTAAAATACAGAATAAGAATAAATTTGCGAATTTTGTTTTGCCATATTTTTCATCATTATAGTAATTAAGCCGATTTCTGTCAATTTTTCTGCGAGGGAGACAAAAAGGGCTTTGAGATAAGCGAAAGAAAAAATATAAGCAAAAAATTAGTTTTTGCTTTTTTTTCTTAAAAAGAAAACAATTATTGCTGAGATGAGGGCTATTATGAGCCCTAAAACAAAAGTTAATAAGTGCGATGTTCTGGGCGCAAAGTTGTTGATTTGAGCGGCCGCCGAGGCGATATTATTGGACATTGCGGCTTGAGATGCGGCTGTGGCAGTTTGTTCAGTGATTATAGGACTTGTTTGTTTATAATTTTCAGATGCTTTATTAACTGCTCCGGGCGTTAAAATACTGCCCCAGACCCAGCCGTTTGGGCTATGGCTATACGACTGATTGTTCGGCGCTGAAGAATAAGCGACTTGGTCAACCATTTCGCTTTTTGGATTAAAAAGTCCCAAACCATCTCCGTTGTTTTGCAGAGTAATTTTACTGTCAGTTCGCGGAATTAGCAGAAAACCATTGGCCGGGATTTGGCTATTATTTGGCAAGGTATAGGTTTTTGTTGCACCAACAACGTCCTTAATCTGCCAGCCAGCCAGATTAACCGCAAAATCATTGGCATTAAAGATTTCCACCCATTCGTTTTTGTCATCAGGTCCCTCGGGCGCTGGCAATATTTCATTAATAAAGATATTTTTTGGATAAACGATTTGCTTTTGACTGCTGTTAGTTGTCGCAGTAATTTGCAGAGAGGCGGCTTCTGTAATCTCAGAAGTTGAGGCAGAAGCGGAAGAGGAAACAGAGGAAGCAGAAGTAGAAGTAGAAGTAGTTGGTAATGCCTCGGACATTACTAATTGGTCATTAGTTATTAGTTTTTGGTTATTTATTATTCCCTGGCTATTTGTTTCTTTGGGTGTGCCGCCAACATTTTGGCTGCTTTGCCATAGTGTCAGACCTGTGTCTGAGACAGATTTGACACTGCTTGTTCTTTCCATGGTTTGTTTGGTTTTATTGTCGCCAGACAGCCAACCATCTTGGAAGTCGGCTTGGTCAACAATAGCCCCGTTATTATCAGTTAAAATAAGCGCTTCCCCGTTGTTTGACAAACTACCTTTATAAATTAGATCCGCTTTAATGTTCGGCACGGTTTGGTCGTCGGTTCTTTCTAAAAGAAAAAATCCCTGTGAAGGGATATTTCCTTTTAAGTTTATTTTCAATTTTTCGTCAGATGATTTTAACAGCCAGCCATTAAGATTTATTTCTGTTTCGGAATTATTAAAAAGCTCAATCCATTCATCATTGCTGGAATTAGTTGTGCCCATCCAGGCGATTTCATTGATAATAACAGCCGCCAGAGATATGGCTGGCTGGAGCAACAAAAAACATATACAAAACGACAAAAGCAGGAAACATTTTTTCATAATACTAAGCAATGTTTCGCAAGGGCTAACCGTAAAGGTCGGCCTTTCTATATAAAAAATATGTAAAACCTCCTTCTTTTTCACTCATTTTCAGAGATTTTGTGTTTTTAAAAGGCCATGCAGACAATATAATCAGGGATTTATTTTTGACGTTATTGCGCAATTTTTCCTGCAGTTTTTCATATATTTGCGGAAGCAAAAATACATAAACCACATCAGCTTTTGACAAGTCATGCTTTAAAAAATTGCCAAACCTGATTTGCACATTTTTAAAGAAAATTGATTTTATTTTTGAATACAAGTATAAAATAGGTGAAATTTCTATGCCAACGGATTTTATTTCGTATTTTTTTGAGAGGTAGAATAGTAAGTCGGCGCTGCCGCTGCCCAAATCGTAAAAAACCATTCCGTGTCGTAGGCCAGATAATTTTGCAATTCTTTCATAATCTTTTTTCTTGGTTGGAATCCAAGTGGCGCCAAAAAATCCTCCCATTATTGCCAGAAAGATAACAGCAATAATTAAAAGCATTAAGATTTTGAATACCATTGAAATTATTTTTCACCGTCGAAACATTCTTTCATAAAATAAGGCCTCTTGGTGTTTTTTTGTCCAAGTGCTCAAAAGCTAATCTAGTTGCCACCCTGCCCCTTGGGGTTCTGACGATAAAACCTAACCGCATTAAATATGGCTCATAAACATCTAAGATGGTCTCTTCTTCTTCGGCCGTGGCCGCGGCTAATGTTTGAATACCGGCTGGTCCGCCATTAAATTTATCAATCAGGGTCTCTAAAATTCTCCGGTCGTTTGCGTTCAATCCCAAAGAATCAATTTCTAAGCTATTGAGCGCTTGCTGCGTAATTTCTGCGGTGATTTGTTTTTGGTTTTGCACCTGAGCAAAATCACGCACTCTTTTTAAAAGGTGATTGGCCACGCGGGGTGTGTAGCGCGATGATTTGGCTAAGATCTTTAGCGCTTCTTGGTCAATGGCGACATTAAGCAAACGGGCTGACCGGGCTAAAATTTTAACGATGTCATCTAATTCGTAAAAATTTAAACCAAAAATAGCGCCAAACCGCGACCGCAGGGGGCCGGAAACAGCGGCCAGGCGGGTGGTGGCGCCGATTAAAGTAAAACGGGGCACTTTTAGCTCCATGGTTCTTGCCATTGGCCCCTTGCCTAAAATTAGATTAAGCTTGAAGTCCTCTAAGGCGGGGTAAAGGTATTCTTCTATGGTGCGGTTTAAGCGATGGCATTCATCAATAAAAAGCACGTCGCCTTCTGAAAAATTGGTTAAAATTGCGGCTAAATCGCCAGCTCGTTCAATGGCTGGGCCCGAAGTAACCCTGAAGTCAGCGCCGATTTCTTCAGCCACTAAATGGGCTAATGTGGTTTTGCCTAAGCCAGGATTTCCGTAAAAAAGTATGTGCTCTATTGATGGTTCGTTTCTTTGTTTAGCGGCGTCAATAATTATACGGACATTTTGTTTTATTTTATTTTGTCCTATATAATCATTCCATGTCCTAGGGCGAAGCGTCAAATCCAAAATATCTTCCCGTTCATTTTTTTTATGATTAGGGCTTGACATTTTTTAAAAAATATATTACAATAAAGCCGTTTTTCAAATTTTAGAACATTAGCCCCAAAATAGGAATTTTTTCCGTAATGGACAGTCAAGCTACGGCCCGACTACTCCCGGAATAAATTCTGGGCTCAATACACTTTGGTTGGGACGTTTGGGGCTAATGTTCCGTCCCCTCCTCGCGAGGGGACGTTTTTTTATTCTCCTACTACTCTTTCAATCTCTTCTAATGTAGTGATGCCTTGCAAAACCTTAATAAAACCATCTTGTTTTATAGTGGTCATATCTTTTTCAATGGCTTTTTTATTCAAATCAGTCGTGGACAGAGAGGCGTTGATAAAATTTTCTATCTCATCATCAACAATAAGAAGCTCATAAAGGCCAATTCTGCCTTTATAGCCGGTAGAATTACATCGGGAGCACCCCTTGGCTTTTGGTATTTTTGGGGTCTTTAGCAGATTTTCAATTTTTATAGCTTTTTTTGTAGCAACCGGCAGATTAGCCAAGACATTTTCAATTTTTACTCTTTCTCTTTCGCTAACATTAGTCATTTCACGGCAATACTTGCAAACTTTTCTTACTAAACGTTGGGCAATCACGGCATTCAAAGCCGAAGCAATGTTAGTTGGTTTTTCGCCCAAAGCCACGAGCCGCGCCACTGTGCCAGCCGCGTCGTTGGTGTGCAGGGTAGTTAAAACAAGGTGGCCGGTGAGAGCGGCCTGAATGGCCATTTGAGCGGTTTCTAAATCACGGATTTCGCCAACTAAAATTACATCAGGGTCTTGGCGAACAATCGCCCGCAGACCTGAAGCAAAATCGTAGCCGCTTTCAGGGTTTGCCTGACTTTGCGATATGCCGCTTAAATGATATTCAATTGGGTCTTCAATAGTAATAATTTTTATTTCCGGGCTTTGCAGTTTTTTTAGAACACCATAAAGAGTCGTGGTTTTGCCCGAGCCGGTTGGCCCGGTTACGATAATCATTCCGTTAGGTCGGCTGATTTCTTTTTCAAATGTTTCTTTAAGGTCATGTCTGATTCCCAGGTCATCAAGGCCTAATAATGATTGCGGGTTCAGTATTCTCATTACAATGGACTCGCCGTATTCAGAGGGCAGAACAGAAACCCTAACTTCTATTTCCGTGATTTTATTATTGTCGTCAATTATTTGTAGAGAAAAATGGCCGTCTTGAGAGCGCTTAGTGATATTTAGTTTTAAGCCGGCCAAAAGTTTAATCCGCGATAGCAATTTGTCGTAGAGGGCTGGTTCAATGAAAACCACGTCATGCAAAATGCCGTCTAAACGGATTCGCAGTTTGATTTTTTCTTCTTCAGGTTCAAAGTGAATGTCGGAGCTGTTTAAAATAACCGCACCCGCCAAAATCAATTGAAAGGTAACAGTGATACGTTCAATGTCGTTCATATTACTATTGATGGCATTGATTAGTTGACCAATATTAGTAATTGATTTTTGCCAGAGCAACAGTTGGTTTTTTGGCAGTTCAATTTGCCCGGTTAAAGATTTTACTCCTAATTGGGTTTGGCTGATTGGTTCTTGTACCATAAATATTTCAACTTATTTCTATTATTTCCAGAATTTTATTTTTAACAGATTGCAAACTTGACTTTTGGACTTGAAACAATAAACCCTGTCCTTTTTTATTTCCATTGAAAGCCCGAGCGACTTCTTTTAGTTTTTCGGGTTCTGGAGAATAAAAAACTCCTTGGATTTTGGCGGGTGAATTATGTTGTTCCCAAAGCAAGAAAAAGTTTTCAAAAGGGAAGACCCCCGAGCTGAGTTTTTTTAAAGCAAATGGGATATTTTTTATTGTAGCACCTATTTCTTGAAAAACCGATTCTTCTAACAGCACCCAACCGGCATTTTTTCTTTCGGAGAAATTGAGTCGGCTTAAAATTTTTTCAAAGATTAGCAGTGATTTTTCGTCGGCTGATTCAGTTAAACAAAGATTTTCGGCAATTTCTTGAATTTTTGCGCCTTGCTCAATCAAAAATCCGATTTTTTGCAGGGTTTGCCCGGTTAAGGGGGCTAAATACTCTGTTTTTAACCGGGTTTGCGCGGCAAGCGGGAAACTATCTCGGCAAGAAATAGCGGACATCAAACCGCTCAAAAGAGCGGTTGACACCTCTTTGGAAAATAATGTCTCGTCAAAAAAGCTGATGATATCCAAAGTGAGTTCAGAAAGAGTGGGAGCTTCCTCGTTAGTAAGATTGAGATGGCCGTAATTTTCATTTAGGCCCGGAGTATCAATGTTGACAATTGTTTCTGGAGGCGATTTAAAATATGGCAAAAGATCCGCAAAATGGCTAATGCCGAAAGTGAGGTAAACAGCCGGCTCGGCTGGGGTTAAGTTTTTAATTTCTATGTTTTCGGGTTTGATTATGCCTTGACTTGTTTTAAGAAATAAATTTACGCCTAAATGATTTTTTTCGTAAAAAACATCAATAATTTTAGCAGTTTGCTCTTTGATGACAATAAGGAAATCAGCCAGTCGTTTGATTTTTTCAGTTAAAAGAAAATTAAATTCAGCTGGCAAAGGATTAATAATCTTTGCGTTTTTGCCCATTTGTTTTAAAATGTAGAAGAAAGCCACAGCCGCTGGCGCTGCATCATTTTTGTTATTTTCGGAAAAGAGCAGGGCGAAGTTTTGATTTTTTTCAATTGTTCGTTTTAATTTTTTTAATTCTTCTATTATCATCTCTAACTTGGACTTTACCTTACTCAATAAATTATGTCAAATTACAATTTAGGAAAAAAAATCGTCATTACTAAATCAGCCGTCGGTACGAGGGTTTTGGCTAAAGAAATTGCTGGAAAACTTATAAAACAACGGCTAAAAGATGGGGCCTTGGTTGTGGCTTTGCAGGGCGATTTGGGTTCGGGCAAAACAACCTTTATTCAGGGATTGGCCGAAGGGCTGGGGGCAGAGGGTAGAATTACAAGCCCTACTTTTGTAATTATGAAGAAATCCGAAATCCGAAATCCGAAATCCGAGACAAATTCTAATTTTCAAAATTCAAAATTCAAAATATTCAAGAATTTTTACCACTTTGATTGCTATAGAATAGACAAACCCAAGGAGATTTTGGAATTGGGCTGGCAAGAAATCATTGCTGACCCTAAAAACATCGTGGCTATTGAATGGCCGGAAAGAATAAAAAAGTTTTTGCCTAAAGAAACAATTCGTCTCAATTTCAAATTTCTAAACAAAAACCAGCGGGAAATAAAAATATAATGGCTTTTGCTGTTTTCGCCCGAAATGTTAAGATTAAACAATAAGTGGAAAACATATCAACGAACTATGTTATGCCAGTTTTTAACGATTTAAATTTAGACAATTGGAAAGAATCAGAAATTTGGACGGATAGTTTATGGATTATTCCGGAGCGAGATAAATCAGGAAAACATAATGGTTTTTATCACGGCAATTTTGTCCCGCAAATTCCGCGACAGTTAATTTTGCGATACACAAAAAAAGAAGATGTCGTTTTTGACCCATTTGTGGGTAGCGGAACAACGGCTTATGAAGCTGAAAGTTTGAATAGGCATTTTATTGGAATTGATTTGCAGCCAGAGTTGATAAAGCATATTAAAAGTAAGGTGGATAATAAAAATTATTTCTCGGAGCTTATAACTGGCGATAGCGCTGACCAAAAAACTTTTTTCAATATTGCAGAAATTTTGAACAAGAGAAAAAGAAAAAATATTCAATTGGCGATTTTACATCCACCTTATGCTGATATAATTAAGTTTAGCGACTTGAAGGAGGATTTATCAAATGCCAAGTCGCTTAAAGAGTTTTTAGAAAAATTTTCAGCTGTTTTAAGAAATACGATTGAAGTTTTGGAAAAAGCCAGATATCTAGCGATTGTTATTGGCGATAAATATACAGCTGG
>Ga0066637_10000521_pt1 | contig 23376 bp, 16 predicted proteins | sample CryGeyCG2014_020_FD_62737 | JGI IMG/M metagenome (GOLD analysis project Ga0066637, IMG submission 62737) | Groundwater microbial communities from aquifer - Crystal Geyser CG08_land_8/20/14_0.20 | ecosystem: Environmental > Aquatic > Deep subsurface > Groundwater | place: USA: Utah: Grand County...
GAGGGGGACGGGATGCCCGGCCTCGTCGTGGACCGTTACGGCAGCTTTCTTGTATTCAGCATCGGGACGGCGGGGATGGAGCAATGGCGGGAGACCCTCATCGGCCATCTCGCCGCTGCGGTCGGATCGGTGGGGATCTACGAACGGAGCGAGGGGCGTTCCCGTCAACTCGAGGGGCTTTCCAACCGGATCGGCCCGGCGGCGGGCGACGTTCCGGCGGCGACGAAGATCGCCGAAAACGGTCTCCGCTTCGAGGTCGATCTGATTGCAGGTCAGAAGACGGGGTTCTTCCTCGATCAGCGCGGGAACCGTGAGATCATTGGCGCTCTCAGCCGGGGAGCCGCCGTCCTGAACGGCTTCTCCTACACCGGCGCCTTTTCCGTTTATGCCGCCCGCGGGGGGGCGAAACGCGTCGTCTCCGTCGATGCCTCCGCGGCGGCCAACGAGATCGCCTGCCGAAACCTCGCCCGGAACGGTTGCTCCCCGGAACAGCACCCGGTGCTCACGGACAATTGCTTCGCGTATCTGCGGGAAACGGAAGAGGTATTCGATCTGATCATCCTGGATCCCCCGGCGTTCGCCAAGTCGCGGAAGGAGGTGGACCGATCGGCGCGGGGTTACAAGGAGATCAACCTCCAGGCAGCCAAGCGGCTCCGCGAGGGGGGGATGTTGGCCACCTTTTCCTGCTCCAACCCGGTCAGCCTGGAATTGTTCGAGAAGATCGTCCTCGGCGCCGTGCGGGATGCGGGAAAAACAGCGCAGCTCCTCCGCCCTCTCGGGGCGGGACCGGACCATCCCGTGAACCTCGCCCATCCGGAGGGTCGCTACCTCAAGGGCCTTCTCCTCTGCCTGACCGCGAAGTAGGAGTGCTGAGTGCCGAGGACTGCGTGCTGAGTAAAACAAATTTGATTTGGGGTTTTTTAGGGCTGATCCGTCTTTGCTTTTTCTCAGTCCTCAGCACTCAGCACTTAATTGCGGTGCGGGGGCGCCTTCTTTAGGGTGTCTTCAGCGTGGTTGCGAGCCGGTCGTGGATCAGTTGCGAAGCGAGATTGTTTCCCGACGTCCCGACCATGATGGAGACCGCCGAGATCTCCTTCTCCACGTAATCGACCGAGATTCGAACCTTTTCGTCAAGGATTGTCGCCGTGAAGGCGCCCTGGGCGATCTTTCGGATCCGTTCGACATCGGTCGCCTTCATCCCGGTCAGGGTTTTCTCGCAGGCCCGCCAAACCTGATCGAAGGGGAAGAGGTAGGTCGCCCGCAGGTAACCGTCCGTGTAGATGAATTCCCCCGAACGGATGCCGATCGTCTTGGCCCCGACCGTGAGGGCGGTGTCGCAGCCCGCGATCAGCAGGAGCGCCGGGATGAGAAACGTCGTCCAAAGAAGTCTTCTTTTCATGGTCCTTCCTTTCTCTTACAAAACCGCCGTATGATAAATCGCCTGGATGACCGCCCAGAGAAGGGCGGCCGCCGCAATCACGATGCTTCCCGTTCCAATAATCCGGTGGATCGATGTTTCCCTTCGCCGTTCGTGGTAGCCGGTGATAAACGCAAGCAGGAGACCGGAGATAATCCCCCCCCCATGCGCCCAGTTGTTGATCCCGGGAATGAAGAGACCAAAGAGGACCAGCCCGACGACCCACCCCATGGCCTGACGGTAGATCGCCTCTCCGTAGAAGCCGCCTCGGCTTTTGCCGTAATAGAGAATGGCGCCGATCAGGCCGCAGACGGGCGCCGAGGCGCCGATGGTGAAGGGGACGCCAGCGAGATAAGAGACGAAGAAGCCGGCAACGCCGGTCCAAACGTACAGGATCGCGAAGCGATGCAGGCCGAACGCATCGAGGACAAAAGGCGCGAGTTGTCGCAGGGCCATCATGTTGAAGAAAATGTGCAGGATTCCCCCGTGAAGGAAGGCGGCGGAGATCAGGGTCCACCAGCGGCCGTAGGCGATCGGGAGCGTTCCGGTCGCGCCGAGAAGGAAGAGGCTTCCGTCGGAAGGGGAGAGAAACGTCAGCGGATTGGCTGAAAGGCCGAGCGCCGACGGGTTGAGCAGCAGCGAAAAGAGGTAGAAGGCGGCGTTGACGGCGATGATCGTCATGACCGGATCGAAGCGGCGCAGGGAGATCATCCCCGCGAATGCCCTTTTCCAGGGGGCGCCGGGGCGGGCGACCCCGCAGTAAGGGCAGACCGGTTCGTCGTTGCTGATCAGTCTCCGGCAGTTTGGGCAGAGCATCGATTTCTTTTCGATCATGATGGCATACCGTTCATATGAACCTCATGATGACCGGAATCGCAACGAAGGTTCCGATGGAGGTGGTTAGATTGACGACGGCGACCAGCAAAAGCAGGCGTGTGATCTTGTTCCGGAAAAACCCCCGGACGGAGACGATGTCGTCCTGGAGGGCCAGAAAATCCTTCACCTGCGGTTTGCGGAGCGCCGCCTCCGTGAGACCCGCGACCCAACCCGCAGCGATCAGCGGGTGCAGCGTCGTGATGGGGGCGGCGACGGCGGAAGCCAGGATGGTGAGCGGGTGGGCCAGAAGGATCAGCGCCCCGAGTCCGGCAAAAGAGGCGGTGATGGCCGCCCACCAGGTGATCATCTTCAGGCTGGCCTGGGAGCCGGAATAGAAAAAGCCGGCGATGAAGAGGCCCACGATGGCCAGCGAAAATATCCAGCCGGCGAATCTTCCCCAGAGTCCCTTTTCGGGAATCCGATTCAGGGCCTCGATGTCGATCTCCTCCCCAAAATGCTTTTGAATGCCCGGCACGTGTCCGGCGCCTACGACCGCCACGATCCTTGCGCCCGGCGCATGGCCGATGGTGTGGGCGAGATAAAGGTCCCGCTCGTCGATCAGGGTGGTCTTCAGCCCCGGAAGCTTCTCTCCCACGGACTGGAGGGCGAGTTCGAGGACGTCGTGTTGTTTGAGTTTTTCGATCTCCTCCTCGGTGATCTCCTCGGTGGCGAACAGCGAGAGGAGGACATCGGGAAGGAACTTCACCTTGCTCCAGAAACCCATCTTCCGCCAGGTTCGGAGCAGCGTCACCCGGATCTCCCGGTCCGCGAGCACAATCTCCGCGCCGACGGCCTCGGCCCGGTCGATTGCCCGGAGCATCTCCGCGCCCGGTATGATGTTAAATTTCTGGGCGATCTTCCGCTGCAGGGAGGCCATGATGAGTTGGGAGAGGAGGATGCTTGTCCGCTTCTCGCGGATGACCTTTACGATGTCGGTCTCCTGCCACTTGTCCCGCTGGCGGATCGCCTCATAGCGGGGCTTGCAGAGTTCGACGCAGACCGTGTCCGGTTTTTCTTCATCGATGGTCCGCTCCACCAGATCGGCGCTTTCGCGCGAGACGTGGGCCGTGCCGATCAGGATGATCTCCCGGCCCCCCAGGGTGATTCGGTGGACGTTTTCGTGTTCCAATGGGATTTTCCTTCCATCCAACTTTTTGTTGGAGGTCATTAGCAGCATTTGCAGCGGATGTAAAGGGAAATGGTTTACGGATGTTCGGGAAGATGCTAAGAAGATTCCAATTATGGGTTATTGAAGTGACCCGTTTCCGGTGCGGGGCTGACTGCCGAGGAGCTCGTAGATCCGGAGCTCGCCGAGGGTGCTTCCCACATCGCACTTGCCGATTTCCCGGACGTCGAGGATCGACTCCACGACGGCCTGAAGGGTCTTTTCACTGATCAGGATGCCGTTCGGCCGGGATTTCGTCAGATCCTGCAGCCGGAAGACAGCGTTGACCGAATCGCCGATGACGGTGTAATCCATCTTCTTCTCGAAGCCGATGTTGCCGACGACCGCCTCTCCCGTGTGGATGCTGATACCCATGGCAAGCGGGGCATCGAGCTCTCCCAAGAAGTGGCCGTTGACGGCTGCGAGGCTCTCCTTCATCTCCAGGGCGGCGGCGATGGCGTTGTCCGCATCGGTCTTCCCGGAGATCGGCGCCCCGAAGAGGGCCAGAAAGCCGTCGCCTAAGTACTTGTCGACGATCCCCCCGTGGTTGAAAACGATATCGCCCATGCAGGTAAAAAAGTGGTTCAGCATGGCGACGGTCCGCTGGGGGCCGATCTTTTTGGAGAGGATGGAAAAGTCGCGGATGTCGATGTTCAGAAGCGTCAGGATCTTCAACTCCTCGATCAGCGGCTTCTCTTTCCCGGCGTTGTGGATGATCTTGTCCACGATCTCCCTGGGGACGAATTTCTGGAACATCTTCCGGATGCCCCGTTCGTGTTCGGCCATGGAGAGGGTCTCGCGGTAGAGCTGCGAGTTCTCCAGCGCAATGCTGACCGAGGTCGCGATGGACTGGAGGAGATGGAGGTCGTCGTCATTGAAATCGCCGCTGATCTTGTTGAGGATCTCGATCACGCCGAGGACCTTTCCCCGGGAGATGAGCGGTACGCAGAGGGCGGAACGGGTCCGGAAACCGGTCTGCCGGTCGAAATCGGGACTAAAATGCCGGGAAGCCTGCGTATCCCGGACGATCACCGGTTCGCCGCGGGCGGCGGAATAGCCGGCGATCCCCTGACCGAGATGGAGGCGGAAGGATTGGAGCATTCCCATGTCGATTGCGGGATCGATGTTGAAGGCGATCTTGAACGCCAACTCATCCCCCTCAAGGAGGAGCAAGGAACCCGCCTCCACATTCACAATCGTCCGGATCATGTCCATCGTGTGGTTGAGAACCTCCTGCCGGTCGAAGGTCGAGGCGGCGAGGATGCCGCCGATCTGTTTGATCGAATCCATCTCCTGATCCCGCTTGTTGATTGAGGAGGAGAGACGGTTCTTTTCAATCGCGAGGGGCAGCAGGGAGGCAATATCTTCTATCTGTTCTTCGCACCCTTTCAGGGCGCCGGCCCGGAAGGCGCCGAGGGCGAGAATCCCCGTCACCACGCCCCCGATCTTCAACGGTACGAGAAGGGCGTCATGGATCCCCGGTTTGACCAGCAGTTCCTGGTCGAGCGGATGCTGCAGCGCAGACGGATGGTCGATGGCCAGGATATTCCCCTGCCGGACGACCCCTTCCAGGGATGATCCGGCAAAATCGTACCCCCCGTTCCGGGTGAGACCGATCGGGACGGGGGAGAGCATGTCCAGAACGCCGGCCTGATCGGGCGTCTCCCTCCGGATTTCCAGGATCACCGCCACATCGAAGGGGACATCGTCCCGGAATCGGTTCAGGACGGCGTGGAGAAGTTCGCCGTTGCGCAGGCTGGAGCCCAAGGTCTTGCAGATGCCGGTGACGGTCGCGAGTTGCTGACGGTTCTTGCGGTCCCGTTTCATCAGGCTCAGGTTGTCGTAGGTGAAGGCGGCGTTGGAAAGAAGGGGCGTCAGGATGTCGGTATCCTCCAGCGTGAAAGGGATATCCGACTCCCGGTGGGAGAGGGTAAGAACCCCGAAGACCTCCTGGATTCCCTTGAGCGGCATGCAGAGGAAGGCTTTGGTTGCGTAATGGGGGCGATTCCCGCGTCCGAAGCGGTTGTCCTTTTCAATGTCGTCGATGAGGAGCGGGGATTTGTTGATCACGGCGAACTTGGCGATACTCGTCGCAAAATCGACCCGGTCTCCGATCTTGACGAGGTCTCCCAGCCCGTAGGTGGCTTTGATCACGAAGGTTTCCCGTTCTTTCCCCTCCAGGATCAGGACGGAACCGACATCGGCGTTGGTCAGTTTCAGGGCCCGATCCAGGGTGATCGCAAACAGGTCTTCGTTGTCGAAGGTGACGTAGCAGAGATCGGAGAGTTCCTTCAGTGTGGACAACTGCGAGGTCCGTTTTTCAAGATTGCTGAAACTGTTCCGGAGCTCATTCTCGACGGTCCGAAAAGACTGGACGATCCCCTGCAGCTCGTCGGCGGTGGTCGGCCGTTTGAATCCATGGATATCCTTTGACAATGATTCTGAAATCGTTTTTGATGTATTGCGGATGCCGTCGAAAATCTGGCGGATGAGGACGTATCCGGCAAGCGAGGAGGTCAGCAGCGCGAGGATGAATACCGGAATGAAATGGTCCTCCAGAAGCTCATATTTCAGACCGAAGTAGAGGATTCCGAGAAGCGGCACGAAGAAGAAAAGGGCGAAGATAATGGACAACCGATAGTAGAGTCCTTTGCTTTCCATGGAGAGGTCAAACATCTTTTCCTTGAGATTCATGGTAGATCTCCTGTAAACTATTTCCTATGAACCGACTGTGGATTTTAACAGATCCGGTTGGGAAAAAACAGAAAATTTATGGGGGTGGGGAGATTCCATGACGATCGACAGCCATGCACACTTGGAGATGGAGGCGTTTGACGGCGACCGGGAGGCGGTTATCGGGAGGGCGGCGGCGGCTGGCCTGACGGCGATCATCACCGCCGGAACGACGCTTCCCGATTGCGAAAAGGCGGTGGCGCTCGCCGGTCTTTATCCGCTCGTCCATGCGGCCGTCGGCATCCACCCCCATGAGGTGAAGGGGATCGACGCCGGAACCTATGACGCCCTCCGGATTCTTGCCGGGTCTGCGAAGGTGGTTGCGATCGGCGAAATCGGCCTCGATTTCTTCTACGACCTTTCCCCACGGGAGATTCAGCTCCGACGGTTTGTGGAGCAGTTAGACCTCGCAGACGAACTGGACCTCCCCGTGATCATCCACGACCGGGAGGCCCATGCCGAAACGCTGGCGATCCTCCGACAGCGGAAGGGTCGTCAGCGGGGGGTTATCCACTGTTTTTCCGGGGATGCGGCGATGGCCGGGGAGTGCATCGCGCTGGGATTTCATCTCTCCGTGGCCGGCCCGGTGACCTACCGGAAGGCGGATCTTCTCCGGGCGGTGGCCCGGGAGATCCCCGCGGAGAGGCTTCTCATCGAGACGGACGCCCCCTACCTCGCCCCACAGCCCTACCGGGGGAAGCGCAATGAGCCGGCCTATGTCGTGGAGACGGCCCGCTGCCTGGCGGAGATCCGTGGCGTGGCGGTTGGAGAGCTGGAACGGGTGACGGAGGAGAACGCCCGCCGGCTCTTCGGCCTTGGCGGGAAGAAATCGACTTGATTTCGGAGAGGGCTTGGAGTAGAAAAAAAATGCATAAACGCAAGGGGCGCCGATTCAGGCTGAGAAGATACCCTTTGAACCTGACCTGGGCAATGCCAGCGTAGGGAATGGCAGTGGTCGTGTTTTCCATGAATGGATTCTGGGGCCATATCCCGTCGGGGTATGGTTTTTTTATTATTGGGCATGCGCGATCCCTGTTCGGTAAAGGGGCTTTACGGAGAAGACTCATGAAAAAGGTGGTTTTTGTCGTTTCCGGCGGTGAGCTCGGCGATCCGGCGTTCCTCCGGGAACAGGCGGCGACGGCGGCGCCCACGGCGGTGGTCTGCGCCGACGGCGGGACCCGTCACCTCGAGGCCGCGGGGATCCTCCCCGTCCTGATCGTCGGCGACATGGATTCCCTGGATTTTGCAAGCCAGAAATATTATGAGGCGAAGGGCTGCCGGATCATCCGCCATCCGCGGCGGAAGGATGAAACGGACACGGAACTGGCGCTCCACGAGGCCTTCGCGATGGCGCCCACAGAGGTCTGGATCTGGGGCGCCCTCGGCCACCGCGTGGACCACACCCTGGCGAACATCTCCCTCCTTGTCCAGGGGAAGGAGAAGGGGATTGATGTCAAACTGATCGACGAATGGTGCGAGCTGTTTCTGATCGACCGGCGGCGGGTTCTCGAAGGGGAGGCCGGGCAGACCGTTTCGCTCTTTCCCTACGGGGGGCCGGCGGTCGGGGTCACCCTGACGGGGTTTGAATTTCCGCTGACGAAGGCGGTCATGGAGATCGGAAGCCCTTACGGGGTCAGCAACCGCATGACGGCGGGGAAAGGGATCATCGAACTGGATTCGGGGCGCCTCCTCGCGGTGAGGTATTTCCGACCCGGGGTTTTCCCGGGGGAGGTGAAGGGATGAAACCGGTCCGGGTATTGACGATTGCCGGTTCGGATTCCGGCGGCGGTGCGGGAATCCAGGCGGATCTGAAGACGATCACCGTCCTCGGGGGGTTCGGGATGAGCGTCATTACGGCGCTGACCGCCCAGAACACCCTCGGGGTCCACGGCATCCACAATGTCCCGCCGGCGTTCGTGGCCGCGCAGTTCGATGCGGTTGCGACCGACATCGGGATTGATGCGGCGAAGACCGGGATGCTGGCCACCTCCGAGGTTCTCCGCGTCGTCGCCGGGAAGATCCGCCAGTACGGAATCGAAAAGCTCGTCGTCGATCCGGTGATGGTGGCCAAGGATGGGATGTCGCTGATCCGCGAAGAGGCCAAGAAAACCATGATCGCGGAACTCATTCCGCTTGCCTTTGTTCTCACGCCGAACATCCCCGAGGCCGAGGTCCTCTCCGGGATCCGGATCGCGACCCTTGCCGACATGAAGGAGGCGGCGCGGATCATCCGGAATCTGGGGGCAAGGCATGTGGTCGTGAAGGGGGGGCACCTCGCCGGGGATCCGGCGGATCTCCTCTACGACGGCCGTGAATTCCGAACCTTCAGCGCGCCGCGGATCGCGACGGCGGATACCCACGGAACCGGCTGCACCTATTCGGCGGCGATCGCGACCTGCCTGGGCCGCGGGATGGACGTCCCCGGGGCCGTGGCGGAGGCCAAACGCTATATCACCGAGGCGGTACGGTACGCTTGGCGTGTGGGCGGGGGGCGCGGACCAACGAACCACCTGGCGCCGCTCTTCGCGCTGGGCGCCGCCGGGGAGGCCGAATGGCCGGAAGCCTGGAAAACGGCAGGTTAGGGGAAAGCATGGAAGAAAAAACGCATTACACCTCTCTCGCGAGAGGGTTTCCGCCGGTCCGTTCGTCAAGGAAATCTGAAATATGCAAGATCCGATAGATCGGCAAAGGGATTATGCCGCCGACATTGTCCGCCGACTGCGGGAGGCCGGCCATGAGGCCTTCTGGGTGGGCGGCTGCGTCCGCGACCTCATCCGCGACGTGGCGCCGGAGGATTACGATATCGTCACCTCGGCCCGGCCGGAGGAGGTCCGGGGGCTCTTTTCCCGGACGATCCCCGTCGGCGAGCGCTTTGGCATCTGCCTCGTCGTCGAGGGCGGGGCGCCTTTCGAGGTGGCCGCCTTTCGGACGGAAGCGGATTACGATGACGGACGCCACCCATCCCGGGTTGCCTTTGGAACCGCCAAGGAGGACGTCCGGAGGCGGGATTTTACGATCAATGGTCTCCTCATGGATCCGGAGACGGGCCGGATCACAGATCATGTAGGCGGCCTCCGCGACATTGAACAACGGATCATCCGCACAATCGGCGATCCGGAGGAGCGCTTTGCCGAGGATCACCTGCGGATGCTCCGGGCGGTCCGTTTCGCGGCGACGCTCGGCTTTGAGATCGAGCCCATGACCTTCGCGGCCGTCCGACGGCAGGCGGCCATGATCACGCGGATCAGCGCCGAGCGGATTCGCGACGAGCTCTCCCGGTTGCTGACGGGCGGCGCGGCGCGGCGCGGCCTGGAACTCCTGTCGGAAAGCGGCCTTCTCGGTGAAATCCTGCCTGAAGTTCATGCCCTCCAGGGGGTCGAACAGCCCCCGCTTTTTCATCCCGAGGGGGATGTCTGGGCGCATACGTTGCGGATGGTCGCCCTGCTTCCAAGGCCGGATGGGAAGGCCGATCCTCGTCTCGCCTGGGCGGTTCTCCTCCACGATGTCGGCAAGGGGGTCACCCGGTCCGAGGATGCAGCCGGGACCCATTTTTACGGCCATGTTCAGCGCGGGGAAGAGATCACGGCCGCGATCCTCCGGAGACTCCGCTTCTCCCGGGAGGAGATGGAGACGATTCTCGCCCTCGTACGCGGTCACATGCTGTTCATGAATGTACGGGAGATGAGGCCGAACCGCCTCAAACGCCTCCTGCGGACGCCGGATTTCGCGCTTCACCTGGAGCTGCACCGACTCGACTGCCTTGGGAGCCACGGCCTTCTCGATCATTATACGTTCTGCAAGCAAAAGTTAGAAGAGTATCCGGAAGAGGAGCTCCGACCGCCCCGCCTGCTGACCGGACGGGATCTGATCGGGATGGGTTTTGCGCCGGGTCCGGTTTTCAAGGAGATCCTCCGGGCCGTCGAGGACGCCCAACTCGGAGGGGAGATCCCAGACGCTGCCGCGGCCGGCGATCTGGTCCGGATGCGCTGGGGTGATCCGAAGCGCAGGGACGTCTGACCGGACGGAGGGGGAGCGATCCGGCCGATCCGAGAATGCTTGCATTTTTCATCCAATTTCATGAGAATGGCGCGGCGGAATTTTCCGTTGTTAAAGTGGCCGGATTCAAGACGGGATTGATCATGAGCATGCGGGTGTGCAGGGCGGCGTTTCTTTTCGGCGGGATCCTCATCCTGACGTTCCTGGCCGGGGGCTGCGGCGGTCCGGCCGTTCGTCATGCCCCCCCGTTCCACCCGCCGCCGGCGAAGGCGGTGGAAAGGAAGGAACTGCCCAGGCTGGCTTACACCATCCAGGCCGGCGCCTTTGCCAGCGCGGAAAACGCCGCCCGCCTGACCCGCTCCCTGCAGCAGAAGGGGCTGGATGCAACCTATTTTGTCGCCCGCCGGGGGCTCTACAAGGTCCGCTTCGGCAATTTTCCCACGAAGGAACAGGCCCGCGTCCGCGCCGAGGAGCTTCAGAAAGCCGGGATCATTGATGAATTTTATGTCGTCAGCCCCGAGGAGTATGCGGTCGCCCAAAGGGAGGCGCGTGGGGAGGCCTATCTCCGGGAGGAACTGGTCCGGACCGCCCGGAGCTTTCTCGACGTTCCCTACCTCTGGGGGGGCGCCTCCGCCGAGACCGGCTTCGATTGCAGCGGACTGACGATGACCGTCTATCAGTTGAACGGTTTCGATCTCCCGAGGACCTCCCGCGATCAATTTGCCTCCGGGAGTCCGGTGGAACGATCCTCCCTGGAGAAGGGAGATCTGATTTTCTTCGCCGGCGTGGGGGGCAAGGTCTCGCATGTCGGCATCTATGCCGGGAACGGACTCTTCATCCACGCCCCCGGAAGGGGGAAGAAAATCCGCACGGATTCCCTCGCGAAGGAGCGTTTCGGCCGCTCCTTTGTCGGTGCGCGGTCGTACCTGTGACGGCTGCGTAATTCGCCTTCCTTTTTTTCCGTTCACCGGCTTGCCGAATGCCGGTTTTTTTAGTATGTTGGCGTCGTCCATTAGGATACGTTTTTTTTGAGCGGCGATATCGAGGGGTTATGCCTTTCCAGACCTGTTGGTCGATCCTGATCTGCCTCATCCTGGGCATCTCCGGCTGCGTGAAGGCGGTGACGCCGAAGCCCGCACCGGCGGCGGCGGCGGCGGCGCCGGCGGCGGCGGCGGCGGCGGCGGTCGAAATCAAAGGCCCTTATGATTCTGAAATTCCAGTAGAATACCTCAATCGCCTTCGCCGTATCCCTGCCGCCGCCGATGAGGCCGCTCCGCTGACCCTGCTTGCCGTTGCCGACCACTTTGCCGTACGGGGAGAAGTGGACAAGGCCCTCCATTTTCTGGACCAGGCCGCCAATGGGTTCGTCCTCGGAAAGAACCGGAGCGGCGAGGCAACGGCATGGAGTCGAAAGGTTATTCTGCTGTTCCATTTTAACCGGGAGAATGAGGCGCTCGGCCTGATCCGGGAGGCCGGGGAAAAATGGAAGGCGCCGCCGCTGACCGCCTTCCCCGCATATCTGGAGGGCCACCGCGCCCTGCTGCAGGGGGATTTCCACCGCGCCCTATCGCTCTTGAACCGGGCGCTCCAGGACAACGCCGCGTTCCCGGATGATCCTTACCTCCGGATTCTGCGGCGGGATACGGAACTCGACGCGGGGATCGCCGGAATTCTCTCCGACCGCCTTCCCCAATTGCTTGCGATCTACGGTGTGAACGGCGCACCGGCGACCCGGAAGGAAGCCGCAGCCGGCGAAACCCATCTCCGCAATGTCCTTGCGCTGAATCAGCAGCTCCGGCAGACGAAGTTGGAACGGCTTCTTCCCGCAGCCGATTTCGGGAAATCAGAGGCCGATGCGCACAACTTTCTGGGCCTGGATGCCTGGATGAAGGGGAGTCGGGAGGAGGCGCTCCGGCATCTTGTCGCTGCGGGGGAATGGTCGCGGCGGGCAGGATTCCCGGCGGCAGAGCTCCGCGGCCTGCTCTTCCAGGGCGAACTCGGTCTCCAATGGGAAGAGGGAATCGAGGGGCGGCAGGCGGCCGAGCTGCTACTGGAGAGGGCGGACCGTTACCGGGCCTCTCGCTATCGGGTCTGGGCAAGACTCATCATGGCCCGCTACGAGGCGAGGACGGGACGGAACCGGGAAGCGATCGGGTTACTCCAGGAGGCGGCCGCCATCATCGAGGCTGAGCGGTCCGGTCTGAAGGCGGAGATGCTCGACGAGATCTGCCGCCGCCAACGCCGGGCGGTCTATGAATCCCTCGTTGAGCTTCTAACCGGGGAAGGGATGGTCTCGGAGGCGCTGACGGCGGCGGAGAAGGCTAAATCGCTCATGACGGTGGATCTTCTAAGCGGGCAGGAGCTCGGAAGAAATCCCGCCGAAAGGGAGCGGATCAGAGAGGAGGTCGCACTCGGTGAGGCGATCCGGGGTCTGCAGCGAACCATCCTGCAGCTCTCCGATGAGGCGACGGCGGATAATCTTCGGGAACGGCTGAAACATGCCGAGGCAGCCTACCGTGATTGGCTCGACCGGATCGGCGGGGAGGATGAGAATCTCCTCTCCCTGATCGCCGTGCGCGGGGCAGATCCGGTTGCCCTTCAGCGCCTTCTCGATGAGAACACCACCCTTTTTGACTATTTCGCAACGGCGGGCAGCCTGTATGTCTGGGCCATTCACCGGGGGATGATTCATCAGGAGAGGATTGACCTGTCCCGCGAGGAGCTGCGCACCCTCGTCTTTTCCTTTCTCGCGGCCATCCGCGACCGAAATAAAAGAAAAACGGAAAGCATTTCCCGCAAGGCCTACGATCTGCTGCTCAAACCGGTCATTCCTTTTGTCTCCGGAGAGAGGATCGGTTTTATCCCTGACGATGCGCTCGTCTATCTTCCTTTTGCGGCGCTGAACTATCGGGGAAAGTTCCTCGCCGAAGGCTTTTCCATATTCCAGCTTCCCGCGGCCGACCTGTTCCATAGCGCCATGGGGGGAAAGGGCGCTCGGGGTTTGCGCATCCTGGCGTTCGGGAACCCCGATCTTGAAGACGAGGCGCTGGATCTCCATTATGCCCCGCGGGAGTTGGAGCAGATCCGGAAGCGGATCGGCGGCGCGACCGTTCTCCTCGGTCCGGATGCGTCGGAGGCGAACGCGGAGGAGATGCCGGCGGGTTACGACATCCTCCATTTTGCCGTCCGGGGGCAGTTTTTTCCGGAAGAGATCCTGAATTCGGGCCTGCTGCTGACACCGGGCGCAGGCCAGGATGGCCGGCTGACCATCCGTGAAATCTTCGGCCTCCGGTTTCAGGGAAGGGGCGTTGTTCTGAGCGGCTGTGATCCGCTGCCGGAGCAGGATCCGGAGGGAAAGGGATTGCTCGCCATGCAGCGGGCGTTTTTGAACACGGGAAGCCCCGCGGTGATTTCCACGCTGTGGCTTAGAGACGACAAGGCGGCAGCCCATTTTATGGAACTGTTCTACCGGCAATTAGACCGAAAGGTGTCCTTTGCCGATGCGCTCCGGGCGGCGCAGATCCATCTGCTCCGCGAGGGGCAGCCGCCGTATGTCTGGGCGGCGTTTGTGCTGACCGGGGGATACTGATGACGGCTTCGGATCTTGAATCTCGGCTGGTTGAGAAAGGAAAATCATGGATAGCGACAATGTACTGGTTACAGGGGGCTGCGGTTTCATCGGGAGCAACTTCATCCGCCATCTGCTGGCAGGGGCCGGGTTCCACGGCCGGATCGTCAATGTGGACAGCCTGACCTATGCGGGGAATCCGGAGAATCTCCACGGGATCGCGGAGGCCTATCCGGGGCGGTACGTCTTCGAAAAAGCGGATATCTGCGATCCCTCCGCACTGCAGGGCATCTTTGCCCAATATCGGATCGATACCGTCTGCCATTTTGCCGCCGAGTCCCATGTGGACCGCTCAATCAGGCGGCCGGACAGCTTCATCCGGACCAACATCATGGGAACGTTCAATCTTCTCGAGGCAGCCCGGGCCGCCGGCGGTTTCCGGCTTTTTCATCACATCAGCACCGATGAGGTCTATGGCAGTCTGGGCTCGGAGGGGTATTTCACCGAGGAGACGCCCTACCGTCCGAACAGCCCCTACTCCGCCTCCAAGGCCTCTTCCGATCATCTCGTCCGCGCTTACCATGAAACCTACGGCCTGCCGACGACGATCTCCAACTGCTCGAACAACTACGGCCCCTATCAGTTTCCCGAAAAACTGATCCCGCTGATTGTCCTCAACGCCCTGGAGGAAAAGCCCCTCCCCGTTTACGGGGACGGACGAAATGTACGGGACTGGCTCTACGTTACGGACCACTGCGAGGCGATCCGGACGATCATGGAAAAGGGACGGCGCGGGGAGACCTACAACATCGGCGGCCATGCGGAGATGGAAAACATTGCCATCGTGGAGATGATCTGCGATCTCGTGGATGAGCTGGCGCCGGCGGCGGGCGCCAGGCGGCGTCTGATCACCTATGTTGCGGACCGGCCCGGCCACGACCGCCGTTACGCGATCGATTTTTCGAAGTTGCACGACGAGCTGGGCTGGTCTCCCGCGGAATCGTTCGCCTCCGGACTCCGGAAGACCGTCCGCTGGTATCTCGAAAACAGGGCCTGGAGCGACCGGATCCGCAGCGGCGCGTATCAATCCTGGATCCGGGAACAATATGGAGAACAGCCGGACTGATCTTCAGGAAAAGGGTTTTGCGTCAATCCTTGAATGTGGGATTCATATTGGGGGCGATGGCAGATTGGGCGGCAGATGACACCATATTGTGTTTGACAATAGCAGGCATTCACATTAAATGCATCCCGCAGATCACACGTAACCGATGTTCTCATGATTGCAGGACACCGTTGAAGGAGGCGCCGTTGGTTGAAGAACCTTATTTTTACCTGATGGAACATGAAGGCGAAAAGGATCGCCTTGAAAAGAAAACGGATCCTTTGGCTTTGCGCAAACAGGCCGAGTGGTGCGGCATCAAGCCCGGTCAGCATCTCCTGGATTTGGGCTGTGGCCCGGGCAAAACGACCGCGATCCTCTACGACCTGATTCAGCCGGGCGGATCGATCCTGGGGCTGGATGCATCCCCGGAACGGATTGCCTATGCAAAGAAGTGCTATGGGGGCAAAGCGGGGATGGAATTCGCCGTCCATGATATCCGGAGGCCTTTGAACGGTTTTGGTAAATTCGATGCCATATGGGTAAGATTCGTCCTGGAATATTACCGCCGGGAAAGCCGGGAGATCATACAGAATGCTGCGGATAACCTCCATCGGGGCGGCTTTCTGTATCTGCTGGATCTGGACTACAATTGTCTCAGTCACCATGAACTGCCGCTGCCCCTGGCGAAGATTGTTCCCGAAATCATTCATCGTTTGGAAGACCTCTATAATTTCGATGCGTATGCCGGCCGTAAACTTTACGCCCATCTTTTTGATCTGGGCTTTGAGAACATCGAGATCAATGTCACGGCCCATCACGTGATTTATGGGGAGATTCGAGATGTTGACAGTTACAACTGGACGAAGAAAATCGAAGTGATCGCCCCACGTTTGGCGGATCTTTTCGAGACATATCCCGGCGGATACCAGGGGTTTTTCATGGATTTCCGCAAATTTTTTCATGATCCCCGTCGGTTTACATACACCCCCTTAATCATGGGTAAAGGAATGCGACCTTACGCCGATTGACCTGCATCATCCAGAATTTCCCTGATTTTATTGCTCATGTCCTCAATATAATATGGTTTCTGAATGAAGGCCCTGGCCCCGGCGTTGATGATGTCCTTTGTTTTTACATAGGTCGTGTTCCCGCTTGCGATCATCACCTTCATCGCGGGAAAGATCTTCCGTATTTCCACAAGGCATTTTTCCCCCCCCATTCCGGGCATCATCAGATCCATAATGACGATGCCGATGCGCCCCCCCTCCCGTTTGATCGTGACCAGCGCGTTTTCCCCGGACGATGCAGTCAAAACGTTATAACCGAGATACGACAGGAGCTCCTGGCCGGTTTCGAGAAGAGACGGTTCGTCATCGACCAACAAAATGGTTTCATGGCCCTTTGATAAATCGGGCTTTTTGCCCATTTCCATCCTTTTTTCAATCCTCATGATATCCAAAGCAGGCAGATATAACTCAAATGTCGTTCCCTTGCCCGGTTCACTGGCGCAAAAGATGTAACCGTTGTGATTTTTGATGACGCCATAAACAACGGACAGTCCGATACCGGTACCTTTGCCTGCCTCTTTGGTCGTAAAAAAAGGTTCAAAGATTTGATCCAGGTTTTCTTTTTCGATACCGCATCCCGTATCGGAAATCCTGAACAGAACATGATGACCCGCGTTCATCTTTACATGATCCCGTTCAAGAGAGGTGGCGAGTTCGATATTTTTTGTCTCGATGCTCAGTTCACCGCCGTTGGGCATGGCGTCTTTTGCGTTCACCGCCAGGTTCATGATGACCTGTCCCAACTGGGTCGTATCCCCGTGGATGGGACGGAGATTGTCCGCCAGATTCAACCTTATGGCAATCGTTTTGGGGAAGGTGCTGACCAGGAGTTCATGATAATTCTTGATCTCTTTGTTCATATCGATGGGGACCAGTTTGCTTTCGGCTTTTCTGCTGAAAATGAGCAGTTGTTTGATCAAGCCCGTGGCCCTTTTTGTTAAGTCATTGATATTCATAAGATACTTCCAATCAGGATCGTCCTCCGTCTTTTTTATAGTCAGCAGTTGATTGTAAGCGCTGATGGCCTGTAAAATATTGTTAAAATCATGAGAAATACCGCCGGTAAGCCTGCCTATCGCGTTCATCTTGGAGGCCTCGCGAAGTTGATATTCCAATTTCCGTTGTTCCGTGACATCTTTCAAAGTGCCGACAACGCCCGTCATTTCTCCGGAAGCATTGAGATTGGGGGCGCCGCTCATGTCGAACAATCGCACCGTGCCGTCCTTGGACAGGAGTTTCCCTTCGAAATTTTTTATGGTTTCTTTACCTTGCTTGATTCTGTCAAACCCTTCTGAAATCGTTCCCACATCATCCGTCTTGATAAATTCGGTAAAATGTTTACCAATTACATCTTCTTGTGCATATCCCATAATTTCATCCGCTGCCGGATTGACATAGGTCAGGAACCCGCTGTTATCTACCGTGTAGATAATGTCCGGCGAGTTTTCGCTGAGGGCGCGGAAGCGTTCTTCGCTTTCCATGATCTGGCGGAGAGATTTGGCGTTGTTGATGCTGATGGCGATCTGAGGGGCAATCCCCATTAACAGACTTACCTCGCTTTGGTTGTGCGGTCTGTGGGATCGATAATTATCCACCGCCAGGATGCCTTCCGATTTTCCCTCGTAGATGATGGGGACGCAGATAAATGAACTTACACCCAACGTTTCGATCAAGTTCGCGCTCCGCGAGGAAATAACTTTTTGCACATCCTCGATGTCGTTGACCTGGATTGGCTCCTGCCGTTTGAAGGCGATCACGAAGGGGCCCTTGGATTTGGGGTTGTCCAGGTGGAACTGCGTCTCTTTTAAAATCATTTCAAGCTCGGGGCTGTATCCGTAGCCTGTTACATAGACAAGTCTCGTTTTGTCCGGGTTGGCGAGCATGATCATGCCCCGGTCAAAATCGAGCCTCTTTTGCAGCGTCTCCATCACAAACTTCAGCAGATGGTCGATATCCAGGATGCTGGATACAGCCTGACCGATCTCTTGCACCAAAAGGGCGTTGTTGTAGCCGAGGGTGATCTGGTCGAGAAGACGATTGGCGGTATCGCCCTGCTGTTGGATTTTTGCATAAATATCGTTTTTTTCGACAGATTGAGCGTAATAGGAGATTCCAAAGATAATGCCCGCCAGCACGGATCCCAATCCCGCGAGTTGTAACGGGGAGAGTATAAAACCGCAGACCACCAGCGATAAAACGGCGGGGACGGCCAAATAATTCCGAATCCGTTGCCATTTCAAAAATATCGGTTCTTCCCAACTGATGATGTATTGGCAATGACTTCCGCCTTCGTGAATACAGACCGGATGTTCCAAAGTGGGGAATTTGTTTGTGAAGAGTTTGGCCACGGCCTCGAAGCTGCCCTTGCGATTCTCGCATTGATAGGGCTTGTCGCTGACGCCGTCGACGGGTTTGAGGATGATTTCAACCTTGTTCCGGCTGATCTTTTTTGCCTGGGAGGTCACTCCGCGGTCCAGGTAGGACATGATCTTCCCCAGCATGGTGTAGGCATGGACTGGTGTAATAAAACCCATGAGGAACTGACGGAGCGCGCTCAAAGAACGGGAAGATGCCATGTAGCGCCCGGCCTCCCGGAAGATCGAAGGGTCATCCGTTTGCCTCAGCACGGCATCGTGAAAGTCGTCCACCTGCCGCTGCGTCAACCAGTGCCCTTCGTCCTCCACCTCATAAGACCTGATGCCGGAATCCATCAGCAGGGCTTCGATATCGATATCGGGCCGGGCATTTCGGAAATACTCCAAAAAAGTGTTGATGATCCTGCTGTTGTATAGACGAGGTTCTTGCATCTATCCACCATAATCAAATTTTATTCGTAACTTCCGTCTAAGATATTCGACGTATGCATTTGCATATTGCATATCCGTAATCCACAGAAGATACTGTTTTTTCTCATAATCTATACCTGTTTTCCGGGCATAGTCTTCGGGAGAGATCAGCAACGAGAAGGACTCCGTGGAACGGTTGCCGATCAATTCAGCGATTGCGCTGAAAAGGATATCCGGGCGAAGTTCGGGGTCCGCGACAAACACCTTGAAGCCGTTCAGCAGGTTTGACAGGTTGATTCCGGCATCGGATTGTTCGGCGATGATGAAGGCTTTCGGCTGATCGAGATAGGTCAGTGCAAAGGTCTGCCATCTGCGGACAAAGCCGCACCCGGCAAACGCCTCTTCGATCGACGGCCTGTTCCGCCGATTCTTTCCCGTGAGAATGGACCAAAAGAGGCCGCCGGAATGGTTTTTGTAAAACTGTTCAAATTCCCATAAGTCTGAAGAAGAACATTCTCTTAATGACCAGCGAAGCGGGAGTTTATCGGCGGTTTCGCGGGTCGGATATGTGAGGCAGGTGAACAGATCGAGGGAACAGTGCTGCGGATTGTTATGGTCTTCGGCGAATCCCCCAAAAAAGCGCGCCGGGAACTCATTTTCCGGACGATAATAGGCAATTACATAGTCCAGATTTGCAGAAGGGAAGCGATATAAATCAACCAGGGAATAGATCAATTGTTTCAGAACGGCCAGACCAATAGATTTTCCGCCAGTCGGCCGGGCGGCGTGGTGGTGAACCATCCATGTCCGTTCATAGGCCCGCAGCATCGAGATGTGGCCATAGATCCGTCCGTTGATCTGATAGGTAAAATGGTGGGCGATCTCCGGCGCTTCTTCGTAGAGCCTCCGATAGGTGTCGCGGAAATGATCCTTGAATGAGCGGATAACTTTATATTTGGGGGGATAGATAAAATCCGTGTCGAAAAAAAATTCCCAGAGGGCATCCAAATTGACCTCGTTTGACATGCCCGTATCGGCACTGTGCAGGTTGTTCAGGAGTCGGTTTAAATGTTTATAGTTGGTTAAATCCATGTCCAGGATCACGAGACCGAAACGGATCTGATCGTCTCCCCCTTTGCGATAGATAACCTGGGCCTTGCAATGAATCTTGAGAACCCCGGCATAGGTGATCGTCATGTCGGGGATGATCATCCCCGGAATCAGCACGACCTCCTCGGATTTGTCGCAGATGGAGAAGCCGGCGGTGGAGATATCGAAGATTTCGCGTTGTATCTGCCTTTTGGTAAAAGGATGTTCAAAAACGGCATGGAGAGGGGAAGAGCTCTGCCTGCGGGGATTGCGTAGAGCCTTGGCCTTGAATCGCTGTATCTGATCATCTGTGGGGGTTAGAATGATCTCCCGGCTGCGGCCGTCTTGTTTCTGATACATGCAGTTGCAATGACCCGAATAAAAAACCTCTTTGCCGTCCGACAGGTGGAGGGCGGCCGGCGCATCGAGATTAAACCATTGAAACGAAGAGGGCGAGTCGGCTTGAACGCGGATGTGAAAGGCATGGGGACCGAAATCCATTAATACTCCCTCCGCCTGGAAGCCGTTCTGCCATAGTTCGGCTTTGACGCCTTGGCAGGGGAAGCGTGGGGCTTGTCGTTGGCTGATCACAAAACTTTGCTCCGGCAGTCGCATGGTCATTCCGTCGCTGTTCGTAACAAACATTCGGGTGGGGACGAGGATAATGGATTGCTCATGGGGGAGCACCAGATATTGGAAATCGTATTGCTCCAGTTTGTAAACGGAATAGGCCCGATCCCAGTGACAGATGAATTCATCGCCCAAACAGGGTTCAGGATGGGCTTTGACCAAAATCCCTTCTTCATACCGAGGATGCTTGAGGAGCACATAGAGATGATCCCCCTTGAAATGTAGATAGTTGAGCGTGTTTGTCAGTTTCTTTTTGTCGATATGAGCTGCGGACGCGATTGTTCCGATCAGGTCGTTGTGGCGGAACAACCAGGGCGGCAGCAATGTTTCCGCATTCGGCTGAATTTCGAGGAATCTAATTTTGTCGATAACGCCTCTGGTCTTCTCGGGATTATGAATTATAAGTCCTATATATCTTTAGAGATAGTGTCTGCTTGTATGGAAAGTGATCATACATGCTGTCACAATCCTTTGCAAGAAAAAAATGTTATAAATTTTGATTTGGATGTCGGCCCGGGGCGGAAAACATTCTCCGGCTGCATATCTACCTGATCGCTCATACATCGCGAAACATGGCTTGCGAAATCCCCGGCCGACAATCATATTCAGCTTGAGGGTGGAATCAATATTTGATAGAAGCAGGATGGTCGGCGGTGGGGTGATACGGCGCCCGGGTCGTCGTGCTCTTTTTCCTTCCCTATCCGCAGATGCGAAGTCATTACTCCGGCAACCATAAATGCCAATACTGTCATTCCCGCGAAAGTGGGAATCCAGAACAGGACTGGATGCCGGATCAAGTCCGGCATGACAACCATTGACAGGTTTACTTGCCGGAGTAACAATTTCCGGGGGACCGATTCGAAGATGAGGAGGCGGCGATGGGATTGAACTACGAAAAGGAAGGGCATATCGTGAAGGTGGGGATGAACCGGCCGAAGGAGCGGAATGCGCTGGATCCGCAGATCCTGATGGATCTCCATCAGGCCTGGAAGGAGATCAACGCCGATGATGCGATCCGCGTGGTCATCCTCCACTCCTGCCTGCCGGAGATCTTCTGCTCCGGGATGGACCTGCGGACGGCCATTCCCATCCTGACGAAGATGAAAGAACCCCAGACCGACGCGGAGCGGTGGCTGTCCCGGATGGGCCCGCATGTGGGGGAGGCGATGCTGAAGCCGAACACCGTGAAAAAGCCGGTGATCGCGGCCGTCAACGGCTACTGCCTCACCGGGGGATTCGAGATGATCATGGGGGCGGATCTCCGACTGGCCTCGGAGGATGCGGTCTTCCAGATGCGGGAATCCAGCCTCGGCATCATGCCGACCGGCGGATCGAACGTCTATCTCCCCCGAATCCTGACCCCTTGCCGGGCGCTGGAGATCTTGCTGACTGCCGGGAATTTCAGCGCGCGGACCCTCGACGAGTGGGGTTTTCTGAACCGGGTCGTTCCGGTCGGCGGTCTGATGGAGGCGGCGATGGAGATGGCGGAGAGGATCGCCGGAAACGGGCCGCTGGCCATCCAGGGGATCGTCCGCTGCTTCCGGGAGAGCCGCGAGATGGGCTATACGGATGCCTTCCGGAAGGAGATGGAGATCGGCATGCCGATATTCAGCAGCGCCGACGCCCGGGAGGGGATTCGCGCCCAGAAGGAGAAGCGCAAACCGGAATTTCCGGGAACGTACGACTGATGAACTCGTAAAAGTCTGAAAATCACATATTCTGTCATTCCCGTGAAAACGGGAATCCGGTATTATCAATTCGTTCCATCATCTCTGGATTCCTGCCTGCGCGGGAATGACGACTTTTTGCGAGAGCGTCACAACGGATGACCCTAAAAGTCGTCCCCGCAATGAAGCGGGGCGCATACCAGAAAAGGAGAATTTCATGGAAAAACGTTTGGATGCGCTGGACATTGCGTTGAAGAATGAGATGAATGAGCACCATTTCTATCTGAAGAACGCCGAGAGAACGGCGAACCCCGTTGGCAAGGCGATGTTTGCGCAGATCGCCGCCGAGGAGTTGGAGCACCACGAGCGGCTGAAACAACTGGCCGAGAGCTGGAAACAGGACAAAAAGTGGCCGGAGACCGTTCCTCTGAAGGTGAACGATACGGCGGTCCGATCCGTATTCGGGAGGGCGGCCCGGGGAGGCGAGAAAACGGCCGGGGACGACGATGATCTGAAAGCCGTCCGCACGGCGATCGCGTTCGAGGCCAAGGGCGCCCAGTTCTATGCGGGGCTGCGGGACCAGTCGGCTGATCCGAAGGAAAAGGCGTTCTTCGGGCTTCTGGCCGATATCGAACATGAACACTTTGTCTCCCTCAAGGATACGGAAGAGTTTTTCATCGATCCGGCCGCATGGTATCAGAAGGCGCAGAGTTCGGGCCTGGATGGGGCGTAACGGAGACAAGGTTTATGATTGAAACGATGGGGCGGGCCGGTGTGATGCCGGCCCGTTTTTATTCAACACAGTCATCCAGGTTCTCGAAAAATGATGCGACCCTCTCAAATATTCCCGAACGGGAACAACAGGACTTTTCAGGAGGCCTTTGCTAACAATTATTCCCGAACGGTAATATTGTGCTTGACAGGGGTTCGCAACCCATTATTCTTACCGAGAGGTAACCATATTGCGATGTGCATCGGAGGCAGACTTGGATGAACGTCCAACTCTTCTCCAAGGCCGCGAGAAAGTCTTCCCGCGTTTTTTAAGCCATATAGCGCTTCAGATCGCGGTAGAAATTCTCGTGCGCGCCCAAGGCAAGCAGAAACACTTCCTTTTCATCGTATTCATAAGCCAGGAGATACAAGCTATCCCGGACCTTGAATTTGTGAACAAAAACGCCTGTCAGGTCTCCCTTTTTCGCCTCGCCGATTTCGGGCGCCTCGCAGATGCGCCGGACCTCGTCATCCAGAACGGCAATCTCCGCTTTTGTCAGACACTT
>Ga0066637_10000529_pt1 | contig 23228 bp, 21 predicted proteins | sample CryGeyCG2014_020_FD_62737 | JGI IMG/M metagenome (GOLD analysis project Ga0066637, IMG submission 62737) | Groundwater microbial communities from aquifer - Crystal Geyser CG08_land_8/20/14_0.20 | ecosystem: Environmental > Aquatic > Deep subsurface > Groundwater | place: USA: Utah: Grand County...
GTTAGGGCTTGGATTATCCATAATTCTTGCTTAAGTTTCCTCTTTTCAAAGAAGTATGTCAATACCAATAGTCAGTTACTGTTGAAACCTTACTGGCATAATCAAGTGAAGATAGTCTTCCCTACCAACAATCTTAAAAAGTCCAGCGGAAAGGCTGTCGTTTCCACCAAAGGTTAGTTTCTCCCCATGAAGATTGGAAAGAAGATCGGTTAAATAGCGACTATTGAAGGCGATCTCGAGTTCCCCACCGGTAATTTCCGCATCGGCCGTGCTCTCCCCCTCGCCCACCTCAACCGCAGTCGAGCTTAAGGAAACTTCGCTCCCCTCAAAATGCAATTTGACGATTGAAGAAGTATCTTTAGCAAAAACACTGGCGAGGCGAACGGCGTTTAACAACTCTTCTCTAACAATGGTCGCTTTAGTTGTGAAATCAGCGGGAATAATCTTTTTGTATTCTGGGAATTGCCCTTCCAAAATTCTTGAAAAAATAAGAACATTCGGCATTTCAAAAATTAACTGATTTCCTTCCGGAAGAAGGGAAATTTTAATCGGTTCCTCGCTTCCGCCAACCACTCGAGAAACTTCAAGCAAAGTTTTTGAGGGGATGACCAAAGAAACATCTTCTTTAACCGTTTCCGATAACATCAAAACTCGCTCCGCCAGACGAAAACCATCAACTCCGACAAAGGTAAGGGTGTTACCACTAACTTTCATAAGAACCCCGGTTAGAATCGGTCTGGTTTCGTCAGAGGAGGCAGCAAAAGCAACTTCGGAGACAGCTCCCGAAAAATCTTTGGGATTTACTTTTAGAAAATATTCAGAAGAAGTTTTAGGAAGCGAAGGAAATTCGTCTTTGGAAACTCCGTTAAAAGTGGAGTGAGATTTTTCAGCGGAAATAGTAAAAATTTGATTTTCGGAAGAAAGTTTAAGCTCAACTGGAGGAAGATTTCCTACAAATTCTAAGAGGAGTCGTGCAGGAACGGTAACTCCTCCTTCTTCTTCTATCTTAGCCCCTATCCAAGTAACCACCCCTGTTTCAAGATCCGTCGCCGCCAATTTTAGACGGCCCTCTTCCGTTTCGATTAAAACATTAGATAAAATAGGAAGCGAGCCTTTGGTGGCAACGGCTTTTCCGACGACGGAAAGGCCAGCGGCGAAATTTTCTTTAAGGACAGAGAGTTTCATTTATAAATATAAAAAGATTACTTAGGTTTAATAACAATGTGACGATCCCAACCTTCGCCCTCGCTTTCGGAAAGGACGCCCTCAAGTTGCTCCACTTTGAGGTGAATTATTCTTCTTTCGTAGGAAGACATTGGCGATAAAGCGATCGGCGCCGCTAAAAATCGCGCTTTCTCGGCCGCTCGAATAGCAATATCTTCAAGTCGAGCGACTTTCTCGCCCTGATAACCACCAGCATCAACAATAACCGTTTTTCTCTCTCCTGTTTTTTGGAAAACCATTAATGCAAGGATAGTTTGAATGGCGGAAAGATGCTCTCCATGATAGCCAATCAAAACGCCAAGGTCTTCTCCATTAATATTAACGGTGATAATTTTATCTTCTTCGCCGCTTGAAGAAACGGAGGTTTCGGCGCTAACGCCTAATCTTTTAAGAAGCTCCTCCATCAAGTTTTTAGTAACATTTAAGATTTCGTTCATAAAAAATCAACCATCCTTTTTCGCTCCTCTCACGATGAGAAGGTGCTGAAACAAGGACATAAGAGTTGACAAAAACCAATAAAATGTAAGTCCTGCGGGCAGTTTAAGACCGATAATCACTGTCATTACCGGCATGGTGTAAAGCATTTGCTGTTGCATATTATAAGAGATGTCGTCCGTTTTAGCAACCGTCTTTTCCGCTAATTCCGCTTCTTTTTTAAGAGGGGCGTTCATCAGTTTTGAATAGGCAAATTGGGCTAACCCCGAAAGAACTGGCAAAATGTAGTAAGGATCGGGCTTGGTCAAATCGAAATACAAAAAGCGAGTGTTAATCGCCCCAGAGATATGGAGCCAACTGCTATATAAAGCAGTATTAATTTTCTCGATTGCCTCCGGGGTGTTAGCATTAAGCACTAGTCGTAAAACACTGTAAAGGGCGATAATAAAAACAAGCTGGAGGATTTGGGTCAGACACCCGGAAGCGGGATTGATCCCTTTATCTTTATAGAACTGCCCTTGGGCTTCCGCCAATTTTCTCTTATCATCCTTAAATTTCTCTTTAAGCTTATTTAGTTCCGGCAGAAGCTCCTTTTGAATTTTCGCCGTTTTTATGGAGGAAACCATCACCGGCCAAAGAAGAAGCCGGGAAACGACGGTTACCCCGACGATAGAAAGCCCAAAACTGCCAAAAATTTTATGAAAAAACAAAAAAAGATTGGTGATTGGGTATATTAGAATTTGGTTCCAAATTTCTGTAAGCATAATAAAATAGATCAACGCTCAAAGGGCAAAACTCAAAACTAAGCCAGGGGATCGCTTCCTCCTTTAAAAAACGGATTACACCTAACGATTCGCTTTATCCCAAGGAAACCACCTTTTAACACCCCATACTTCTCAATCGCCTGATAAGTATATTCAGAACAGGTCGGCGTGAAGCGGCAAATCTTTACCCCACCGAGCATCCTCCCCAATAAACCGTGATCTAGAGATATGTATTTTTGATAAAACCTGATTGATTTTAACAGAAAAAGCTTAAACATGTGAGGGAAAGTTATCTAAACGAAGTAAGAAAGGAAGAAAAAGCGCTTTTGATAAGAGACAAATCCGCGTTTAACATCCGAGCTTTGGCAATAAAAACAAAATCAAAACCCAAGGGAATGTTATTAATCGATAAAGAAACCATCTCCCGCATCAATCTGGTTACTCGATTTCGAATAACCGCCCGTTTGTCAATTTTTTTAGAAACAATAAAGCCAAAACGAATGCTTTTTGGGTCTTTGGAAGGAGCGAAGGAAATAATAAAAAAGGGTGTTTGGTAAATCTTCCCTAAACGGCGGACCCTTCGGTAGTCATAATCATCTGTCAAACGGTACTGGCGAGGAAGCATTTTAAAGTATCTTTTTGGTAACAAAAATCAAACAGCAATCCGTTTTCTTCCCTTACTCATTCGGCTTTTAATCACTGCCCGACCACCGGATGTTCGCATCCTTTTAAGAAACCCATGGGTTCGTGGACGGGCTTTCTTTTTTGGTTGAAAAGTTCGTTTTGGCATAATCTGGGCAAGAATAATAGGCCAAAAAGGAATTTATGTCAACAGGGCGCTTACTTACTTCTCCGACAGGAATTTAAGATAATCTTCTCGTGAAATTCTCGCCGTTCGCAAATTGTTAAGGATTATAAAAACAGGAACTTCTTTTTTCTTTGGAATGATTACTCGCCTTGGATAGCCTTTCTTCCTCATTTGAATATGATCTCCTGTAATTCCAAGATATTCCCAACCATTTTTCTCAAAAAACTTAACGAGAATTGAGTATGGTTGAGGAGAAATTTTAGGCATAAGACAGATCTTTGCTTGATAGGGATAGGTTTAGGATAGAAAAATAAGTCTTTGGGGTCGCCTTTTTCTTATCAGGATGGGTAAATCCCGCCTCTTGCATAACTTGTTCCAACGTACCGTCTTCCTTCGCCCCTTTTAGCAAAAGGTAGACTGCCTCTTCCAGCATCTTCCTAGCCTCTTCTTCCGTTTTCCCACAAGAAGAGATATCAAATTCTGGATTAAAGGCAACAAAAGGGCTCCCCTTTGAAGAGCCCTCATTAAAAACCTTAATTGTCAGGGGAAGATTAATCGTCTCCATACCTTTATTCTAGCATGTAATTCCTTTTGTGGTAACTTTACTCGCTGAAGCTGAGGTTGAAAAGACTTGAGCTGAACAAATTGCCGACATAAGATTAACGCCCGACTGATTACATCAATCTCCTACCAATTCATCGCTACGCTCTAAATTGTCGCAACTACAAAACCACACACCTACCACTCTAGAAAATAAGACAATCACGCCCTTTAGCAGGGTCCGTCCTTGTTGAAGGCTACTACAAAGCGATTTTAAAAATGACGTGACGCACGTCTTTCCCTGTGAGAAAAAATGCTAAAGGTTATTGACAGTTTTCCACAAACAGTCTTCAATCTAGATAACTTATTTTTATGGACGAAAAAACACTTTGGAAAACTACTCTCGATCAACTTGAATTGGAGCTCTCTACCCCAATCTTCCAAACCTTTTTTAAAAATACCAAGATCACCAAAATGGAAGAATCAATGATGGAAATTGCCTGCGCCAATCAAGCGGCTAAAGAAAGAATTGAAACCAGGCACTACTCCCAACTTAAGAATATTATTGATGGGCTTACCAAAAAAGAAGTGTCCCTAAATTTTGTGGTGGATAACACTTTAAAACCTACTAACGATTTAGGTCCGCTTTTTCAATCAGGGAAATATGAAGAACCAATAAAAACGAGTGCGCACAAAGATTCTGGACTTTATCCCCAATATACTTTTGATAATTTTGTTGTCGGAGCAAACAATAATCTTGCCCATGTAGTCGCCTTATCAATTGCAGAAAATCCCGGAAAAGTTTATAACCCCCTATTTCTTTATGCTGGGGTAGGGCTTGGAAAAACCCATCTAATCCAAGCAATTGGTAATCAGATTTTAAAAACCCAACCAAGTAAACGGGTAATTTACTGCACAGGGGAAACTTTTACCAACGAACTCCTTGAGTCAATTTATAAAGCCAAACAATTTAGAGACGCAACCACCAGTTTTCGAAAAAAATTTAGAGAAACGGATGTCTTGATAATCGACGATATTCAGTTTATTGCCGGCCGTGAGACAACTCAAGAGGAGTTTTATCACACCTTTAACGCCCTCTACCCCGCCGGTAAACAAATTATCCTCGCATCAGATCGCCCGCCAAAAGAAATTGATAAATTGGAAGAACGATTGGTTTCCAGATTTTCCTCGGGAATGATTGCCGATATGCAAGCGCCGGATGTGGATATGCGGAACGCAATTTTAAGAAAGAAGAGGGAACAACTAAGGTCCAATATAAGCGACGAAATTATCGATTTTATCGCCCAAATTTCTCCTTCGAATATCCGTGATCTTGAAGGAAAGTTTTTGCAAGTGATTGCCTTAACCCAAACTTCCAAAGAAGACGCCACACTCGAAAAGATAAGCCAATTCTTTGGGAAAAATAAAAGTAAGGAGCCGGAAAGAGTTTCCTCAAAAACGATATTTAACGCGGTTACTAAGTATTTTGAAATTACCGCGACTGACCTTAAAGATAAATCAAGAAAAAGAGAAGTGGTTGTCCCCAGGCAAATCGCCATGTATCTGATGCGGTCGTTAACGGACGTACCGTTGGTACAAATCGGAGAACTCCTTGGGGGAAGAGATCACACCACCGTAATTCACGGTAATGACAAAATTGAAAAAGAAGTGGTCACTAACCAAAAAATTCAAGAGGATGTCAAAAACATAAAAAACCTCCTAAACCTGCAAACAGCTTAGTATCCACAAATGTTTAATGTTTTCCACGAGTATTCCACAGGATAATTAACCAAGTATTAACAAATTAAAATACAGCCCAAAGCACACCCACGCTAAAATAAAATGTTCCCCACAAATCCCCACCCTCTATTACTACGACTTCTGTATTTATATACGACTTGTAATAGTTCGGTAAATAAAATAAACATATATCTTGTAATATAGAGAATATTAAATTAACGATTAAAAGGATATAATTCAGTCTATGAGAAGATTTCTTGCAGTTATTTTTGGGAAACTTACCTACTCTTTAATAGGTCTCCTGAAGCTGGGGTCTGGGGCAACTTGGCCGGGGCATATTGCTCTTAAAATTTATCCACAATTTGTTAGATCCTATCGGGATAAGTTTTCTAAAGTCATTCTTGTTTCCGGGACAAACGGGAAAACGACCACCGCCAAATTAATTACTAAAACTTTCGCCGATTCTGGTTTTTCTGTTATCTACAACCCTTCTGGGGCTAACCTTTTAAATGGAATTGCTTCTTCTCTTGTTCGCAGTTTTCCTCTATTTGAAAAGAACATTGACGGGAAACCTGTTGGAGTCTTTGAGGTTGACGAGGGGGCTCTCCCTATGGTTTGTGAAAATCTTATTCCTGACGGGGTGCTACTTCTAAATCTTTTTCGCGACCAGCTTGATCGTTACGCTGAACTTGATATGACAGCTGAGAAATGGTTAACCGCCCTTAAGAAACTTCCAAAAAGTACAAAGGTAATTTTAGGGGCAGATGATCCGCTGGTAGCTTTTCTTGGCAGAGAGTTGCCCTTGCACGTGAGTTATTTTGGAATCAGTTCCGTTGAGACATGTGATTCTGAAGAAAGTGGCGACTCTAGTCGCTGCCCTTCCTGCGGTGCGGATTTGAAATATTCTCCAAAGTTTTATTCCCATATCGGCATCTGGTCTTGTCTTAAATGTAAAAATCATCGTCCAGACCTTGATTATCTTGGGGAAGTTACTAAAGACTCTTCCCTATCTCTTTCCGAGGAAGGTAAAATTGTCCTTCATGATCAAAAGATGCCTCTTTCTGGTTTTTACAATTTTGAAAATGTGACCGCCGCGTTTTCCGTTTGTATGCAATTTGGTATTTCTCCTAAGATTTTCTCAACCGCGCTTTCTACCCTTTCTCCCGCTTTCGGCCGTCAAGAGGAGTTTTTGATAGAAGGGAAAATGGTAAAAATTTTGTTATCCAAGAATCCAACTGGATTTAATGAGAATCTTAAGATCTTGCATGAAGTTACTTGTATGGGCGAGATCCTATCTCGCCCATACAAAAAGGGAAAAGATGTTGTTCTTTTTGTTCTCAATGATGGCATTGCCGATGGGCGAGATGTTTCTTGGATTTGGGATGTCTCTTCAACTCTTTTTCAGGAAGTTTATAAAAGGTATTCTATTGTTGTTTCGGGCACTCGATATTTGGATATGGCCTTAAGGATTAAACATGCTACTTCAGAAAATAAGATTAACCTATCGGTTTATGAAAAGCTTAATGAGGGGATTTTGAGGGGGTTGGGGGGTGTGGGTGAGGGAGGTACTTTATATGTGATAGCGACATACACGGCAATGTTGGAAGTGAGAAAGATTTTGGTTGGAAGGAGGATTATGTAGGAACTATGAATCTAAAAATCGGTTGGCTATATCCGGATTTACTAAACCTGTATGGCGATCGGGGAAATATAGAGTGCTTGATGAACCGCTTAAAGTGGCGGGACATTTCAGTTGACCTTATTGGAATTTCTCTTAAAGATAAAAACAATTTTAAAGAGATAGACATCCTTTTTTCCGGAGGCGGCCCGGATTTATCTCAAAAATTAGTGGCGGAGGATTTCTTACATAACAAAGGGGATTACATTCGCGAGTTTGTCGAGAATGATGGGGTCGGCCTATACATTTGCGGCTCATTTCAGCTTTTAGGGAAATATTACCGTCCTTATGAGGGGGAAGATTTAAAGGGGCTATCTGTTTTTGATATGTATACGGAGCATTTTGGACTTACAAAACCTAGGTTGGTTGGGAATGTTGTTGTCTCCTGCGACATTTTTAAGGATAAAGAAAACACTCTGGTTGGATTTGAGAATCATGGCGGACGAACTTTTTTGGGCGCAAATCTATCTCCGCTTGGAAAAGTAATTCATGGTTTTGGCAATAATGGAGAGGATAAAACCGAAGGGGCAGTTTATAAAAATTCAATTGGAACGTATCTTCATGGGCCGCTATTACCGAAAAACCCTCACTTGGCGGATTTACTAATCGAAAAGGCGCTTAAGAAGAAATACGGGAAACCTGTTGAACTTAGTGGTTTAGATGATACTTTGGAATGGTCTGCCCACAAGAACGCGCTTCATCTTTCATAAAAATTACTTTGAGTAAACTAGAAAAATATCTTTTTTATCTTCTTATTATCCTTCTCCCCGTTAATTTGGGAAAGCATTTCATTTTCCCTTTTTCTTACGTTAATGGGATTTTGGTAGATTATTTGATTCCAACTTTGTACCTTACGGACTTGCTGATCTTGGGTTTGTTATCGCTTTGGGCAGTACGTGAGGCTAAGTTACCCAGGTTACTTGGGTTAATTAAGGATCTTAAGGAAAGAAAGATAATTTTAATACTGCTACTTTTTTTGATTTCACTCGCGCCTTCGGTAATCCTCGTGGATAATCAACCAGCGGCGGTTTATCGCTATTTAAAAATCTCTGAGTACATTTTTTTAGCTTTTTATGTCGCCCGAAACTACAAATTTAAAGATATTTTCTCCAAACTTTCTTTTTTGCTTTCCATCGGCGCTTTGTTTGAAGGGGTTTTGGTGTTAGCGCAATTCATAAAACAAACTTCTATTTTTGGATACCTTTTCTTGGGAGAACCCGTTTTTAATTCTTCAATGTTTGGGGTGGCAAAATATGAGATTTTTAATCGTTTGTTGGTTCGTCCTTATGGAACCTTTCCCCACCCTAATGTCATGGGAGGTTATTTTGCTTTACTTATTCCTTGGTTTATTTTTCGATTTGTTGAGGCGAGGAGATGCGATTTAAGAAAGCAAACACTTTGGTGGGGATTGGTTTTGGTTGTTTGTGTTACCGGGTTTTTGCTTTCTTTCTCAAGAACGGCCATTATTGTGGGAATATTGGGGAGTTTGGGGGTGTTGTGGTGGGTGGGGAATTTGGGGCATAAGAAAGAGATAAAAATAATTCCGGCGGTGATTTCCCTTTCAATTTCTAGACGGATTTTTTTGGCAGGGGCGGCTTTTAAAGCAATTCAGGAAAAACCTTTCTTTGGAGTTGGCTTAAATAATTTTACGGTCTACCTTGCTAGGTCTAGATCACTTTTGGAAGAAACACGTTATTTGCAACCGGTGCATAATGTTTTTCTTTTGATATTTGCTGAGTCTGGGGTACTAGCGGGAGTGTTGTTTGTGCTGTTTTTGGGATCGGTTGTAATAAGTCTCATGAGACCAATAAGACCAATGGGACCAATGACACTCCCAGCAATTTCCCTAATTCAAATTGTCTTGATTAGTCTTTCGGATCACTATTTTTGGACAATCCAACAAACGAGTATTTTCTTCTGGTTGATTATTGGATTTGGTTTGGGGTATGCTAGACTAGAAAAGTGAGTATGAAAAAACCTAGTTACAAACTCTATACTTTTGTGTTTGCCCTTGCCCTTCCTTTTGTGGGTGGTTGTAAGGCGCCCGATATTAATATTGGCACTAAAGAAGTTAGTTATTGGGGACTTTTTGAGCCGGAAGCGGTCATGTCTCCTTTGATTTCTGACTTTACCGAGAAGAATTCCGGCACGAAAATTACATATGAAGAACAAAGATTTGACGATTTGGCTTCTTATAAAGAAACGCTTCTGACCCGTCTAAAAGAAGGGACAGGCCCTTGTGTGGCTAGGATTCATCAAAGTTGGGTCAAAGACTTTTCAGCAGAACTTGCTCCCGTTCCTTCCTCCTTTAATTACGAGGAAACTTTTTACCCATCTGCTCAAGAGTCGGCCAAAGTAGGGGGTTCATATTTTGCCGTTCCTTTAATGTATGATGGGTTGGTCCTTTTTTATAATCCATCTATGTTTGCCGCTTCGGGGATTGATAAAGCGCCTTTAACTTGGGATGAGTTTCGCTCCGACGCAGTAAAAATGACTAAAAAAGACGAGAAGACAGGAATAATTTCCCAGGCCGGGGCGGCCATTGGGGCGGGGGCCAATATTTCTCACGCTAGCGATATCCTTGGCTTGATGTGGGCGCAAACGGGTGTTTCGGTTCCGGAAGATTTGAATAATCAAGCCGCCTATGACGCATTAACTTTTTACACTGATTTTGTCAAAAAAGATAAAGTTTGGGATGCCGCTTTACCGGAATCGGTTCGGGCATTTGCGGAAGGGAAAGTAGCGATGATTTTTGCTCCTTCTTGGCGAATTTTTGATATCAAGGGAGTTAACCCTTCCTTTGAGTTTAAGGTAGCCGCCGCGCCTCAAGTGCCTCAGCTTGGAGATGAAGAAGTGAGCAATGTTCATTGGTCAAGCTTTTGGATGGAAGTGGTTTCTAAAGACTGCAAAGCCCAAAATCAAGCTTTCTCTTTTCTTTCATACCTCACTTCCGCGGAGGGCCAGCGGATGTTTTTTGATGAAGCAACCAAATCTCGGCCTTTCGGGGAGCCCTACGCTCGAGTCGACTTAGCAGAATCTTTAAAAGATGACACGGTTCTTGGGGCGATTGTCGCCGGCGCCCCCTACTCTTTCTCTGGTGTAATTACAGATCAAGCGGGAAACACTAAAGAAGTTGAGGCGGTCGTGACGGCGATTGAAGGAAACTTAAAAGGAGACTCGGAGGAGGAAGTTTTGGGCGTTCTTCAGAAAACCCTTCAGGCCTCAGAATGATATTGGTTGACAGTTCTATTACAATCCTCTAGACTACAGGTTAGGTATAAGATGAAAAAGGAGGAGACATGATCTTTCTTAAGGTACTCGTTCCTGTCGTAGTGGTGGTTGCGGTTTTGGTGTATTTTTGGGCAAGCACATGGGTGAGGGGTCTTTACGAAAGCTTGTTCGGGAGCGATTCATGACTATTTTTGGTTTATTGTTTCAGGTAGCGGTGTTTGTCTCCATAGTAGTTGTTATCACGTTCCCAATCATTGCCGTCGTCGAGCTTTTTCTCAAATGGAGAAATGGAAGGCGTTGGGCGATAAAGTGAAGTTGTTGGCGCTTCGCTCGAAGTATCTTCGCGAAGCGCCATTTTTATTTGCGATATAATCCATCTATGAAAATTCTTGGTATCGAAACAAGTTGTGATGAGACTTCCGCCGCCGTTGTTGAAGACGGAGCCAAAGTTTTATCCAACGTTGTTGCCTCCTCTCAGGAAATGCATGTAAAAACCGGCGGGATTGTGCCGGAAGTGGCTGCCCGGGAGCAGGTTAAATCGATTATTCCGGTGACCAACGAGGCTCTTAAAAAGGCAAATTTAACCAAAAATGAAATTGACGCGATTGCGGTGACGGTTGGGCCGGGATTGGTCGGATCCCTTCTTATTGGAGTAGAAACGGCAAAAACACTTGCTTGGATTTGGAAAAAACCTCTAATTCCGGTTAACCATCTTTACGCTCATATTTATTCTGTTTTTTTGGATAACGCTACTCCTCCCCCACTCCCTGCCGTTTGTCTGATTGCTTCTGGTGGGCATACGGATTTAGTTCTTTTTAAAAGTCACAAAGATATTACCTGGATTGGGGGAACGGTGGATGATGCGGCGGGAGAGGCGTTTGATAAAGTAGCGAGAATTCTCGATCTTGGATATCCCGGTGGTCCTGTAATATCGAAAGTGGCAGAAGAATGTAGAATGGCGATTTCTGATTTAAGATTTCAGAATAAGAAGGAAACACTAAAACTGCCAAGACCCCTGATTCAAGAAGATAACCTAGACTTCTCATTTTCTGGGCTTAAGACGGCGGTTTTACGGGCGTTTGAGTCGAAGCTCTACCCTACCCCAGAGATTGCCTATGAATTTCAAGAAGCGGTTGTCGATTGTTTAGTTAAAAAAACAATAAAGGCGACGGAAAAATTTGGGGCTAAATCCATTATTGTCGGTGGAGGAGTGGCGGCAAACCAACGTTTGCGTTTTTTAATCGGGAAAAATGCGGAAAATCTGTGTTCTAGAACACAGGTACAAAACATTCAAGTGCATTTCCCTTCATTAAAATACTGTGGAGATAATGGAGCGATGATTGCCTCGGCTGGGTTTTTTAACAACAAACCTGCAAAAGATTTATTTTTAGTTGACGTCGACCCTGGTCTGCATTTTTGAAAATATGAGGTTTTTGTGGATGATGAGGAATATATCCTACGAATTTTTTGCGGGGAATGTGAAAAATTGTGCGGGAAATGGGGTGTTTATGTCTTATAGCATATTTTGATAAAAAAGTCAAGTTGGGGTAGAATAACGGCCAATTATGGAACCGGTTTATAAAGCAAGCGAAGTTGAAGAAAAAATCTATAAAATGTGGGAGGAAAATGGCTATTTTACCCCAAAAATGGATCCAAAAAAGGAGCCATTTACTATCCTTTTACCGCCCCCAAATGCCAATGACCCCTTGCATATGGGGCACGCCCTTTATGTAGTTGAGGATATTTTAGCTAGGTTTCACCGGATGAAAGGGGATCCCACCCTCTGGCTTCCTGGATTCGATCACGCGGGAATTGAAACCCAATTTGTGTTTGAGAAAAAACTTCGCAAGGAAGATAAATCCCGTTTTGATTTTGACCGGGAAACTCTATTTAAAATGATCTCTGATTATGTTAACGAGAATAGGGGAGTGGCTAAATCCCAACTTAAAAAACTGGGGTTTTCCCTGGACTGGACCCGGGAGAAATACACGATGGATCCATCCCTTTTAAAAACCGTTAATGCCACTTTTAATAAAATGCACAAGGACGGGCTTTTGTATCGCAAAAAGAAAGTGGTCAATTTTTGCCCACGTTGTGGCACTTCTTATTCCAATTTAGAGGTCGATTATTCGGAAGAAGTGGGGGCGCTTTGGTACATCAGATACCCAATTATAAACGAGAAACAACGAAGCGAAGCGGAGCCCTCCGAAGCTACGAAGGAGCGAAGGAGGGTGCTTGGGGAGGAGAATGGCTATATAACTGTAGCTACTACCCGTCCCGAGACCATGTTAGGTGATACGGCCGTGGCGGTAAGTCCGAAAGATAAGAGATATAAAAATCTAGTTGGCAAAACTTGCATTTTGCCCTTGGTGGGTAGGGAAATTCCCATAATTTCCGATTCTGCCGTCGATAAAGACTTTGGGGCAGGCGCCTTAAAAGTGACGCCGGCCCATTCGATTATTGATGAGGAAATTGCGGGGAGGCACGATCTTCCAAGTGAAGTGGTGATTGGGCAAAATGGGAAGATGGAGCTTGGTGAGATACTTAAAGATAAATCCGAAATCCGAAGCACGAAATCCCAAACAAATTCGAAATCCGAAATTCAAAATCCGAAACAAGTGCAGGAAGAGTTTTTAAAGAGTATCAATGGCATGAAGATTGAGGAGGCGAGAATGCTAATAATCGAAGAACTGAAGAAACTAAACTTGCTGGAAAAAGAGGAAAAGTTGACTCATTCGGTTGGGCATTGTTATCGATGCGGGAAAATAATTGAACAGCTGCCTTTGCCTCAGTGGTTTGTGAAAATTGAGCCTTTGGCAAAGCCGGCGATTGCCGCCGTCAAAAAGAAAGAAATCAAAATTGTGCCGGCAAGATTTGAAAAGATTTTTCTTCAGTGGATGGAAAATATTCGGGATTGGAATATTTCCCGCCAGATTGTTTGGGGACCAAGAGTGCCGGTCTGGTATTGTTTAAAGTGCAATCCAGAGATAAACATATCTTTTATAAATAAAAAAGAAGATAATTGGCGAGGCGAAGCCAGCCTCGCCGACGAGTCTAGGCGGGCCTCGCAGCTACAGGAAAAATCAGAATTAATTTCGGGAACATATGGGGAGCTTTCGGGGAAATATTCTTTTGATGATATTAAAAACGGTTTGCAGGAACTTCGGGCGCCTGAAAATGCAAGTTATATTTTGGAGGAAAGATGTAAAGAATGTGGATCGCAGGAGATTTTGCAAGAAACTGACACCTTTGACACTTGGTTTTCTTCCGGTCAATGGCCCCTCACCACTTTGAATTATCCGGAAGGCGAGGACTTTAAATATTTTTACCCTACAACTGTCCTCGACACGATGTGGGACATTCTTTTCTTCTGGGTGGCACGAATGATCATGTTTGGTCTTTACCTCACCAAAGACCTCAAGGATGGGAAGGATCAAGTTCCTTTCAAATTTGCCCACATGCATTCCCGAGTGGTGGATAAATTTGGGGTAAAGATGAGTAAAAGTAAAAACAACGCGATTGATCCGCTTCTCATGGTTGATAAATACGGAGCGGACGCTTTAAGAATGGCCTTGGTTTATGGAATTGCCCCGGGAAGCGATATTTCCGTTTCGGAAGATAAGATTAGGGCGTATCGGAATTTTGCCAATAAGATTTGGAATGCGAGCCGATTTGTGCTATCGCACGAGGTAAAGCTTAAAAATCTTGATTCTAGTGCGCTTTCGCTAGATCCTTCGCTAACGTTCAGGATGACAGATGGGAACAAATCAAAACTGAAAGCAGAAGATAAGGAAATTTTGGAAAAGCTTGAGAAAACGAAGAAATTGGTAACATCCGGAATAGAAAAATATCGATTCGGGTTGGCGTCGGAAGAGATTTACCAATTCTTTTGGCATGAGTTTTGTGACAAATACATTGAATCAGTTAAGGGTAGATTAAATGCGGGTGGGGAAGATGGGGAAGTGGCGGCCGCTATTCTTTTCCAAGTATTGACTCAGTCGTTGAAACTATTGCACCCGTTTATGCCATTTGTGACAGAAGAAATCTGGCAGAAATTAAGGGAAGTTGATTCAAAACTCGAAAAGAGTTTGATGATAGCTGAATGGAAATAAAATTAATTGGCGCGATGGGATCGCGCACTATGTTAATATATCTTTTAGGATTTTGTAGTGCGACATCTTATGTCGCCAATTCGACTTAATTGGTGCGATGAGAGTTCGATTTTGTTAGTCTCACTCAGAAGTTAATAGTATGAAAATAATGGTTTTTCTTCACGGTACTGTAATAATGCATCGAGGTGGCTTGGGGAAATCCCCAAATGAGCGTGGGGAGCAAGTTGAGGAAAATGAGGAATCAGTACATCGGTATGAAGATTATGTTCCAGTCGATAATGCGATCAAAAAATTAAGAAAATGGCAACAACAAGGGGCTGAGATAATATATCTAAGCTCTCACCAAAGTGAGGAAGATACAAGAAAAGACAGAAAAGTACTTTCAAATTATAATTTTCCTGATGCGCCTGTTTTATATAGACGTGGTAAAGAAACTTACGCAGAAATAGCCGAAAGAGTTATGCCCGATATTTTGGTAGAAGATAATTGCGAAAGCATTGGTGGAGAGTCTGAAATGACTTTCCCACGTGTAAAACCGCAGAAGAAAAAGCTAATAAAATCGATTATTGTTAATGAGTTTTCTGGGATCGACAATTTACCTGACGACATAAATCAATTGAGAAGGTTTACTGAAACTAGGTAATAGAATTAAATAATTGGCTGGATGGGACCAGCCTCGCTGAGTCTAGGCGGGTCCCGCACTACATTGGTTAATTTTATTCTGTGAAACAAAGTTTGAGAAAGGAAATCCGTCTGCCTTTTTACGACTACTCATCTTCGGGTTGGTACTTCGTCACGATTTGCACAAATTACAGAAGATCGGTTTTTTATCCTCACATCAGTGCCAAGTACGGTCACGATTTTAAAAATCTAGGTACATCACCTAAAGATTCTCAAGCGCGAAAAAACACAGAGTTACTAAAAGAGGTTATTTGTGAATTAGAGTCCAAATATTACGTAAATTTAGAAATTGATTTCTATTGCATTATGCCAGACCACGTTCACTTAATTATTGTTTTTAACGATCTTGTGAAAAGAAGAGGGGAGTTAGAGTCTCGGAATTACAGTTTACGAGATGTTGTCGGTGCTTTAAAGGCGATTATTTCAAGGCATCTTGGGTTTCAAGTTTGGCAACCAAATTACTACGAACACATAATCCGGACCGAAGGTTCGTTAGATCGGATCAGAAACTACATTCTTCAAAATCCGGAAAAAATTACAATTGATTGGGTAAAACTAGATCCAAAAGTATGATAAGAGGTTACTTTTCTTTCTTCTTTTCTTCTTTCTTCTCTCCCGCTGGCTCTTTGGTGGCTTCACCTTCGGCCGGAGCGACACCTTCTTCACCTTCGGCGACTTCTTCCTCACCAATTACTTTCGCTTCCGCCGGGGTGGCTTCCTCTTCGACTACTTCTTCCTTCATTTCCGCGTAATCAAGCCTTACAATAAAAGCATTTTCATCTTGATCGATGGAAATTTTGCTTTTATCTATAGCCAAATCGGAGATTTTTATTCCTTGGTCAATTTCCACTAGGCCAGAGATATCAATTTCGAACTTTGCGGGCAGATCGGTTGGCAAGCACTCAACTTCAATTTCTGGGAGCAATGTTAAAAGTAAAGCTTTGCCGTTTTTGACTAGCTCGTTTTCTCCAATGATTTCGACCGGAATGGCGGCGGTAATTTTATCGGTTAGTTTAACCGCGTGGAGGTTCACATGGATAATATTACTGAAAACTGGGTCGTGCTGGACCTCGGAAATTAGTACTTTTACCGGCTTTCCGCCATCTACCGAAACATCAATTAGGGTTGATTCGCCCGCTTCTTTAAAGACTTTTTTAAATTCCTTTTCATCAAGGGTAATGGGGGTTGATTCTTCGCCCTTTTCAAAAACTACCGCGAGAATTTTTCCATTTTTTCTTAATTTGTTGGCGCGCTTGCCCAAAAGGGTTCTTTTTTCCGCATTAAGTTGCATAATAGGGGAGATGATAGGGTAATGAGGCCTAAAAGTCAACCAGTCATTTAAATTTGTAATAGATGGCTTTCCCTTTTCCCTTTCGTTCAATTATTCCCATATCTATAAGATTTTTAAAATCAAGGCTTCTCGTGGAGTTGGCGCGATCTGTTAGCTTCACATAATCGCGATCCGCAATGTACCCTCGGTCTTTTATGAACTCGAGAATCTTTTTATGATAAGGCGTAAGCTCAGTTTTTGGACTAACGGAACTTTCTGATAGAAGTTTTTTGACTCTTAGAAGTTCATCAATTATCCCGTCGGTGAAATACTCAAGCCATCCGGTAAAATCAATTGAATTTACGATATCGTAGTAGTTGCCTAGAACACCAACGCTGTTAAAATAATTGGTTACATTTTTGTTGTAGAAATTTTCAAAACTGAAAAGGTTAAAAGTGTTTAGTCCCAAGTCTCTTAAAATAACCTTTGTAACAAGTCTTGCGGTTCTGCCGTTGCCATCCGCAAAAGGATGTATAATTACGAATTGTTTATGAAATATACCGGCAATAATAAGTGAGTCTACTGTGGCATTTCCTAGATTAACAAACTCTACTAAATCCTTCATTAGTTTGGGCACATTTTGGGCATCCGGTGGCCAATAGATAGTTCTTCTGGTTCTTGGATCGTTGACAAATACAGGCTCTTGCCTCAATTTCCCAAGCTGATATTTGGGTAATAATTTATTAACTACTTCGTGGTGAGTTGCAAAAATCAAGGCGAGGTTGAAGGATATCGGGCTCCTATTTAGATTTTTAAGAGCGTTGTTGTAATTTATTACCTCTTGTTCGCTGCTACTTAAATTTTGAGGTTGGTTTTTAATAATCTGTTTTACATCCGTCAAGGGTAGGGGGTTTCCTTCTATGCTGGTTGAGGCATAAGAGGAAATTTCTCTGGCGTTTCTTTCAAGTTCGTAAAGAACGATTTTAGGAAATCTTCTATTATTAAGGTCTAAAACAATGGAATTTACCTGTTTTATGTTAGAAAGAAGCTTGTTTGTAACGGTGTATTTGGGCCTAAACATAATAGACGAATCATAGACGATAATCGGTTGATTGTCAAGTTGCCTTACCTAAATGGCACTGATATATGGAGATTTTTGTTCATTTCAAGGGTTAAAGTCGCCTCACTGTCGCTGATTTTTAAGCCCGCATTTTCCGCAAAATCCTTACCAAATGGCTTAACTAGCCTAAAGCTAAACGGCTCGTCTGATTTTGCGCCCGATTGTTTTTGCACCAATAGCTCGTAGGATTTTGAGTCTGGTTTAATGGTTACGGTTGGGGGCAAAAAGTAATTTAGGGAAAGTGTTACTTGGCTACCAGGCTCCATTTCGAAATAGTAACCAAAAGTGCGTTTACTGCTTGCGTCCTCAACAACCACTTCTTTGGTGACGTCTTTTTTTTCTTTACCTCTCTCCTCTGCCTCTGCTTTTTGTAAGTAGGAATTTTCCGGGACCAGAATCCTTAAATAATTTTTGTAGGTCCCTCCCGGCCAATCATTAGTTTCTCCTTTATGAAAGAATGTAATTTTTAAATTTGCCTGAAGCCTGCCCTCCCGATTTGTATTTGAGACCTCGTAATCAACGGTTTTGCTAACGAAATAATTGGCCTTGTTTGCCCCAAGATTGGCTTCCACCAAGTAAAGATAATCACCGTTGGTTTTTTCTACTGAGCCGTCCCAACCATTTTCCGCGAAAACTCCTCGGATGATTGAGGGTGGAAAATATACAGCTAAACTTTTGGCGACGAATCCTTCTGAAAGTACACCTACAAGCTTTCCCGTTTCAGCATTTGGAAGGGAGAAAATTTTATCCATTAGCATTTTCGATAGGCTCCCAAGGAAATTTTTCTTTTGGGGAGAACCCTCATAATAATTGGCTTCGCTATGATACTGCGCTCGTTCAAATAAGTTTTTCTCATCAACTACTTCATTATAATCGGTAAGATACAACGGCCCGGTTACTTTTAAGAGTTCTTTAACAAAGTCAAGGGTAATAAAAGCAACTCCATCAACGGTCTCTCCGGTTGCTCTTAGGTAAAGATTCTTGATTACCTCCGCGCTTTTTGGAAAATCGGGATTCCAGTTGGCATCCCGAATAAGAAGTTTATCTTGTTTTAAGTATTTTGAAATTTGTTCGGGTGGAGTTTGATAAAGTTTCCTCTCCAGCAAAAGGCCGTCGACATTGTAAACGTCATCAATCTTTAAGTTTTCAATTTGGCCTTCTTTAAAATCAATTAAGGCAAAAGATCCTATGAATCCGCCGTTTGGTCTAATTTCGTTGGGATTTTCAAAAAGGACGAGATACTTTTGACTACCTCGATAACCCAAAACTTCCGGAAGAGATTTAACAATTTTCCCCAATCGATCAAGACTCTTGATATCTTTGGCTTCCTCAATTTTTTCTTTTAATTTCTGATTCACGAGCGGGATTTTGATCTTTTCTATCTCAACTTTATCCATTTCCGAAGAGGCAAGGTAAAATTGGTTTACGGCCGTTTCTATTTTCCTTCCGGCGCTTAAGAAACTTTTCTCCTCCATTTTATCGGATGACGCGGGGAATTTCGGCATTGCTTTTGAGAGCAGATTTTCTGCTTTGGCTAAACTTTCCGCGGCGGAGGCATAGTGTTTACCCGAAAGAAGCAGATTATATAAAGCGCCTTCGCTTCCAACCCGTCCGGTAAGTTTGAGTAAAGGATAAACAAATCTAAGTTTGCCCATACCGGCGTTAAAGTTATTTTCCGCTGCCGTGGCTGATTTTTGGGCTTTTACGGTTTCTAAGGACGCGATTTGATTTTTGGCGTTAACCAGATTTTTTGCTCCAAGATACACATTTACTCCAAAGCTGACAAAAGGAACGGAGAAAATAAGTATTCCTCCTAATATCGCAAGGGGGATGAAAGCAAGTTTTGACATTTTTCTCTTTGGCTTTTTGGGCAACACACTGGCTTGAATTTTCTCTGCTGGTCTTGACGGTCTCAAGCTCTCCGGAATAATCTCGGTGATTTTCTCAACTCCTTCAACCAGGGAATTTTCTAAAGATCTGACTTTTTGCGGGAGTTTCGGAAAGTTATAATTGAACGATTCTAGAGTTTTTCGGATGCCTTCTTCCAACTTAGTTTCCGGTTTCCAATTAAGGGTTTTTAGACTATCTTCATCGGTTATTTGAAGGGAAGGAAAAGCAAGTTTCGTTTGGGCGGGCATAAAAACCACCTGTGATTTTGCGGGGGCGAATTTTTTGGTAAGATAGGCGAGCTCGAGGGCAGTGATCGGTTCAGTTGGGGTGATTGGGTAAATCTTTCCTTCGGTGCCTTTTCCAAACATTGCCTTAATCAGGCCCTCGACCGCGTCTTCGATATAAACATAATATTCTTTATCCAAACCGTCCCCATAAATCTTTAAGTCCTCGCCCTTCGTGAGCTCATCCAAAAGATGACCCAGATTCCCAGAAGATTTAAAATCCATTCTCGGGCCGTACATCTCGGGAAGTCTGGCGATTCTCGCGTTTAGATTTTCCTTTTTGAAATATTCCCAGACCAAGGATTCCGAGAATCTTTTTGCCTCAAGATGGGAAAATTTTTTCTCTTCGTATTCGGAAGGACCAAAGTAATGCTCAAGATCATATGAAGAGAGAATTCCCTGGTAAACATCAATGGTTGAGGAGAGTAGAAATTTTGCTTTCGAACTAACCGCCAAATCCAGCAGAGCTTTTGTTCCCAGGGAATTAGTCAGAAGGGAGTCAAGAGAAGCTTGTTGATTTCCAAACTGATAGGATTCCAAGGCGGCGAGATGAAAAATATAGTCAACCGATTTTAAATTTACCGGAAGCCCCTTATTTAAATCGTGCTCAATTAGGGTAAACTTCTTTTCTGTAAGAAGATCGTTAATATAGGCAACTTTTCCTTGGGAAAGATTATCAAGAACGATCACCCGCGCTTTTTTATCAAGTAGCTTCCTGGCCAAATGACTTCCCAAAAAACCGGCGCCGCCGGCGATTAAAATGGTCGGGTAAAGGGCGGATTTTTCTATTTCCGGGCAGTTATTTTGGGCGGGCATTTTTTTGAAAACTAAAAAATCTTGATTCATTATAATTTTAATTCTTGATTTCAGCAAGGCTCCCTGTTTTTTAGTATAATCCCTCTAATTATTATGGAAATCACCGACATTTTTAAAATTATACAAAAGAGGTTTTTGTTGATTATCCTTGCTGGAGTTTTTGGCGGATTATTAGGGCTAATTGTGGCAAAAATCACTCCGGTAAAATATATCGCTTCCGCCACAATTTCTGTTTCAAAAAGGCTTGAGCCGGCCACCGATGGGTCGTTCTCTTATGAAGGTTTTTACGCCTCTCAAACCGCCGATAAATTCTCAGAAACGGTTTTTGGGATTTTAAAAAGTGAATCTCTGGCCGCCTCCGTTCTTTCTAATCTAAGTTACCCAATCACTCATGAAACTCTTAAGAATTTCATGGGGGCTTTATTTGTTCGCAAGGCGGCTCCCTCACTTCTTTATGTTGAAGTTACGGAAACCTCAAGGGGTGGGGCGGAAAAATTGGGAAGGAGTTTACTCGCGGCAATGGAAGAAGAGGTTTCAAAAATCTCAACCGAAGGCAACCTTTTGGTTAAAGTTTCGGTGATTGGCAACGGGCTAGTGGTGAAAGAGGAAGCACCTAACCCTGTTTTATTTGTGATATTGGGTGCGATGGTTGGGTTTGTTGTGACCGTTACGAAAATCGTATTATGGAAAATCTGACGATCTATTCTGATGGAGGTTCTCGTGGCAATCCCGGTCCGGCGGGGATTGGTTTTGTGATTAAAGACGAAAGTGGAAAGATTGCTAAAGAGGGAAAGAAATTTCTTGGGGAAAAGACGAACAACGAGGCGGAATATATTGCTTTAGGACTGGCTTTAAAAAGCGCGCTGGAATTAAAGGTTAAAAAGGTTACCTGCTTTTTGGATTCAGAGTTGGTGGTTAAGCAACTTAATGGAATTTACCGCGTTAAAGAGCCCCGCCTTGCCCCGCTTTTTTCCAAAGTTAAAGAAACTGCCTCTGGTTTTGACGCCGTCACTTACAAAAATATCCCAAGGGAGAGAAATAAAGAAGCGGACAAACTGGTAAATGAAGCGCTTGATGAAAATGGCAAATGATAAAAACGAACTCCAAAAATCGATTTTAAAAACCCTCGCTTACGCTGAAATTTTTGATTTTCCCTTAACTTCGGAAGAAACTCATAGGTTTTTGATTTCTGGTTTTTCTTGCTCTCCTGAAGAAATTCAGAGGAATTTGAGGGATATGAGGGATATGGGGGAGTTGGGGGAGAAAGAAGGCTACTATTTTCTGGAGGGGAAAGAGGAAGAAATAGAAGAAAGAAAGAAAAGAGAAATTTATTCCAAAGAAAAGCTAGAAAAAGCGAAAAAGATTACCAAATACCTCAAATCAATCCCTTTTGTAAAACTTATCGCGGTTACCGGAAGTCTTGCGGTTAAAAACGCAAAAGAGGAAGATGATGTTGATATTTTAATTGTTACTTCTGCGGGAAGGCTTTGGTTGACCCGTTTACTCGTAACTACCTTTTTGGTTCTAACTAATAACTATCGTCGCCAGAAAAATATCAAAAACAAAATTTGTCCGAATATGTATTTGGATCTAAATAATCTTTTGGTTGAGCCTGCTTTTCAAAATCTTTTTACTGCCCACGAAGTTGCCCAGATAGCACCGATTTTAAACAAAGAAAAGACTTATGAACGTTTTATTTATGAAAATCGTTGGGTAAAGAAATACATGGGGAATATGAGGTGGTTTGGGGGATATGAGGGGGAAGAAGAGAAGAAGAGAAATGCTTTTTGGGATACGCTAGAGAAACTAGCTTTTCGTTTTCAATATAATTTAATGAAAAAAAAGATGACTAAAGAAGTGGTGGGAGAGGGGTTTGCTAGATTTCATCCGGGAGACGTCAGCCTAAAGGTGCTCTCCGAATTTGCTATAAGGTGTAAGAAGTGGCGAGAGGAAGGAGAGGGGTGAGGATTACATATCCATTCCCATTCCGGCGCCTCCGCCCATCGGCATTTCCTTTTTCTCTTCTGGACTATCGGCAACTAAAGCTTCAGTCGTTAGAATCATTGTTGCCACGGAAACGGCGTTTTGAAGAGCGGAACGGGCTACTTTTGCCGGATCGATAATTCCTTTTTGGACCATATCGGAAAATTCCATATCGTTAACATCAAAGCCGATGTTATCCTCTTTTTGCTCAAGTTCCCTAATGATCCAACCAGAATCCACCCCCGCGTTTTCGACAATTTTCCTAACTGGCCGTTCCAACGCCTTTTCCAGGATATTGGCGCCGACTTTCTCGTCACCCTCGAGTTTAAGTTTTCCTAACGCCCGTCTTGCTTTTAACAAGGCGACTCCACCGCCAGGAACAATGCCTTCTTCTATGCCTGCTTTAGTGGCATTAACGGCATTCTCAACCCGAGCCTTTTTCTCTTTAAGTTCCACCTCTGTCGCTGCCCCGACGCTAATGACCGCCACACCACCGGTGAGTTTGGCCAGTCTTTCTTGAAGTTTTTCTTTGTCAAAATCGGAATCTGAGCTATCAATCTCGCTTCTGATTTGAGCCACTCTAGCTTCAATTGCGTTTTTGCTACCTTTTCCGCCGATGATAACCGCGTCGTCTTTTGTAGCAACCACTTTC
>Ga0066637_10000534_pt1 | contig 23181 bp, 16 predicted proteins | sample CryGeyCG2014_020_FD_62737 | JGI IMG/M metagenome (GOLD analysis project Ga0066637, IMG submission 62737) | Groundwater microbial communities from aquifer - Crystal Geyser CG08_land_8/20/14_0.20 | ecosystem: Environmental > Aquatic > Deep subsurface > Groundwater | place: USA: Utah: Grand County...
ATCATATTTTTTTTCAGTATTGCCCACATCCAGCAAAGTTATCCCGCTATTCTCCACCACCCTGCCGCCCCATCCAGCAAGACCGGAAATCTCCGCGCCGTTTAATACCAAAACTCTAAAATTTTCCTCGTTCACAAAACCCGCTAAAATATAGTTCTTCCAAAAGCCGTCAAAAAGCTCTTTATCCATAAAAGACTCGTTATCCAGCTCAAAAATCTTAACACTCTCCGTATCCGCCCCCCTAACAAAACCTAAAACCCTAAAAATTTCCGCCACACTCAAATTGGTTCTAACAAAATTTCTTAAAAATTTAACAACCGACGGGTTTGTATAAAGTTTAAGAGCGGTAACGCTTTTTCTAATATCCCTTAAATTAACCTCCCCAAACATTTTCCCCACTTCCAAAATACCGGACTCATCCACCAAAACATAAGAATCTAAATACAAAGCCGTCTGCTTAAAAACGCTTTCCTGAGAAAGTTTTACACTTCCTGTGAAAAAAGCGTGAGCCAAGTCCCCTTCCCCATACCTTTGCGCAAGTTCGATGTCTGCAAAAATAGGTAATTTAACCAAAAAATATCCTTGATTTTGCGGGTCCATTCTTAAAATATAAGCGCTTTTCAGGCGCGCGGGCGAAACAGCCACCTTATCCACTACCAAAAAGAGGATATTAATATCCTCTTTTCCCATCCACTCTTTGTTTTTATCAAACGCTCCAGAATTTGCGGAAATAAGCGGCGCTTTTGCGAATTTATAAAGAGAAAAAGAAGTCAAAAGGAAAACTGTTAAAACAAGGGACGACGCCGCAAAGAACAAAAGGCGAATTTTTCTTTTTACCTTTCTTGCGGCTTTAGACCTTCTCCAGCTAAACCCCTTTTTTCTTTTAGTGGCTATCTTTTTTGATTTTCGGGCAGAGCGAATCGTCATGTGGTCATATCTCAATCATTATTGTATACACCAAACTATACAGCGTCAACTTTTAATATTTGCGCTCATCTTCAAAAATCTCCATTACATTTTCTATCTGCTCTTTCTCAGCGCCCAATAAAATAAGCGCTTTTTGCGCCAATTCCCTTGCCGCCGCCTCCTCAGGCTCCACCACTTCTTTAACTCCCTCAATCACAAAATGCGCCGCTTCGTTTTCGCTGTGAACCCGTATAACAATTTTTATGCCGGGGTTCAAACGACGGGCTATTCTTAATATATGCTCATTCTCACTTTTCCCCGGCTTAGCTATAATTAAAATTCTCGCCTTTTCCAAACCCGCCAATCTTAAAATATCCTCATCCTCCGCATCCCCAAATATGTTTGCCGTTCCCCTGTTCCGCAGGTATTTTAAGTTTTGGTAGTTTATGTCCACCACCACATAAGGGTACTTCGCCAAATCCAAAATGCGCGCCGCCGCCCGCCCAACTCTGCCGTATCCAATAATAATGGTGTGCCTTCGCATTTCTTTTAATTCGTCTCTAGGCGCATAAATTGCCGCTTCATCCAATCTTATAAAAATCCTCTCATACATTTTTGGCAGTTTAAGTTTGGTTATTTTTCTTATTTTGTTATAAAACGCGTCCATCTTGTTAAACAAAAACGGGGTTAAGATAATGGTCGCTACCGCCGATGATATTATAACTTGAAAAGTACCGCTATTTAGCACATTTTTGTCAAGGCCTATTTTTGCTAAAATAAAGCTAAACTCGCCAATCTGCACCAGCCCAAGCCCCACAAAAAAAGCGATTTTAGAATGGTACCCCATATACAAAACAAGCCCAAAAACCACCGAGAATTTTATTATCAGAATAAGAAGAGAAACCGCAAGTATAAGAGGGATATGCGCGTATAAAAATTTAATATTTACCAAAAACCCAAGAGCCGTAAAAAACACCGCCGCAAAAATATCCCTCACAGACTTAATTTCGGAAAAAACCTCATCGTTCACTCCAGACGCCGCCAAGCAAACTCCCGCCAAGAAAGCGCCCAAAGCAAAGGACAAGCCAAGCGCCAAAGCGCCGAGGGCAAAAAGAACACAGAACACAAAACTTAAAAGCGTCATTAGTTCCCGATTATGCAAAAGAGCCAGCCTCACAAAAAGTTTAGGCGCAATCTTTCTGCCGATAATTAAAACCAGATAAAGAACGATTAAAGGTTTAAGCAGTATTATAATTCCACTCTTAAAAGATAGTTCCGCTCCCGAAAATAAAGGCAGCATTGCCATTACCGGCAAAACAGCGATGTCCTGGATAATAAGCCAACCCAAAAGAATTTCGCCCTGCAAAGAGTTAAGCGCTCCTCTTTCGGCTAGAATTTTAGCAACTACCGCGGTGGACGAAAAAGCTATTAACAAAGCAACAAAAGTAGATTCTCCTCTTGAGGTGTGAAGCAGTTGAGGAAGAATTAAAAATCCAAGCAAAGCGCTCATAATAATTTGCAGGATGCCCCCCAAAACAGCTATTTTATAAACCGAGCTTATCCGTTTAATAGAAAATTCTAGACCTAGGGAGAAAAGGAGCAGAGCGATGCCAAGCTCGCCAAAAAAGGATATAACGGAGGACTGCATAAAATTTTGGCTTGGGATATTGCCCAAAATAACACCTGCAAGCAAAAACCCCACCACCAAGGGCTGCTTTAAGCGGTAAGCGACAATACCGCCAATTAAAGCGGCGAAAAGGATTATGGACAGCTGAACAGCGATATCAAACATTGATTTCTTTTAAGTCCTGCCTAATTTTGCCTCGTACTCCACCCATTCTCCTTTCTCCGGATGCTTAAATCCTATTTTTTCGGCATGCAGGAGAAGGCGCGGGCACCATTTTAAATCCTCTTTATACCTTCTCTTATTCAAGTATACCCTATCACAAACTACCGGACAATTAATTGCGGCTAAATGGACACGAATTTGATGCGTGCGTCCTGTTTTTGGGATACACCGCAGTAAAACATACCCATTCACTTCTTTTGCGGGTAAGGAAAATTCGCTAAGAAAGGCGTGGGACTTATCCCCCAGCCTTTCGTGCGAATTTCCGAACTCATTCACGGCCAAAATGTTAAACTCCGTAACCGCATTTCTTCCACCTTCCACCACCGCCCATTTCATACGATTTTTAGGGTTTCTCCCAATCGGCGCATCTACTATAAACTTTTGGGACTTTTGGGGTCCGACCTCATCCGCCAGCTTCCGCCGGATGGCGGAGAGGGTCTGACCCCCATTATCATGCACCAAAGCAATATATTCTTTTCGCACAGCTCGTTCCTTAAATTGCTTTTGCAAATTCAAAAAAGCTTTTTCGGTTTTGGCAATAACCATAACCCCAGAGGTATCTTTATCCAAACGATGGACAACGCCCCGCCGCATCTCAAACTCAGATATACCTTTTGGGGGTATTTGGACAGTCAGTGGCGCAACCCCCACAGAGGATTCCAGCCAATCCATAACCGTAAGTTTTTCGCGCACGGTTTCCGCCCTGTTAACAACAAGCCCAGAGGGTTTATTGATAACAAGAATAAATGCGTCCTCATAAATTATGGAAGGGATAAGATTAGCCATAAGTATATTATATAACAAATAACTCTTTAACCTCGGGGGTTAAAGATTTATGACAAATGAGAACAAGTTAAACAAAGAGTGGTTTCGGGGTACGCTTTCATTCTAGCAGGGTCAATTTTTTTGCCGCATTTCTCGCATATACCATATTTTCCCGTTCTAATTCTCGCCAGCGCTTTCCCAACCTGCTCTTTAATCTTTTTAATAACACCTAATGTGAACATCGTTATCTCATGCGAAACATCCTCACCCACATCTCCAAGAATATCCGCGTTATCGGAATCTCTTCCAGCAACTTTATAGCTATCCTCCATATCAATAAGCTTTTCCTCTTTTTCAAGAGCTTCTTTCTTTTTAAGAAGCTGCGCCTTTATCCTATCAATTATCTGCTCTTTAATCATTTTGGAATTTTTTTCCTTTCTTGTCTCCATAATTATACCAATGACTGCCCAAACAAACAAACTCAAGTAAACAACCCATTCAAACAAATCCTTTTGCAAAAAAATAATAACAGTTAAACATACCAAAATCAAGCCCAAGTAGAACAAAAAACCGCTTAAAAATGTTCCAAAAAATCTGCTCGTTCCAGCCTTCTTTGCGCTCACTCCGAAAAAATAATTTTTTCTCAAATAAACTAAAAATCCCAGCATCAAAACAAAGATACCGGACAAAATAAGGGAATAACCCGAGAAATGCATTATTGCGTTAAACGCAAACAAAAGGCACAAAAACAACACAAAGGGAATAATAATAGTATCCCCCACCTTCTTTAATGACCATCTTTTAATTTTTACAAACAGAATAAGCAAAATAAGGCTTCCTAAAAATCCATAAACAGGAGCAGATAATATTCTAAATAAAACCCCGGCAAAGATTAAAAAAAAGCTCAAATCAAAAATATCCTCGTCAATAAACCCTTCCTCTTTTGCCAAAATCCAAAAGACATAAAAGGAAGGCGGGAAAGATATAATATATGGTAAAAGTTGGTTCATCTAGGTTTAGAATGTTTATTCATATTAATCATACCAACAACTGCAACAGAAATCCCTAAACCCCCCTCAAAAACCTCGGGGGTTAAAGATTTGTGACAAACTAGTCCAAAACAAGGTGCTTTATTTTCTCAAATGCTTTCTGGTGCTCTGCATTATCCTGTATAAAATTCTTCAAATTTTCATAACTTCCAAATCTATCCAGCATATAGGCCGTATCACTAACATTATATTTTTCAGGATTAGCGTATTCTATCAAACTAGAGTATGGGTACTTTTCTATATTGTCAATTTTCTTTACTATTCCGGAACTATACGGGTTTAAAATAATATATCTATATGTATGAATCAATTGCGCGTCGCTAACTACAGACACAGCCTTAAATGTCCCTTCAAATACATAGCCTTTCCTCTCGTTTTTAATATTTATATACCTAGTGTAACTATTTTGAAAATTTGCTATGAATCTTGAAATCCCAAAATCCATTTTTTGTTTAAGTAATAAATGTACATGGTTAGGCATCAAACAAAACCCAATGACAGCCACTAACTGTGGATTTTTCCTTAATTCCGCTAAAATAGAAGACTGCTGCGCAGGATGTAATTGCTTCAATCTGGAGAAACTAAAAGGAACTTTGGAAAACCTGTAATAATTAAGTGTATCAATAGCCTTAGCATAATTACTCTCCTCCAAAAACAACTTGTTTGGATAGATAGACCTATTTAATATATGGTAAAAACCATCATTTACAAACCTAACAAATCTTCTTGGCATATATTTTCTCAAATCTTTAACCCCCGAGGTTAAAGACTTTATATATTAATATACAACTTCACTTTAATAAAAGTAAAGCACTTATGAAAAACAAAAGGCGCTGGGAAGAGAGCTAAACCACAAGCTTCCTCCCCAGCGCACTGCGGAACCAAACTAATTAAGGATAAGGACTCTCCGCGGATACATGTAGTCCGCGTTCTGCGGATTGTCCAAACAGATCATTTCCACTCGCGGGAAAAGCTTTGTAATGCAAGGCTTCGCCCACGATTCATCGTCTCCCACAAGCGGAGACGAATCCATATACAAGTGCGCCACCAGCCCCTCTCCTACCTGCACAGGACTGTAACCGTTTGTGAGGGGCACACAACGCCATGCACCAGCAGACACCGAGCAAGCGTGGATAACAGCGGTAATACCGCCTCCCGTCTGAACCAGCAATGTCGTGTCATCGTACCACGACATTGCGCGAATACCCGCCTCGCGAACCGGTACTCCGCGCGCAATCGGGTATTCCGCGTTGGACAGAACCTTGCTGTACGCCAAAAGTCCGTTTGGGGACAAGGCAATCATCTGCCCCATAACATCCCCAATAATTCCGGACATGTCCCAACTATCCACAAGAGTTGCAGAAGAAAGCTCCCTGGAGCTATCCGCAACAAATAACCCAATTTTACTGCTTCCGGGGATAGCACCATAAAACGCCGCTTCCCCGTTCTCGGAAATGGCGGGCGCAAATCCTTCCCACGAATCCAACACAACAAAAACAAACCGGTCTTTTTCCCAAGAAAGCTGGGCGGAGTAAATTACATTTTGCCCCTCCTGCCACACAAGCAGGAGTTTATCGCTCAGGAACACCGCGGACAGGTTCGTAAATGTATCCGAGTTGTACATCATATAAAGAACCTGCGGGTCCTCAGCAATCTTTTGGCATTTGAGCAAGAGAACCGCCCGCACCGAATATAGACGGTAGATAAGGCAGGGACCTGTGTCCTTGTTCTCAAAAACTACCATCTCATCCGGCAAAGGGTTGGGCCCCTTAAACTCTGCAAGTTCGTCCCATCCCCAATCTTTGGAACGGACGAGCTTGATTTTCTCGCCGAACATATCTTGCCGCGCGAATGCGGCAGTATAGGTGGCAGAAAAAACTGGGGACTTTGCCCCAGCCCCAAACACAAGCGGAAGGTACGATTTTCCCCCACCGCTCTCCGCCAAGACAACGGAACAGGACATGCTGGCAAACATCACCAGCAGCAACAGGCCAACAAATTTCCTCATCATTTTGCCACTCCCCTTTCAATTAAGTGTGGAAAACGGAAAAACACAGACTAGGGGGCATTGTATCATAAAAACTCTTAATTTTGCAAATTTGGGGCAACTTATCATTCCGGCAAAAGCCGGAATCCAGAAGTGCCACGGGTCGGAGTTGAACCGACACGAGTTTTAAAGCTCACGGGTTTTTGAGACCCGCGTGTCTACCAGTTCCACCACCGTGGCAAATAATAACCGCTTTTTATTATACCATTTTTCTATTTTTGACAAACAAAAAAGCCTCGCCTGCTGTATCCCTCTGTCCATTGAACAGATATGGACGGATAACAACAAGCGAGGCCGAACACTATTTACCACTTCCGAAGTGGTACTTCCCCCTCCCTAAAGCAAGATTTCCGAATTCCCCTGCTTTGCAAGTAAACGAAGCTTCCTTCCTTTTACTTCAATTACAACGGGCAGTGTCTTTACAAAGACCTCCGACAAAAACCCCTCCGCCAGAGAATCTTGCATCGCTCGAACAACTCCGCGCAGAGGGCGCGCTCCAAATTGCGCGTCTTCTTCACTGGTAACAGCCGCGATAAAATCCAACGCTCCACCTGTTACCTGCACATTCCACCCTGCGGGAATCCAAGATTCTTTGGACACACTATCTACAACCTTTCGCACAATACTGCGGGTAACCTCCGAGGTTAAAGGAACAAACGCCAATACCGCTCCGCGGTTGGCAGTTAGGCGACCAATAAACTCCGGCGGAAGCACTTCTCTCAACTCTTCAAGCGCAATAGCTCTAACCTCGTCCGGAGTAATGGAACCTTTAAGGGACCTCATCCTTTTTGAACCGATGTTGGAGGTAAAGGCGATAAAGGAGCCCTTAAAATTAACCACCACCCCGTTTCTCAACCGCACAATGCCTTCATGCAAAATCCCCAAAAAGGATTTTGCAACCTCTGGATGCATCTTCTCAATTTCATCAACAATGATAATTGGATACGGCTTATCCAGCAGAGGGGCATCCTCATATCCAACATACCCCGCTGGCGAGCCAAAGAGGGCGGACATCGTATGGGCCTCCTGATACAGTTGGCCTTCTATCAGCAAAACATCTGTTTGCCTATCAAACCCCAAAGCTTGCGCAATAACTTTGGCAAGCTCCGTTTTACCGGTTCCTGTTGGCCCTAGAAACAGCCAAACTCCGGCGGGACCTTCCTGCTCAACCATTCCAGCAAGATACCCTGCCAGTCCCGCTATAACTGAATCCAAAACATGTTCTTGACCGAGAATGCTCTCTTCAAGAACTCTGCGTACCCGTTCAATAGAAATATCCTCCACCATCTGCTCCCGAGGAAGATAATTTCCCGCTAAATGACACAGTCTTATCATAGGCAAGGTCGGCACCCGCGCATGCATAGCTTCGCATACTTCCAAAGCGCCGACTTGAGAAATGCCTCGTAAAACCAACGCATCTTCCAAAACGGTTAGCGCGCCGCTGGGATTTCCCTGCCCATCCACATAATGCAATGCCCCAAGGCGGGCAGCAACCGCCATAGCGGAAGCGGTAATGGGAATGCCTAGAGAAGCTGTTTTATCCCGCGCCCACTCTCTAAGAATCCGCACCGTATCTTTTTGGGAGGGCTCGTGAATTTCAATATGCTTATAGCGCCTCCGAAAAGCAGGGTCGGTTTTCCTTATTTCCATTTCCGCATTACGGCATTCCACTGTGGTCGTAGCAACCACAAGCCTCAAACCTTCTTTTGCGGAAAGGCGAGGCTTTAAAACCTCCCTAACTACGGGGTCCTGCAAAAACTCCCCCGCTTCGTCAACAACTAAAATATCGTTTGGCGAAACCGCATCAAGCAATTCCAACAGCGCTGATTCCAACGCGCCTTTATCGGAACTGGAGCGCGCTAGAATCTCTCTGTAATCCGCAACCAATACTTTTGTTCCGGGCAAAAGACCTCTTTTAACTAAGGAGAAGTCGTTTATTTTGTAAGCCAACAGCTGGAGCAGGGATGTTTTGCCAACGCCTTCCCTACCTGTTATAACGACAAACCGATTAGTCCCCTTCAGCATACAGGCAGTCAAGTCATCCAAGGGTCCAAGCAAGTTGCGAGCGTTAAGATTAGGAAACGCGCCTTCCTGCGCCATATTCGTAAAATCCCGCATCAAGAAAGTGTTAGCCAAAATTGGCGAGGGAAACCGGGCAATAATGGCAGAGCGCATAACCTCCCAATCCCCCCCGTAACAGGCCTCCAGTATCTCTTCAACCACATCACCCACTTGCTCTGAGGAGGCAAGAGCGTTTGCAATATCCACAGAGAGGACATACCGCGGACTTTTTTTCTGCCGTGCAATGCGCAATAACACTACCCGTTTAAGCAAATCCTCAAAAGGTTGCTTAAACATTTCGCGCTGTTTCTTCACAGGGAGCTTATCAAAATCTTCTTTTTGGTCCGAAACCTCTTTTTTCCAAGCTGTGACTTCCCTCCTAGAAGCAACACCTGCAATTCCAAGCTCCAAAAACAGCAAGAGAAGCTCTTCAAAACTCACCTCCTCCGTACCAAAACGCTGGCTAAAAAATTCAGCCACGCTAGGCGAAAGCCTAAGCTTTCGGACAAATCTTTTCTGGCGGGAATCAACAAACCAAAAGACCGCAATCACCGCCAAAATAAGGACCATTACTGCAAATGCCATCTCCAACAATTCCTTGTAGTACATCTTTCTCCTCCCTCCCCTTATTATCCCATGCAAGTACCACTTCGGAAGTGGTACTTTTATGTCATTCTCCCTCTTCCGTAGGGCTAAAAGCCCAGTTTAGGGAATAAAAATCCAAATTTCATAGGGTATGCCCCCAAAAATTTATTCCCCAAACTGGACTAGGGACTGGAAAGCGTTTTTGCAAACTTCTTTCCAGTCCCTCAAAAACAACATCTCTCTCACGCAACCGAGGTAGGACTCGGTTCGGGCGTAGCCGTCTCTTCTACGGTTGGTACTTCCACAGCAGTTGGACTTGATTCCATTTCCACCGTCGCTGTTAGTTCCGGAACATCCGTCGGACTTGGAATAGCCGTCCATGTAGGTTCCGGAACAACAGTATCTGTAAGAAACGGGGTCGCCGACGGCTCTTCCGTACTTGTAGGACTAGGAGCAGGACTGGGTATCTGCGTTGGCGCCGCCGTCGCCAAAGGGACCACCGTTGTTGCGGACGGCGGCGGAAGTGTTTCCGTGGGCAAAACAACTGTAGGCGGGACGATGGTAGGCTCATACCCCGGCACAAAGCAAGGGGGATAAGCGCAATACACAAGTCCACTCGCCAAAAGCGCCAACTCCACATCGGCATTAAGCATATCCTGCTGACCCGTTTTAGGTTTTCCTATATCCTGCGGAATTTTGTAACCGCCGAGCGTCTCAACCGCAAGATGCAAAACAGGGCCGTATTTCAGCGGGTGATTCTCCCCCACAAACCCTATTGTCCCTAGAACAGTTTCCGTACTCACAAAATCTCCTGCGCGGACAAATACTCTCCCAAGATTGCCATAGGTACTTATCCACCCACAGGGATGGTAAATTTGAACAACGCCCCCTAATCCGAAACTGTTTATTTCCGAAGCGTAAATCACCATTCCATCGGCAATAGGATATACGCTCACTCCAACAGCCGCGCAAAAATCCCATGCCAGGTCGGAATTGGGGTTTTCTCTCCTATGGTCAATACCAATCTTGCACAGCTTATAAATGTTCTCCTGCTTAATAGGCAGCCGCCAAACCGGCTTTGGAATAGTATCGGTTGGCGCTATTGCCGTTGCGGGAACTGGGGACAGCGGAACATATACCACAGGAGTATAAGTTGGATAAAACACCGCTGAAGGAGCGGGAGTTGGAAACACCTGTGTTACTCCCATTTCCAAAGTTGGCGTTAGAGTGGCAAATTCTGCAGAGGACAGCGGAGTAACCAGCGGTGTCCAGCTAACAGGTTTTCCATAATCCCTGACATAGCGCCAAACAGGCAACCCGCATAAAAAAAGCGAGAGAATAAACACAAACAAAACCGTAAGCGCTATTACAAATCCTCTGGGAGAGGATAGCCATTTTCTCATCTTCTCCTCCTTCCCTTAAGAAATCAGGAAGGTAGACCCCTTTCAGGGGGGGTCTACCTCCTACTATGGGACATCACACATTCTGCAGTAAGGCGACCCTGCAATGAGCTCCCTAAAAAACTCATCGCCATTAAACATATCTTCCTGCCCCAACTTTGGCGCGCCTCTCCGCCACTTCCCGTCCGGCGCATTCTCTACCGCCACATGAACATAGGGTCCAAAAGTTGTATCCCCCGTCCAGCCAATTGTTCCCAAAGGGACATCTGTAGAGACTCTGCCGCCAATCTGAACAAGAATTTTGCCCAAATGAGCGTAAGTACTCACAATTCCCTCTTTAGGATTAGAGGCAGAGGGGTGAAAAATCTGGACCCATCGCCCCAAACCATACGCATCGTTATCAGAAGCCCAAATAACCGTACCCGCACCAATTGGGTACACTTTGGTATCTTCTTTAGCGCAAAAATCTATAGCGGGGTCCGCCTCGTCATCAGATACCCGATGGTCGTGAGCAGTGCGACAAACAAAAGCCAAGTCTTCTTTTCTCACAGGCAGCTGCCACTTTCCACCTTGCGGTGTTGACACTATTTGCGGTTTAGAACTCCCCTCTGCCTTCGGAACTGAACGCCCCTTCTCCACCATAGAAGCATAGGAATAGTAAGACACCCCATTCGCCCCCGCAGAAATAGCATATTCCGCATATCTTTGCACATCAGCCGAAGTAGGTAACATATAATCAGGCACTCCAACAACAAGCGGAACACCGTATTCTCCACAGATCTTCGCCTGATACTCCACCCAAACCTGATACCACATCTCGTTGGTGTGATAATCCATAGGAACAAGCGTATCCACAATATGAAGCAAAACCCACATTCTCCAGTCCTGCCCGACTTCAGTATAGGGACTTGTATTCTCAAACTCATCATCTTGGGAGGGTGGTTCCCCCCAAGCCACTACAGCTACAGAAAGCTTTTTCCCGCTTTCCTTGACCATAGTATGAATCTCTTCCACAAGGGAGGTTAAAGCCAATCTCTCCTCCTCTGTGGCAGATTTATCTGAATATCTCATCCTATCCAAATGCACTCCATCCAGGTCCTTATACTTAAGCAAAGGCTCCACTAACCATTTCAGATAGGTTTGGACCTCCGCTTTTGTATAATTGGGGGCATCCTCCGGGTACATCCACCCACCATCAATCCACGCGTGAACTTTTATGCCCAGGGGAGCTGTCCTTTCAAGCAGGTATTTCAGGGAATTAAATCCCTTAGGCAATGCTTTGCCTATAATACCCGAATAAAAGTATGCTTCGTCCCTGCGGCGAACTTGGACAAAGAGCAAATCAACTTCGTTGTCTTGAGAAAACTTGACAAGTTTGTTAATCGCCTCTTTAGACTCAATACCCGAATGGTACGCATCCACCCATAATGCCCGTGTAAAATCTTGCTGAGATGTCACGGGCACTGGTGTACTTTGGACTTGCGGAACATAGGCCACATCATCTTGCGGCGGAGTCGCGACCGGTTTGAAATTACCCAGCAAATCAGCAACTTTGCGGGCAAAATCCTCCAAGTCCACCCCCACCGGGTCCTTCCTATTCGATGCTCCGATGAGTTTTCTATGCCCGCTGATATGCGGCAGGTTATTTTGCGGACCAAGTGTGGACGCTCCCAAAGGGTCAATTCCATACTGCTTAACAAGATACGCCGCCAAACGAGCCGCCGCTTCCTGTTGCACAGGATTTGACTCACCTCCGTTAACAGTTGGCGAAGTGTTAAAGCTAATCGCCACGGACCCATCATCAAACTCCCTGCCCGCTCCAATGTAAATGTACCCAACCGAGCGAATTTTATAGATTGTCCCGTCCACATCAACAATGAAGTTATAGCAAGGAATGCCAAACTCCCTTACGCAAGCGGTTTCTATATCAATTGGGGAAGCAAGTCTGCTTTCAATTGCTGTGTCGTGAAAGATGATATGAGTAACATTCTCGCTATACCGAGCGGTTATATCTTTACCTGCCCGTTGAGCAATCTCCAACACAGCCGGCTCCAAATCTACAATCTCAATATCGTCAAGCAGTTGCAGGCGGGGAACAAGCAAAGTGCTTTCTCCAGGAATAGTGTAGAGCTTACCCCCAATCCAAATACCCGTAAACGGAATCTTCACCCCGCCAACTTTACGGCTTTGAACATTAGGCATTCCCACCACTCTACCGTTATCATCATAGTTTGCGCCGTTGATAACGCGCAAATCATTTGCGTTAATCCCCCGCTTTCCCGCCACACTGTTAATCCACTCATCCAAAAGCTCCTGCTTTTCAGCGGTTATTTTCTCCAGACCTTCCGAAGAAAGCGCGTTTTCCACTTCCCACGCCAAAGGTGTTGGCGGAAGAACAGGAGCAGGTGTTTCAGTTGGATATGGCGTTGGTGTTGGCAAAACTTCCTTTTCACCAAAAACAGGATTCGCCTCATCATCGGGAACAAAAGCGAAAAGGCTCTCGCTTTGATTTAACGAATCAGGAGTAATCAACACTACATACCCCTTCATCACTGCGCGCCCCACACCCTTACCCAACAACAAAGGCGCTTTGCAATTTGCAGTGTCCACATACTCCTTTGAGCCCGGGATGTAATAACAACTCATTACAACCCTCTCTCCTAAAAGAATAATGGGCTGCCACAAATCAAAGCTATCCTTTATGTCCGCATCTGAAAACTTGGACACATTGGGACCAAACACCACAACAGGAGAATCCAGCGCAAGGCTTGAATACTTTGTGCTAGGCTGGGAATTGGCAAGACTAAAGTTGAATACTCCGCCCTGCCGCCCTTGGAAAATGTAGAACACGAACGGCTTTTTTACCGTCAAAGACAGGGAATCCCCCTGCGCAAGGGCCGAAGACACGCAAAACACTGCCAACAGGAACAAAAAGAATCCCGCGAAGCCTTCTCTACCTTTCATTTCTCTGCCTCCTTTTCCAAACCATAAGCCCAGTTTGGAGAATAAAAACCCAAAACCCGATTTAGAATTTCACTTTATTCCCCAAACTGGACCGGGGACTGAGAGGCGCTTGCAATATACAACTCGCAAACTTCCTCCCGGTCCCCTTGACGGTCAACGGTCACTTCACCTCCACCTGGTCCCACAACACATAAGAAACTTCCTTCATCCCCGGATATGTTTCTTTCAAAGCGGCTTCCTGCTCTCTTATATTTTCCTCCAAGGAAGGAATAGTATAATCGGAATTAACAAACCCAATCCGCGCTACCTTCCCCCATTCAATCCCTCCGCTTTCAACAGGACCTTCCACTTCAACCCACAAAATGCCAAAGGGTGTGGTCATATTAGACCAAGCACCCAAACTAGCGTTCCTAAAAAGCATTATGCTGGTTTGCGCATCCCCTTCAAACAGAAAAGAAAAGGATGATTTTGGCAAAAACCGGCTGGGCTTGTTCAGCAAACCAACAATCCGTGCAGGGGCAATATGCTCCGATGTGGGCGCAGGAGTCGGCGACGGCGTTGCCGCAGGTGTTGGGACAGGAATCGGTGTTTCTTCAGGCACAGGCATAAAAGTAGGCGTGGGCAGAACACCCCCTTGGATAGGACTGTTGTCTTCTGGACTTGCCTCCACCACACTTTCAGAACCTGCCGCGGGAGACAAACTGGCCTGCTTACCACCGCTTGGCGCTTCCTGTTCAGGAACTGGCACCACCTCCCTGCCCATAAGTTTTAGACTTTCGGCAGGGACATACAGATTAACAAACCCCCGTCCCGGAACAAAAACAGCAATTTTCTGCAAATCCTGCCATAATATTGTTCCTGCAAAATCAACGGGGCGGGCTATCATACAGCCAACCTCCGCAGAATCGCAGGTTCTAACCTCAAGCGGGTTTTCCTCGCTCCCCGCCCAAAGGTAATACCACTCCCCAACTCTATCCAGCACAGGACTCGCGCAACCCTGAAGGGACGCTAAAGCAACATCTTTGTCCCCCAGCTTAACCGCAACTTTGCGCAAATCCGTAAACCCGCCACTAGAATAATCCTTGCAAGTGGTAACTGCGGAAACGCTAAAGGCGGGAACAACAAACTCGCCGTTATGCGCGCTTCCTCGCCACCCCCGCCTCAATGGCATATTGTAATACCAGGGCTGGCGGGCAATTAGCAAACTAGGCAGTAACTGCGCCTTATAGACCATTCCAATCAGCGCAGCCCCCTGAAAATACTCTGCCCCGCCTATTGGGTCAGAGCCGGAAACAACTTTCTCAAATAAAACACTGAGCTGTTCCTGCGCCTTGAGGGAAAACGCTATCTCCGAACCTTCCGAAACCGCCTCTGAAACTTGAGACAGCGAATCCACCCCCAAAGACTTAAAGGCGGCATGGATTATGTCCAAATCTCCGTCAATCTGCCTTACCACCACAAAGGGGATAAGGTTTTTGATATCGTCGAAACCCTTAGGGTCAAGATTCCAAAACAGCGCCGACCTATTGCCCACGCCTAGCCGGGCATCCGCCGCGTAAGCAAGAATCTTTGGCTTCAGCTCCTTCCATTTGCTCAAACCAAGTTCAGACTCCCGCGAATCGCTTGCGGTAACATAGTAAAGATGTTCCTCCACCTTATAAGTGGTTCCGCTGGCTTTTTCCAAATCTCCGATAATGCGAAGCATTCCCTGGCACAGGGCACAGTTCTGCCCCGTAAAAATGTCAATCTCCCACACCGAATCGGCATCGGAAGCTATCTCAAGATACCGCTCCCACTCACCCATATCCATATTCTTCCCGATAACGGGCGCTTGGGTATAAAGGTGGATGGGGGCAAAGATAGCGAATCCGGCCAGAGCAACAACTGCCAAAACAAGATATTTTCTCATCCCCATCCTCCTTACTAAGGACAATACCTCATTCTTTGCGCACTCAAGAGATAATCCGTTCCTCGCTTGCACATATAAGACGACAACTCTCTAAACGAATTATGACCCACATCTGTTGGATGCGTTCCAGAAGGGTCTGTAAACGGGTCCGCCGCCGAGTTTTCCCACGCAAGAGCGGATTCCACGGCGAAATAGCTCCCTTCAAGCCTATCCGCCTTTATTATCACTAACTGGGCATCGCTTGACACTGCCGCCACCTCAAAGAGTCCAATACTACAAAACTGCGCGGTTGTGGGAAGCATTGTTTTAGTATCCAAAACAACAAAAGGGACCTGTTCACCTGTAGTTTTGTCTTGGACTATTCTGCAATAAGGCGACGCGGCATATACAACCCCAGGGCGCCAATTAACTGTTACAAAGCTGAACTTTGGCGCCGAAAGCGCCTTCGCCGCTACAATCCCCACTACTAAAAGAGAAATCCCAACAATACAACAAGATAACAAGACCGCCGTCCTTGACTCTCTTGACTTTTTCATCTTACATCCCCCATTACCTTTGCCAGCGCAAGATACAGTTTAAGCACTTTCGCGCTTGGCCTTTCACTGCTCCCCTCAATCCTCCTATCAAGCCACACTACCGTGCCATCCTGCGTAAGGACGAAAATGGCAGGCATTAAAAAGTAGGCGTCAGAGTAGCCTTCTTTTCCGGGACGAAACGAGGACAACCCCAAACTTTCGGCAAGCTTAAAGTTTCTATCGTAGAGAATGTAAAGATTAAGCGCGTTTGGGTCAATTCTGTACACATAGGCAACTCCGCGAATATACGCGCGGCTTGTAGCTTTTGACAACGGCGAAAGCTCTGCACCAGAGATATCGCCTACAAGCATAACAAAACGATCGCAATGGATACCTGCATCAGGAATGGAAATCACAAAAGGCTCCCAAAGCATAACTTGGTCGGGTCCGCAGAAACATCCGCGGGTAAAAAATCCGCAGGTCGTTCCGCTTAAACCCACCAAATTACTTGTTCGCCCCTCGCTATCCACCACATTGGATGAGCTCAAGACAGTGATTTTTGGATGTTCATACCACGGCAAAAGCTGAACAAGGTTTTCAAGCGAATGATAATCCGCTCTGGTATACCCTTCCAGATTAAAGTAAAGCAAAGGAACGGCAGTAACGACGAAAAGAACAAAGGCAATAAATGCTCCAACAAGGACTGCCCCTTTTTTATTTTTCATTTCCCCCTCCCTTGAGTACCACTTCGGAAGTGGTACTTTTATGACATTTATCCCGCGCCGTTATTCCAGCATCCGAGCTGGAACAACATCTTTTGTATTTTTCCTCTTCCGCAGGGCTAAAAGCCCAGTTTGGGAAATAAAAATCCAAAACCCGAATTAAGCCATTTATTCGGATCTCGTCATTCGGGTTTAGAATTTCACTTTATTCCCCAAACTGGACCTAGGACTGGAAAGCGCTTTTGCAAACTTCTTTCCAGTCCCTAAAAAACATCATCTTACCACCTGCGGCGCAGGGTTTATACTCCAATCAACCACTGCACTCACATCAAACTCAACCTCCAGTGAATCTCTGCCTTCAAACCCCACCCTCCATTGAAGGGGCAAAAGAGGCCCCGTTTCGGAACCCATTATGTGATTGGCGAAAACATCAGGTTCATCAATCGCCATCACCATCAGATTAGGTCCCGTCATACCCTTTATTGGGGCAACAGGCGGAAAATCAAATCCCACTGCCATAGGCGGTTTCCCCGTACTCGGGTTGGCATATCGCCAAGCCAAATAATTAAATTTAGCTCCTATAACATTTGGCAGGACCAACCCAAACCCATTCGGGATGCCATAACTAGCATTCCCCGTAAATTCCAAAGTGTGCCAGTCATTAACAAGCCAAATATACCCCTCATCAATTAGCTGTCTAATTGTTAGAGAAGTAATATAGCTTGCGCTTGCCGGATACTTTCCTCCGTGAATTCGTCGGTAACTTTCCTCAAAAGATATTACCGGCAAATCGTGATTGTTAAGAATACTTATCACAAACCTTGAAGGCGGGGCGATTGCTTGCTGTTCAAGCGTTTCCGCCATTCGCGCCTTAAAACTGTACTCGTTCAAGTCTGCCCAAAAAAGCTTTAGGGCAATATCAGAGTACCAAAAGCCGAACACAAACTCTCCTCCCAGCCCTTCGGAAAGGCTCAAAGGATAGATATAACGGGAGTTTTCAAGCTGCCCGTAACTGGCCATAAAACTCATCCAACCCTCAAGGTTGGAATCTCTCAACACCGCTAAATCCGCTTCGCTTGAGATGGTTTTATACTCACCTGTTGGTGGGTAAAAAACCCGCATTGTGTGATATGTTGGGGCGGGTAATTCACCCCTTTTAGCAAGCGCCATTCGCGCCTCGGTTCTCTGCGGACTAAACGGCTGCCCGCAAGGAGTATAAGGAGCTACCAAAACGGTATCTCCATAATCACTATTACCAATTCCAGACGGGGGTCCGTTATTGCTCGGAGGCGAACTGCTTTGCGCAGGCGGTTCGGAGCTTTGCGTTTGCGGCGCAGGCTCCCGCCCTTGCGTAGGCGCTGGATTTGTCCCCGCATTGGGGTTTGGGTTGGCGTTAGTGTTAGGGTTAGGGTTCGGATTTGTTTGCAAACCCGCGCTAGGCTCCTGCCCCAACTCCGGTCCCTGCATCTCGGCAGGACTGGGATTATGCGAAAGCGCGTTCCCCGCACTAGCAGAGGAGGCCGATTCGGCACCGCTAGCCGGTTGGGGCAAAGCGTTTGCGGATGACGCGCTCTCTGACCCCGCAGAAAGATTGGGGCTTTGAACTCCCACAGAGGGCTGACCCGCCGCCGGCGCGGAAGCTGGCACTTGAGACACTGCCTGCGGGGCCTGCGGAATAGATTCAAATGATGGCGCCCCTCCTCGAGCCAAGGAAACCTGCTGAACAACCGGTGGGGGTGGGGCGGGAGCGGATGTGCTTATTAAGCTTGAAGCTAAACCTGCTACCGCACTAAGCGCCACTGCTCCCCCCGCCAGCCCAACGACCACCTTACCCAAAGCACTTCCCGCTTTGGAGTCTCTCTCAGAAGAGCGTGGCGCGCCGCGGGTTCTCGGCTCTGCCCTGCTCTTCCTCGCGAACACCCGCTTCGTTTCTGCCATATTCCCCCCCTCAAGTACCACTTCCGAAGTGGTACTTTTATGACAATTTCATCCCACACTAATCCTAAACACTCTTGAATCTACAGGGCCATGCATCCTAACTTCCCAATTAACTTCCCCCGGAAAATCAAGCGCGAAAAACATCAAATGCGGTCCCGCGTAATTATTCACAGGAGGAAGCGGGGGAAAACTAAAATTATATTCCGCGCTGTTTGGCAAAACCGCTTTAATTTCCACCTTGAAGGTGGAAGGAGCGATAAACCCAATTCCCCGCATATTCGCATTGAATCTGCCTTTATAGCTAAACACATCGGGGACAGAAACAAAGATGTAGCGGCTGTCCAATGCCGACTTAACACTTATGTCCTGCAGACTCTGCACCAAAGCGGGGTAAATTTTATCTTCATACATATCGTATAACGCTTCGTATGCCCCCATATAATCAAGCAGAGGCATATCCCCCACAATAACAGGGGTTCTCGCCCCAAGAGGCATTACAGAGATATGCTGTTGGGGCAAAATGGCCATATTCGCAAACAGCGGAGTATTGTGCAGAAGGTACCAAAAAACCCGCGCTGCCGGAAGCGACAATGGGTAATCATTACCCTCAAAGCAGGTCCCCTGTCCATAGGAAAGAAACAAATTTGACCATCCCTCTTTGCTTTGCAAATACTGGACAAGTTCCACACTTGAAACACCGATATCCCTTCCAACATCTCTGTAAGCAGTAATGTAAGCGGGATGGTACAAATAAATTCCCGACCCCACTTCGTTTTCCGAAGGCAGAGGCAAACTACCCTCTTTTGCCTGTTCAACTAAGGTATGGTATGCCGCGCAAAACTCGCCTTGACCGCGCAAACTCAAAACAGGCGCTAAAACCGAGTGATGAAATATCAACCCACCTCCCCCTGTGCATGCCATATTAGGCATATCAGACAGTGATGATGCGCTTCCACCACTTCCGGGCGGAGGGGGTTGGTACGCCGCCTGTTCGGTATTAGGCTGTGAATTAGGATTAGGCGAAACAGCGTTGTCAGCGCTGGGGGCGCTGTTTGCATTGGGAGCATTTTCCGCTCTCGCATTTGGAAAAGCTCCCGCGCGAGGGTCCGCCACATTTTCTGCACCAGCGCCGGGCGCTGATAAGGATGGTGAGGAACTTTGCGCAGACGCTTTGGACAAATCCTCAAACCCCGGCAAATCCGCTCCAGAAAGAGCCGATACAGCAGGAGGGGCGGCTGGAACTGCCGAAAGATTTGGCAAGATACCAGATAACATACCCCCCAGCAAAGACAACCCCAATAAACTTCCTACCACCATACCCCCCACTCTAAAAAGACTGGACCCCTCTACCCTTCCTTCCGTCCCTTTGACAATGTGAAACGCTTTTACTCTAGAACGGGGGCGAGTAACGGACACTCTTTTAAGTTCAGGCATTTTTAACCTCCCCTCTTTCTCTCTAGTCCCCTTTACTTCACTCCACAATGCTTGAAAGCAAAGCATCAATTCGTGAAACTGGAAATGCGTACCCTCTCCCTTCCCAAGTGGCGCCGGAGTCGTGAGAGGCGGCACCCGAGTAAATGCCCACCACATTCAAATTTCCATCCAGCAAAGGGGAACCTGAGCTGCCATAGTCCCCCTGAGCATTGGTAACAATAACGCCATTCACTGTTACAGGTGCTTTGCCTAGTGAGACCCCCACTGCTATTACATCCCCGGAGTTAAACACAAAACTATCCGCCGAGCCACCGGGGTAACCCGTGGACCAAACGAGCTGGCCTTCTATCGGGTCCGTTCCCAGCTTAAAAACATAATCATTGGCAGAAACATCCCATCCACTGGGCTCGAATACTGCCATATCAAGCCTATTGCTCCCTTCGTATGTTAGGAGGTTAAGCTCCCGCTTTCCTCCATTTTTATCCACAATAAAGCAGGGACAACCCGAACTAACCACATGATAATTTGTTACAATGTAGATTTTTCCCGCTTTTCCAACATAAAAACCCGTACCCAAAAACATGCCGCCACTGTTATTGGAGCTAACCCCCACTCTAAAAACTCCGCGCTGTACCTTAGCTCGAAAAGCCTCAATAACAGCGCCAATTCCCGAAGGCTCTTCGGCAGAGGTGCCTTTCCTCGGTTCAGGTGTGGGCTCCTCTTTCACCGGAGCATTTTCAAGTTCGGGAACTTTAATTTCCTTAGGCGCAGATGCATCCGGCAAAGGGGTAAACTCCTCTCCACCGGCAATGTGGACAATAATCTCCCCAAACGGGTCGTCCGTTTCGGGGTTTAGACCTGCTAATCCCCACAACTCCCTAAACTGTGAAAGCTCGGGGGCGGAGATTAAAACATCTGCCAAAAATCTCTGGGTTTCGCTATCCCTTCGCGCCATAATCCATCTACTGTATTCAGCAGAATTGGCAGGTATAGGCCAAAGAGAAACTGCTTGATTAGCCAATGCGCACAAAGTCAGCGCTTCCGCCACATACTCCTGCTCATCCTCTCTAAGATTGTACAAAGGAGCAAGAGTAATGAACCAGTCATACCAGCTCCCACTCTCAGCAGGGACATTGGTAACCTTTCGGCAATCGGCTGTTAAAGGCGTAGAGCATTGACATTTGTAGAATTCCGCGCGTTCCTCATACTCCGAAAAAGCTGAACTGCCCGGCAGGAGCCCTTTTCCTTCGTAGCGATCAACGAACGACCGCCAAAGAGGAATTGCACCTGTGATACCTCTATTCCCAAACGCAAATCCTGCCAAAACAGCAACACCCTCGGATAAAAGCTTCCGTTCGCCATCTGGCATTGGGGCAACACCCATATATCCACCCTCGGCACCCTTTGGTAGAAGTGCCTTAGGAATGGGTTTTGGGACAGGCGTTGGTGTTGGGTTTGGCGTTGCGGTGGGTTTGTTATTCGCAGGCTGGGCCGGTATACTCTCAAACCCTGTTTTAGAATCGGGAGATAACGGTGTTGAACCTCCCATCTCCGCTGCAACATTGGAACTTCTAGAAGCAAAGGACGCCGCCACAAACCCCATCTTCTGAAACACACCCTCAACACGAGGGATAACAAAAGCCAGTGCTATTACTAAAACCATAACCACAAGCCATCTTGTTTGCGGATTAGACAAACCATCCAACACAACCTGTTTAGCGGCTTTGAAGTTGAAGGCGATTAAGCTGGCATGACCTTGAAAACGAGCAATTTCCTCCCCGGTTAAATCCGGAAGGCCGCATTCCGCAAGAATTTTTGTAAGCGCGTCAATTCGCTTTTCAAGCTTTACGCAAGAAAGAAACTGCCGCAGCTGATTAAGATAGCTTTTTCTTGTGGAAGAGTTTGCCCAACTGCCAACCACAGAAAGGATACCTTCTGTAACGGAGCGGGCTGTCTTTGGCAAAACGCCGCCGCCGCAAATAATTCTTACAATTGCCTCTTCCCGACTCTCCGCATTACCTTTCCGATACCTGTTCATTTTCTCCTCCCCTATAATTACCAACGAGCGCCACTTTGAGTACCACTTCGGAAGTGGTACTTTTATGACATTTATCCCGCGTCGCTGTTAAGCGATTTTAACAACCCAATTTAGAGTACAAAAATCCCTAATTTTTTAATTCTTAATTTTTATTCAATTCTTAATTTGTTCTCTAACCCAGGTCGTTAAATTAAAATAAAGCGCCTGTCCATACAACCTTGCAAAGTTTATGGGGCAGGCGCTCGCAACTTTCACCTCTCCTCTGGCACGGCAAGAACAACAACTTTGTCCAAACCAGCAATCTTTCTTGCAATTTCCCCAACCATTCCTCCCCATCCTACTTGCGCGCGGGGGAGGACTAAAATCCGTATCCTCTCAATCGCTATGCTTGCGGGAACACCGTCCAACGGATAATAGGTAAATCCACCAGAGGTGTATGGATCCGCCGACGAAAGAACGGTAATCCCCTGCTCTTGCAAAAGCATGGGCAAATCCACATTAACTCCCACAACAGACCTCATCAAAAACCCCGCTACTTTTGGGTTAGCAAAGGATGCCCCAATGAGCACCCCCACAATAAGCGCGAGGATTATCAACAGCAAAAAGAGGAGAAACTTGATTTTCCTAGCTATCCCAAACATCCCCTCACCTCCTTAAAAAAGCAAAGCGCTAAAGTTCGGAACCACAACACCAAGAAGACAAAGGATAATAAGGGTAGCCGCCCATCTAACTGCGGGGGACTTCCCAAAATAAACATCGTAAATCAGGAGCCCTCCAGCCACAACCCAAACAACAAGATACGCCCACACATCCGCTACAAATGGACGGTGGTACAAAACCAAGTAGTTTCCTCTCCCAACGAAAGGAAACCAAAAACGCACTTCCAAGAACGCGCCGGTTATATGCCCAATGAAATTAACAACCGCCATTATCACTGCAATGGCGGTAAAGGAGTATTGCCACGGCACCTTTTTCAAACTTTCCATTCATAACCTCCTA
>Ga0066637_10000536_pt1 | contig 23178 bp, 26 predicted proteins | sample CryGeyCG2014_020_FD_62737 | JGI IMG/M metagenome (GOLD analysis project Ga0066637, IMG submission 62737) | Groundwater microbial communities from aquifer - Crystal Geyser CG08_land_8/20/14_0.20 | ecosystem: Environmental > Aquatic > Deep subsurface > Groundwater | place: USA: Utah: Grand County...
ATATCCAGAGCACGAAGCAACGATTAAATTTATTTTGTTGACACTTTTTCAGAAATTTCACAAGAAATCGCCAGAAATTGATTTTCAAAGGATTGGCAAAAAATCTATGGCGCATATAAAAGGCATTGCTGTTTTTCGTGGAGAGACAAAACCTGATATAGTAGTAAAAGCAAAGGATTTATTTGGGCTTTTTAACTGAACAAAAAAATCGCCTTTTATGGCGGTTCTTTTGAGCGCCCGGAGGCGCCGGTCTTGCCGGCACAATCCTTAGCTCAGACCGTCAATGACGAGCGGTGGTCACTAAGGCATCCAGAAGCTTGGTTGCATTGTAGCAAATTATTATCTATTGTCAATAATATGGCATTATCAATCGGCATTGTGGGCTTGCCTAATGTGGGTAAGTCAACATTATTTAAGACAATTACTAAAAAAGAGGTTGCCTGCGAAAACTATCCTTTTTGCACTATTGACCCGAATGTCGGCGTGGTCGCGGTGCCCGATGAGCGGGTGGACAAGTTAGCGGCTTTGACTAATTCAGCGAAAAAGATTTTCGCGACCATTGATTTTGTGGATATCGCTGGGTTAGTTAAGGGAGCGAGCAAGGGCGAGGGCTTGGGCAACCAGTTCTTGGCGCATATCCGAGAAACCCAAGCAATTGTTTATGTTTTGCGCGCTTTTGGCAATGAAAATATTATTAACACTCAAGAGAGCAACGATGTTTTAAGAGATAAAGACATTTTAGACACCGAGCTGATTTTAAAAGACCTGGAAACTTTGGAAAAACGAATAAGCTCTGCTGAAAGGGAAGCAAAAGCCGGTAAAAAAGAAGCGCAAAAAGAGTTGGTCGCCTTGCAAAAAGCCAAGGCATTGCTTGATAAAGGTATTGTTTTGAGCGAAACAAAGGAAATGTCTGACGAGGAAAAAGAAATTTTGCAAAATCTTTGTTTGCTTTCGTTGAAAAAACGACTCTATTTATTTAATGGCGCCGAAAGCGAAGTGTCAGATGAAGTGAAAAGTTTATTTGAGAAAAATAGCTGGCATTATTTGTTTTTAGATGTTTTAACCGAGTTTGAAGCCGTTGATATGAGCCAAGAGGAGCGAGCGTCGTTTGGTTTGCCCGAGGAGTGCGGGCTTAATGTTTTAATTAGAAAATGCTATGAGATTTTGGGCTTAATAACTTTTTTAACAACCGGTCCCGATGAAACGCGTGCTTGGACAATAAAAAAAGGCGACAAAGCGCCCCAAGCCGGCGGCGCTATTCATAGCGATTTTGAAGAATTTTTTATCAAAGCCGAAGTCATCAACTGGCAGGATTTATTAAACAGCAACGGCTTTGCAAAAGCTCGTGAAAAAGGCCTTTTACGCACCGAAGGCAAGGACTATGTTGTTTGCGACGGCGATGTCATTGAAATAAAATCCGGTAAATAGTTTTAAAATATGAAAGTAATGTTTTTGGATGAATCAGGAGATCATAGTTTAGTAAAAATTGATGAACAATTTCCTGTTTTTTGTTTGGCTGGGTGTATTTTTGATGAAGAAAAATACAATCAGGAAAGTAATATTTTAATAGACGAATTTAAGACGAAGTATTTTAATAGCGCTGAAGTTATTTTACATTCTCGGGAAATTAGAAAGTGCGAGCCACCTTTCAATATATTGCTGAATAGAGAAGTTAAACAAAAGTTCTATAACGATTTGAACAATTTAATTTCAAACTTGCCCTTTACAATTTTAGCGGCCGTTATACTAAAACAAAAATTAAAAGAACAATATTACAAGCCAGGCAATCCCTATACATTGTCTTTCCAGTTTATTTTGGAAAGATTTTTATATTTTTTAGAAGAAAATAATGATATTGGTTATGTTTGCGCCGAATCGCGCGATTCAAAACCTAACTCTGATTTGTTGGAAGTTTTTAGCAGAATATTAAGCCATGGCTCTTATTTTAATGATACTGATTTTGAAGTTGCAGCCAGCCGATTTCAAAGCAAAATTCAAAAAATGATTTTTTTTACGAAACAAAAGAATGAAAATGGGCATCAAATAGCGGATTTAATTGCTTATCCCACGGCTAAATTTGGTTTATGTCCAGAAAAGAAAAATTTGGCTTTTGAGATTATAAAGCCAAAATTTCGCAGTAGAAATGGTAAAATAGAGGGTTGTGGTTTAAAATTTTTTCCAAACAAAAAGATGGGGCCCGGGCATTCCCAGTCCCCATCTAATTAAAAAAATCATAACATAATTTTTTGCTGTTTGTCAAGATGTTTATTCCACAATGTATGGGTATTATAAACATTTATCCTTATTACCAAAGATTTGCCAAGGCGTTTGAGAAATTTTAAAAAAAGCAAAACAAAATTTGTAAAAAATAAATTTGTTGAAATTAAATCTAGCAATATAAATAAAATTTAAAAATATGAATCAGAAAACTGAAGTTGAGTTTAATAACTGGAACGAGAAAAAGAAAAAAACACATAATGAAAAACAAAGACCGTTTTTTCACGCGCAAGAAGTTTGGTTTTGAGCAGGACGGCCGAGGCAATGATTTTTTACGGCCAGTTCTTATTTTAAAAAAATTTAATAATGAAATTTTTTGGGCCTTACCAATGACTAAGAATGCTAAAAGTGGCAAATATTATCATATAATTTCCCTTGACCAACGCGAGCCAAGCGCCTTAATACTTTCTCAGATTCGTCTTATTGACGCCAAGAGGCTGGCTTATAAAATTGGCTTTGTAGAAAAGCAAGATTTCGCGATAATAAAAGAAAAAATCAAGCAATTGCTTGCCTGAAAAATTTTAACCTCCGTTTTTACACGGAGGAGGGCCTTTCGGCCATTTGTGATTGTATTATAGCAAATAATTTTCAAAAGTAAAGTCAAGAGGGTTTTGCGCAGCTATGAGTAAAATAAAAATCTATCAGTATTGCCAGAAATTTGCCAAGGCGTTTGAGAAAAAGAAGCAAGAGATTTTAGCTATTGCCAAGAATGTTGAAGTTCACCATATTGGCAGCACCGCGGTTTGTGGCTTGGGCGGCAAAGGGATTATTGATATTATGATTGGGGTTAAAAGTTGGCAGGGAGTGGAGAAATTAGTCGTTGGGTTAAGGCAAATTGGTTTTGATCATATTCACCCCAAAGAAAAAGGCAAGATATTTTTAAGCAATGTCAAAGAGAGCGGGTTAGGAGATTTTCATATTCATATGGTTGTTATTGGTAGTGCTACTTATAGAAATCTCTTGGTGTTTCGCGATTATCTGCGAGAACATCCCAAAGAAGCAGAGCATTATTTTGGATTAAAGCTGATGTGGCATAAAGAAGCCAGAGGAGAGAGGGCGATATATAGAAAAATGAAAAATGATTATGTAAAAAAAATTTTAAAAAAAGCAAAACAAAATTTGTAAAAAATAAAGGTCGTTTTTTATCAGTAATATTTTTTTATGCTTAATATTTTTTTGGGTATTGTTATCGCTCTTGTTTTTTTGATTCTTATATCTATTAAGCAGGTTAACCAATATCAAAGAGGTATTAGATTTTCGTTGGGCAAATACACTGGGTTGATGAATCCGGGTTGGCGTTTGGTTTTTCCGATAATTCAGTCATACAGAAAAGTTGATTTGCGGGTAAAAGTGGTTGATGTGCCCAAGCAAGACACCATCACCAAAGACAATATCTCGGTCGGAGTGAACGCGGTTATCTATTATAAGATTTTAGAAGCGGAAAAAGCGATTTTAGCGGTTGAGGACTTTTACTACGCGATGAGCCAGCTTGCCCAAACCACAATGCGCAACGCGGTTGGCCAGGTTGACTTAGACGAATTATTGAGCCAAAGAGACCGGGTTTCCGAAAACATTCGCTTGGTTATTGACAAGGCCTCTGACCCGTGGGGCATTAAGGTTGACGCGGTAGAGTTAAAAGACATAGAGATTGCTCAGGATATGAAGCGTACCATTGCCAAGCAAGCCGAGGCCGAGCGGGAAAAGCGGGCGATTATTATTAACTCCGAAGGCGAGGTGGTAGCGGCGCAAAATATCGCTAAAGCCGCCAATACCTTATCGCAAAGCCCGGGCGCTTTGCATTTGCGCACCTTGCAGTCAATCAACGATGTATCTTCTGACCAGTCAAATACTATTGTCTTTGCCGTGCCTTTGGAGGTTTTGCGCGCGTTTGAAAAAATAGGTTATAAAAAGGAGAGCGATAAGCCGGACAATTCTTAAGATTTTTCTACCAAAAAACCGCTTTCAAACCAGCGGTTTTTTTGGTAAGATAAAATAATTTCAAAAACTATGTCAGCGATTTTTTTCACTTCAACCGGGCTAACAAACGCAAAAGTGCGGGAGGCGATTTTGGCTGAGGCAAGGGATATAAAGCAAAAATATGACAAAAAATAATATCAAGAATAACAATAGAGGAGAAATTATTTTTTACAAATCAAAAGACGGCCAATCTCGGCTTGATGTTCGGTTAGAAAAAGAAACTGTTTGGCTTTCGCTTGACCAAATGGCAGAATTATTCGGCAGAGACAAGTCAGTTATTTCGCGGCACATCAGAAATGTTTTTATTGAAAAGGAACTGCCTCGTAATTCAGTTGTTGCAAAATTTGCAACAACTGCCGCTGACGGAAAAATCTATCAAGTTGAGTATTATAATTTAGATATGATAATTTCCGTTGGCTACAGAGTAAAATCATTGAGAGGCGCCCAGTTTAGGATCTGGGCAACGAATGTTTTGAGAGACCATTTGATAAAAGGCTATACCTTAAATCAGAAACGGTTGAGTGAACAAACCGGCAAATTACAAGACCTGCAAAAAGCTATAAAATTCATTCGGGCAAAATCTAAAGATTTACTCTTGCAAGATCAAGCGCAGGAATTATTAAATATTATTTCCGATTACTCTGATTCGCTTTCATTGCTTGAGAGTTATGATAAACAGAGTTTAGTTTTACAAAAAAGCAAAAAAGCCAAATTTGTTTTGACTTTTGATGATGCTCTAAGGGTTATTGTAAAAGTAAAAGATGAGCTTTTAACTAAAAAGCAGGCAAGCGATTTTTTTGGCAGGCAAAACAGCCAGCAGTTCCAAGCGATTATCGGCGCCTTATATCAGGCGTTCGGCGGCAAGGACTTATACAGCAGTTTGGAAGAAAAAGCCGCCAATTTGTTATATTTAGTTATCAAAGACCATCCTTTTATTGACGGCAATAAACGGCTTGCCTCAATACTTTTTATTTATTTTTTGGAATGCAATGATTTTTTGCGAAAAGCCAATGGCGAGCGTAAAATAAATGATAACGGCCTCACCGCTTTGGCGTTATTGATTGCCACCAGCGACCCCAAGGAAAAAGAAACAATGATAAAAGTAATAACCAACTTGTTAAAATAAAAGAAACAGCCCCCATGTAGTCGTAGATTTTTTACTCTAAGATAACCAAATTAAAATCATCGGCGAGGGTAAAGAAATAAAGTTATGAACACAATAAAACTCGTTGGCTTTGATGAGCAGTTTTTAAAAACTATTAAGGATTACAAAAAAATGCACCTCAAGCCAAGAGAGTGCGTTGTCTATACTATAACTTTTGACGACAAAAAAGCGGGAGTGATTGGTTTTAAAATTAAGGAAAATAATCATTACTTTTTAAAAATCGGTATCCACCAGGACTTTAGGGGGCGGGGTATTTTTGATAGGGCGTTGAATTTGTTAGTTAAGCAACATAAAATTACAAAGATTTATTCAACGATTGCTAACGCCAATATCGCTTCTGTAAAGGCGCATAAAAAAGTTGGATTTAGGAGTATTTCTAAAGCGAGAGAAGCTAATTTGAAACAACAAGGGCTTTTACTTAAACGTAACACAAGATTAGTCAAACATTTTTAGTAAATATGCAAAAGCTATATTGTTATGTGGATGAGTCGGGGCAGGATACCAAGGGCAGGTTTTTTGTTGTTAGCGTTGTTGTGTTAGAAGAAAATCGTAATCAGATGTTACAGGAATTGGAAAAAATTGAAACAGAAAGCGGGAAAAAATACATAAAATGGCATAAAGCGCGACATTTGTTTAGAGAAATATATTTTGAAAAAATTGCTCAGACAGCGCTCTTTGCAAACACAATATTTTTTGAAACATTTACCAACGGCGATTATTATTTAAAAATGACCTCTTATACTACTGCCAAAGCGATATTAAAGAAAGCGCAAAAGAAATCATACACAGCGTCAATTTATATTGATGGTTTTAACAAAAAAGAAGTAGCAGTATTTAGCGAAGAAATTCGCGCCCTTAGGATAAATAAAAGAAAAGTGAGAGGAGTAAAGCGGGATGAAAATAATGCTTTTATCAGATTTGCCGATGCTTTATGCGGTTTGGTGCGCGATGTAGAAGATGGCAGAAAGTGGGCTGTTGAGATGTTGCATAAGCTACAAAAAAGAGGCGTAGTTAGCGCCCTTTAAAAACGCAAACGCCCCTTTTGAAGGGGGTTTTGCCTATCCCGCTTGCACGGGAGACCCGCCATACGGTCGGTGTTCGGCAGAACTTACTTTGCGCATTATCAGTATAGCAAAACAAGTAACAATGTCAAGAAAAATTTAATCTATGGGAAAAAGAGCGACGGCGATAATTATTTAAAGTTAAAAAATTTATGATAAAAATTCAAAAAGTTCAAAAATTAACCTGTAAAACAGGGTTGAAAAAGGGGATTATTAAAGAAGATGTTTTTAATAGAGAAACAGCGCTTTGTAAAAAGTTGAGTCAAGAAAATAAAGGAAAATGCGGTTGGGGCGAGTGCAAAAAATGCGGGGTTGTGCCGCTTTTGTATAAGTTGCGCAAAGGCAAGCTTTTGGAAAAGCCAGCAGAAATAGCAAAGGTGAAAAATAAGACATTAAAGTGATTTGATATATGATTCATATAGCGACAGGATTGATATTTGACCGCGATAATAAGTTGTTGATTTATTTGAGGGACAATAAACCAACTATTCCCTTTCCAAATTATTGGGATTTATTTGGCGGTTATGTGGAGCAGGGTGAAAAGCCAGAACAAGCCCTGAGACGGGAGGTAAAAGAGGAATTAGGCGTTGAACTCAAAGAATGTTTTAAATTCAAAGACGTTGAATGTTTAGCGGGCGATGTACACCAGAACATAAAACACATTTTTTGGGCAAAAATAGACGCTACTCCCGAAAATTTAAAATTACGGGTTGGTCAAAAATTAGCGAGTATTGATTTGAGCCAGCGGCATAATTTTAAATTTGCTAATATCTTGGGCAATATTATTGACGATTTTACCCAATCAGGGATAATTTTGAACTAAAATTTTATGGAAAAACAATGTTTAATTTGCGAACGGATTGAGATGATAAAGCAGGGCAAAAATCCTTATTTTATTAAGGAGTTTGAGACCAGCTACGCTGTTTTGGGCGATAGCCAGTATTTCAAGGGTTATTGTTTACTGCTTTGCAAACTGCACAAAACCGAGTTGCATGAGTTGGATAAAAACTTTAAATCAAAATTTTTAGAAGATATGTGTCTTTTGGCTGAGGCGGTTTATAAAACTTTCAAGCCAAAGAAATTAAATTATGAATTATTGGGCAACACCGACCAGCATTTGCACTGGCATATTTTCCCGCGTTATGAAAACGAATCAAACCCTAATAGCCCTGTCTGGCTCGTTGACAAGACCATCAGGAACGCCAAGGAATATGTCCCTAATGAGCAAGAACGCCAAATGTTGATAACTGAAATTAAAAAAAATTTACGCGATTTTTAATTTAATATGGAGAAAAAAAGTTTAATAATACCCGAGCGGATTTTTTCGGTCGGGGAGTATATTGAGGCGGTGAATATCGCTTTGGATAAATTCGCGGTGAAAATAACCGGCGAGGTCACGCAGGTGAAATTGGCTTCCAGCGGCCATTGTTATTTTACGATTAAAGATAAAATTGCTAATAACACATTGGATTGCATTGTTTGGAAATACAATTATCAAATGTGCGGGGTAAAATTAGAGGAGGGGCTTGAAGTTATTTTAACAGGCAAGGGCCGTATTTATAATGCCACCGGTCGGTTTAGTTTTGTCGCTGACGCTGTGGAGCTAAAAGGCGAGGGCGCTTTGAAAAAAGCGTATGAAAAGTTAAAAGCCAAGTTAGACGGAGAAGGATTTTTTGACGAGGAGCGTAAAAAACTCCTGCCCGAGTTTCCCCAAAGCATCGGGGTTATTACTTCAAAGCAGGGCGCGGTTATCCACGACTTGCTTAACAACTTGGGCAAGTTTGGCTTTAAAGTAAAAATGATTGATTCGCGGGTAGAGGGTCAAGAAGCAATCAAGGATTTGTTGGGGGCGGTGGCAAGTTTTAAAAAACAAAAAATTGATGTTTTACTGATTATGCGGGGTGGCGGTTCTTTGGAGTCCTTACAGCCGTTCAATAATGAGATATTGGTTAGGGCGATTAAAGATTTTTCTTGCCCAGTTATCGCGGCCATTGGCCACGACAAAGATGTGCCGCTGTTGGCAATGGCGGCTGACTATATGTGCTCAACTCCAACGGCCGCCGCCAACACCTTAAACAAAACATGGGAAATGGCGCCTTTGAAAATTAGCCAATGCGAAGGAATTATTTATGGCTGGTTTAGCGATTTTTTCAATAAGTATAAAATGTTAGCGAGCAAAACCGCAAATTATATTTTACAAATAGAGCAGGGGATTGCCAGCCAGAAAAAATTTCTGGACAATTGCTGGCAAAAAACCCAAAGCGATTTTTCCGCGGGCTTAAAAGCAATAATCCAAAAAGTTTTTTACATCGCTCAAACAGTCAAAGCCCACGACCCCCAGAATAACTTGGCTCTGGGATATTGCTTTGTCAAAAAGAACGGCAAAATTGTCAGAAAAACCAGCGACTTGCCTCCCGAAACTAACTTTGACTTGCAAATGTCTGATGGTATAGTAGAGGCAACAACAAAATAATTTAATTTTTTTATGACAAATTTAAAAGAAACAATTAAAAAGCTTGAAGAAATTGCTAATTGGTTTTCCAGCCAAAAGGAGCTTGATGTTGAGCAAGGCATAGAAAAGGTCAAAGAAGCCGCCAAGTTGATTAAAGAAAGCAAAGAGCGGCTCGTCGCGGTTGAAAACCAGTTTGAAGAAATCAAAAAAGAAATTTTTGCCAATGAAGATAATAGTTAAGGTTAAAACCAAAGCCAAGGAGGAGCGGGTGGAAAAAATAGGCGAGGGGGTTTTTAGCGTTTGGGTAAAAGAGGTGGCGGAAAAGGGCAAAGCAAATGCGGCGGTTGTTCGGGCTTTGGCTAAGTATTTTAAAACACAGCAAAGCAATGTAAAAATAATTGCTGGCGCGGCCAGCCATCAAAAAGTTATTAAGATAACTTGTCATTCTGAGCCAGCAGGCGAAGAATCTCGCGATTGAGATCCTTCGGTGTCAAAGCCAAGCCATTGGCTTTGACCCCTCAGGATGACAATCACGCGCCTCACGATGACAAGTTGATATATTATGGATTGGCCAATTTATTTTAAAGACCAGCTAATAATTGGGGATATTGAAAGCCCGGTTGGGGTTTGTTGTTTGTGGACTTTGAAAGAAAACATTGCCGCTGGCTTGGATAAGAGTCGGTTTTGTTTGCTTGGGCAGTTGTATTCAAAAGATGGCATAAAGTATATTTTGCGTAATGTTTTAGCCAATCCAAAAATCCGTTTTATAATACTTTGCGGCCAAGACAGAACACTGAGCGGCAAGGAGTTTTTAGAGATTGTGGAAAAAGGGATTTGCCCGGATAAAGAAATTCCGCAAAGCGATTTTGATAATTTTTGCAAAAATGTCCGATTCATTGATTTACGAGAGGTCGGAGACCCCAAAAAAATCAGTCAAGTTATCGCTGGCTTGAATAAAGAGAATAAATTATGGGCTGAGCCGAAAGTTTTTGCGGAAGCAAAAATCGCGACAAATGTTTTTCCGACTGACCCTTCAATTTTTAAAATTAGGCAGAAAACAGCTGCTTTGGCTTTTCCTTGGATATTGAAAACAATAATGAGATTTGGCGTTGAGAAAAAAACTGATTATGGCGGCAAGCAAAAAGAGATTTTAAATTTAGCGGCTGTCATCACTGACGAAGATCTGCAAAACCCGGAAATTCCTTTTTATTTTGGTTTTACAAAAGACCAATTCAACGAACAATATCTCCCGCAAATTTTAACCCCAAACAAAATACCAGGCATTGAATATACTTATGGGGCTCGTTTAATGAATTATCAAGGCATTGACCAAATCAAGCAGGGGATTATTGACAAATTAAAAGAGTCAATTGATTCAAGGCGGGCGGTTGCCTGTACTTGGCAAGTTGAAAAAGATATTGAAAGCCGTCAGCCGCCTTGTTTAGTTTTAGTTCAAGCACTGGCGCAAAATAATTTTTTGCATTTGACTTGCTATCTTCGCTCCAATGATATGTTCAAGGCATGGGGGCAAAACGCATTGGCTCTGCGTGTTTTGCAAGGCAAGATAGCCAATGAGCTGGGCTTGGGGCTGGGGGTTTTAACAACTATTTCTAACAGCGCTCATATTTATGAGCAGGATTTTAGCAAAGCTCAGGAAATAATAGACAAACACGCAACTGGCTTGAAATGCGAGTGGGACCCGCGAGGCAATTTTGCGATTTCCGTTGACAAGCAAAACAAAAAAATTATCGCGTATCATTATTCGCCCGAAGGCGAAAAAATTGGCGAGTACCAAGGCAAAACCGCCCAAGAAATTTATCTGCAAATAGACACCGACCTAGCTGTCTCGCAAATCGGCCATAGCTTTTATTTGGGCGAAGAACTTTACAAAGCCCAAATTGCCTTAGAAACAGGCAAGGAGTATAAACAAGACCACAATTTGTTTTGATTAGAGCTTTACGGGCTTGCCGTCATTCTGAGCCAGCAGGCGAATAATCGACGGCCCCAGCCGTCGTCCTGAGGGTAATCCCGACCGCGTGTCGCCAAAGCTTTAGCGGCGGCGCAAGGACCTCAACCATCAAGCCCGAGATTCTTCGGGATTACCCTCAGAATGACACTTCGGGAGTTATTTCATAGTTAAAACATGGTAAATGATTTCAACAACTTAAATTCAGAACAAGCTAAAGCCGTGGAGTTTGGCAAGGGGCCGATTTTGATTGTGGCGGGAGCGGGCACGGGCAAAACAACTGTCATCACTCAGCGGATTATTTCTTTAATTGAGCGGGGGTTAGCAAAGCCCGAGGAAATTTTGGCGGTAACTTTTACGGAAAAAGCGGCAAGTGAAATGGAGGAGCGGGTTGACAAACTTTTGCCTTTTGGTTTTCACGAATTATGGATTTCTACTTTCCATAGTTTTTGCGAAAAGATTTTAAGAGACAATGGTTTGGACATTGGTTTGCCCATAAATTTTAAGTTAGTTAACCAAACAGGGGCTTGGCTTTTAGTCAGACAAAACTTAGATAAATTTAATTTGAATTACTATCGCCCTTTGGGCAACCCAATGAAATTTGTTCATAGTTTGCTCAGCCATTTTTCCCGCTGTAAAGACCAAATGATTTTGCCCGAGGATTATTTAAAATACGCGGATGAGTTAAAGACAAATTTAACCGACCTGCCCGAAGAGAGCGAGGAGGAGCGGCTCAAAGAAATTGCCGCCGCTTACCATATCTATCAGCAATTGCTTTTGCAAAACAATCTTTTGGATTTTGGCGATTTAATAAATTATTGTTTGTTATTATTTCAAAAACGCCCGGCGATTTTGGAAAAATATCGCCAAAGATTTAAATATATTTTAGTTGACGAATTTCAAGACACCAACTGGGCCCAATACGAGCTTATTAAGATTTTAGCCGCTCCAAATTATAATTTAACCGTAACGGCAGACGACGACCAGGCAATTTATAAATTTCGCGGAGCCTCAGTGAGTAATATAACGCAGTTTAAAAATGACTTTCCTGAGGCGAGCGAAGTTTTTTTGGTAAAAAATTATCGCTCGTCTCAGAATATCTTGGACTTGGCTTATCAGTTTATCCAGGCGAATAATCCCAACCGCTTGGAATTTATTTCCGGTATTGATAAAAAGCTCATCGCTCAACAACAAACTCCGGGCATTATTGAACACTTGCATTTCAAAAATTTAGGCCAAGAAGCAAGCGGGGTTATTAAAAAAATTGCTGAGATTTTAGAAAAAGACAAAAAGGCATCGCTCAATGATTTTGTTATTTTGGTCAGAGCAAATGACTCAGCCGCTCCGTTTGCCCGGGCGTTAGAAAGAGCCGGGGTTTCCTATCAGTTTTTGGCTTCCAGCGGGCTTTATTACAAGCCGATCATTTTAGACATTGTCGCTTACTTAAAACTGCTTGACAATTATCATGAGAGTCCGGCTGTGTTTCGGGTTTTGAGCTGGCCGGTCTGGAATATATCGCCAGATGATTTAATGAAACTCACTCAGATTAGCCATCAAAAAACTCTGTCTCTTTTTGAAACAATCGCCAACCCGGCTCTGGTTTTGGGCCTGAGTTCTCAAACAAGAAACGGCTTGGATAAGTTTTTGGTCTTGGTGAAAAAACACACAGCCATGGCTCGGGAAAAAAGCGTAGCGGAAATTTTCATCGCTTTGTTAGAGGACTCGGGCTATTTAAAACAAATTGTCAGCAAAGCCACAGCTAAAAATAGAACCGAGGATTTGGAATTGTTAGCCCAGTTTTACGCGAAAATCAAGGATTTTGAGGGAGCCAATCCCGACGGCTCTTTACAAAACTTTATGGCGCAATTTAATTTAGAATTGGAATCAAATGAGCAAGGCAAATTGGTCTTTGACCCGAACCAGGGACCTGATTTAATAAAAATAATGACAATTCATTCAGCCAAGGGCTTGGAGTTTAAATATGTTTTTGTGGTATGTTTGGTTGATAGAAAATTTCCTTCTGACGGAAGAGCCGACCCGATAACTATCCCCGAGTCGCTGATTAAAGAAAAATTGCCCGAAGGCGACGCGCATTTGCAAGAAGAGAGAAGGTTGTGCTATGTGGCGATGACCAGAGCGAAGCAGGGCTTGTACTTTACATCAGCCGATGATTACGGCGGCCAGCGAGCGAAAAAATTATCGCGGTTTTTAACAGAGATGGGCTTTGTTGTCAAAGAGGGGACTGGCTCAAAAAAAATAGCGAGCGTTGATGATTTTAGCCAGACAAAAATTTCGCTGAGAAAGCCAAGCGAACAAATTATTTTGCCTGAGCATTTTTCTTTTACGCAGTTAGCGGCTTTTAGCAACTGCCCCTATCAGTATAAATTAGCGCATATTTTAAAAGTGCCCATAAGAGGCAGAGCAATGTTTTCGTTTGGCAAGACAATTCATAACACGCTTTATGAGTTTTTGAAACAATATCAAGAGGCGACCAACAAAAAACAAAGCCCGCTTTTTGGCGAAGCATCTAAAAAGGCGGCAATAAGCGAAGCCGAGTTGTTAAAAATTTATGATGAGCAGTGGCTTGATGAATGGTTTGACAGCAAAAAACAAAAAGACGACTACTATAAAGAAGGCAAGCGCCTGCTTAAAGATTTTTTTGTAAAGTTTTTGCAAAATCAGCCGCACGTTTTGAATTATCAAGGCAGTCCCGCCCTGGAAGTTGATTTTAAATTAAAAATAGGCGAGTATATTATCAAAGGCAAGATTGACCGCATTGACCAAGCAGATGGGGGAGCATGTCTCATTGATTACAAAACCGGCAAGAAAGAAAGCGAGGAAAAATTAAAAAAAGACGAAAAAACCCAGCTTTTGCTTTATCAAATTGCGGCTGAGGAATTTTTAGGCATTAAGCCAGTTGAGCTTTGCTATTATTATTTAGACAATAGCGAAACATTTACATTTTTAGGCGCAGAAAAAGAAAAAGCGGACTTGAAAGCGAAAATTGGCGAACAAATAGAAAAAATTAAGCAAAGTGATTTTAAAGCGACCCCAGGTTGGCACTGCCAGACCTGCGACTTCAAAAGCATTTGCGAGTTTTCCTGCAACAAATAGTTATTACAGAATCTGCCGTTCGGCAGAATTTGTAGCGGTTATTAAAAAGCAGTCATGACATTATTCTTGCGATCGTGAGAATAATGTCATGGTTGGCGAAAGAGAGTTTTATGGCAAACACAGAGATAAAACCCTCCTTCGCCCTTCGGGCTTCGGCGGGCAAGCAAAACTGCCAAAATTGCCAAAAGGACTTCACAATAGAGCCCGATGACTTTGATTTTTACGCAAAAATTAGTAAAAAATAAAAAATATGATTAATAACGCAAACAAATATAAAATCTCTGCAATTTTCAGCCCAGATGAAAATGTAAAATATGCAATTCCAAAATATCAAAGAGAGTATATTTGGACAAAAGAAGACTGGGAAGCTTTATTAAATGATATTTTGGAAAGCGACGGCAGTCATTTTATCGGTTCAATAATTTGTATAAAAAAGGAGGGCATTGATACTTTTCAAACGCAGGAGTTAGAGGTTGTTGACGGACAACAGAGATTAACAACAATTTCTTTGCTTTTTTGTTCTATTTATAAATTGCTCAAAGAGAAAATAGAAAGTAAAAACGAGGATTTACAGAATGAATTATTTAACCTGAAATATAAACTTATTCAAAGAAGAAATCAGGCAGATTTGAAAATGCAACTTTCGGAGCAGAATAATAATTTTTCAGACTACAAATCAATTTTAGCTGAATTGGAAATTATAACTTTTTCTAATGGCGGGAGAAATCAAGGCAATAGAAGAATTTATAAAACATTTAGGTATTTTGAAAATAAATTGCAAGATTATGGTGTCCAAGAATTGAGAGATTTATTAGAAAAAATAAACGAGATAATACTTGTTAAAATTGAGGTCAGCTCTCACTCGGACGCTTTTATGTTGTTTGAAAGCCTAAATAATCGTGGCGTGCCGTTATCAGCCATAGACTTAATAAAAAATAAGATGTTGGCATCGTTGGAAAAATTAGGATTGCCAATTGATAACTCTTTTGAGCGTTGGAAAGAAATAATAAATAATTTACCAGAATATCCTATACAGGAAAGATTTTTAAGACAATTTTATAATGCCTTCAAACACAAAAAGAAAATAAAAGTTGAAAGCACAACTAAGGCTACAAAATCAAACCTAATAAAAATATACGAGACACTTATTGACAGAGACGCAGAGTTTATTTTTGGTGAAATGTGTCAAAAATCAAAAATTTATAGCAATTTAATTGAAAATAAAAATTTAGATTTTATATCAGACGAACTAAGGGATTTAATTAATGTTCAAGCCTCTCCCGCCTACACATTTCTTATGTATTTATTTTCATTAGAGAGAAAGGAAGAAAAATTTTATAAAGATGCGATTAATTTTTTAGTTAAATACTTCGTAAAAAGAAATCTAACAGATTTCCCAAATACCAGAAACCTTGACCAAATTTTCATTGACTTAATAGAAGAAATTGAAAATAACAAAAATTTCTCGGCTGACGATATAGTTAAATTTTTATCTCGCAAAGACAAAATGGCGAGCGATAGTTTATTTACTGAAAAAATTAACGATGACATATACGAAAATAACATTGAAATGGCGAGATTTATTTTATCTAAAATTGAAGAAGCCGAAAGTGAGACAAGGGAAAGGTTCTGCGATTTTTGGGAGAGAGATAATAGCGGAAAATTAAAGTGGACGATAGAGCATATTTTCCCAGAGGGAACAAACTTACCGCAGGATTGGATTAAAATGATTGCTGACGGAGACAATAACAAGGCAAAAGAGATACAGGAAAAACTTGTTCACAAATTAGGAAATCTTACTTTGACTGGTTATAATTCAAATCTTTCAAATTTTGATTTTCAGAAAAAAAGGGATAAGGAAGATAATCAAGGCAAATACATAGGTTATAAAAATGGACTATTTTTGAATGAAGAACTAAAGAATAAAGACAAATGGACAGAGAAAGATATTGAAGAAAGAACTAAAAAATTAGCAAGTTTAGCATTAGATATTTTTTAAAATTAAAGATTAGACATTAAACATTCATTAGAAATTAAGAATTAAAAATTCAAAATTAAGCTTTCTGTTGTTGACTTTAATTTCTATTTCTGTTATTTTATTAAAGACGCAGAAAAGTGTTTTTATTTTTTTATGTCGACAATCCATCAGTTAATTAAAAGACCGCGAAAAAAAATAGCTAAGAAAAGCAAAATGAAGGCATTGACCTATGGTTTTAATGTAATTAAAAATCGCTATGTTGATTATAACTCGCCGTTTAAGAGAGGCATTTGCACTAAGGTTTTCACCACAACTCCGAAAAAACCAAACTCGGCTTTGCGTAAAGTTGCCAGAGTTAAATTATCCAGCGGCAAAGAAGTGACAGCTTACATCCCCGGAGAGGGCCATACTTTGCAAGAGCACTCAATCGTGATGATAAGAGGCGGCCGGGTTAAGGACTTACCCGGGGTGAGATACCATATTGTCAGAGGGCATTTGGATACAACTGGGGTTGAAGGCAGAAAAAAAGGAAGGTCAAAATATGGCGCAAAAAAAGTTAAAAGTTAAAAGCGCAAAGTGAAAAGTTATGTCTCAAAAATTCAAAACAAAACCAATTGAGTATGACCCGGTTTATGACAGCGCTTTGGTTAGCAAATTTGTTAATCAAATTTTAAGAGCTGGCAAAAAAAATATCGCCCGCAAAATTGTTTATGGCGCTTTTGCTATTGTTAAAGAAAAATCCAAAGAAGAGCCCTTATCTGTTTTTGAAAAAGCCATAGCTGAAATTACGCCTTCTATAGAAGTGCGTCCAAGACGAGTTGGTGGCGCTACTTATCAAGTTCCGATGGAAGTGCCGGCAAAAAGAGGCCAGAGTTTAGCGGTTAGATGGATTATTGCGGCCGCCAGAAATAAAAAAGGCAAGCCAATGGCGGAAAAAATAGCTGAGGAATTGTTAGCCGCTTCCAAAGGCGAGGGCGAAGCGATAAAAAAGAAAATAAATGTCCACAAAATGGCCGAAGCCAACCGAGCTTTCGCTCATCTGGCTGGTCGGGCGAAGTGAGTAATGCGTGTTTGTCATTCTGAAACAGCACCGTTGTCATTCTGAGGGTACTCCCGAAGAATCTCTAACCGTAGAGACCCTTCGGCTATCGCCTCAGGGCGACACTGGCGTGTCGGATCCTTCGCCTGCTGGCTCAGGATGACCATATTATGAAATCAGTTGTTATTTGCGGAAGCAAAAGATTTAAAAATGAAGTGACGCAGTTTGCGGCGCGGTTGAAGGAAATGGGTGTGATGGTTTATGAGCCCAATTATGTTTGGTTAGAAAAATGGACCGACGAGGAATGGAGCAAACTGTCCAATGATATTAAAAAATTTGTGGTTATGGGTTTGGCTTACGACCATTTTGAGAAAATAAAAATGGCTGACGCGGTTTTTATCTTTAACCAAGACGACTATATCGGCAACTCAGTAAATATGGAAATCGGTTATGCGGTTGCTTTGGCAAAGCCGATTTACGCTTTGCATAGCGACGAGGAGTTAGGCCGAGCTGGGTTTTTCCGAAAAATTATTGCCACCCCCGACGAGTTGGCGAAAACCTTGGGCTATACAAACAGCAATAATCCCGGTAAAAAGAAAATTGTTATTTGCGGGTCAATGAGATTTGCTCAGGGTATGATAGAAGCGAAACAAGCGCTTGAGAACAGAGGTGTTGAAGTAGTCCTACCGAAAAATACCGAGCTTTATTTAGAGGGGAGCGAGTATTTGCAAAAAAGACAAGAAAGCGCTTGGGAGCCGCTGGAAGGGGCTAAGAGAAAAATAGAAAATAATTTAATTAAAGATTATTATAACGAAATTGCCAGAGCAGATGCTATTTTGGTAGTTAATCAAGAGAAAGAGGGGATTGAAAATTACATTGGTGGGAATACTTTTTTAGAGATGGGCTTTGCTCACATTTTAGGCAAACCGATTTATTGCTTGAATCCCTTACCTGAAGCGCAAAAAGCTATTTATCAAGAATTAGTCGCTTTACAACCTATTATTTTAAACAATGATTTATCCAAAATGACGCTTTAGCGTCACCCTGAGGCAGTAGCCGAAGGGTCTCTGACAAGGATTCTTCGGGAGTACCCTCAGAATGACAGATACTCTGTTTGTCATCCTGAGGGTAATCACGAAGGATCTCGAACATGGGATTCTTCGGGAGTACCCTCAGAATGATAATGGTACTGACTCAGAGTGACGAACTTTATGCCAAGATTACATCCAATTGAAAAAACGCGCGACATCGGCATCATCGCCCATATTGACGCAGGCAAAACAACGGTTTCTGAGCGTGTTTTGTTTTACACTGGCATCTCTCATAAAATCGGCGAGGTGCACAAGGGCGACACAGTTATGGATTGGATGGAGCAAGAGCGAGAGCGTGGCATTACTATTACATCAGCCGCCACTACCTGCGCTTGGACGCCCACTGACCTGCCCAAAGAAAAAGGCAATGTGTATTGGATTAATATCATTGACACGCCCGGGCACATTGATTTTACAGTTGAAGTGCAGAGATCGTTGCGGGTTTTGGACGGAGCAGTAGTTGTGTTTGATGGCGTGGCTGGCGTGGAGCCGCAATCCGAGACGGTCTGGCGTCAAGCCGACAATTACAAAGTGCCGCGAATTTGCTTTATTAATAAAATTGACCGGATGGGCGCGAGTTTTGAAAAAAGCTTTGAAAGTATTTTGCAAAAATTGACTAAGTCAGCCGTGGCGGTGCAGATACCTATTGGCGAGGAGTCGGCTTTGGAGGGTATTATTGATTTAATAACTCAACAAGCAATTTATTTTAACGGCGAGAAAGGCGAGATTATTGAGAAAAAAGAAATTCCGGAAAACTTAAAAGAAAAAGCGGCTGAATGGCGCGGCAAAATGTTAGACAAAATAGCTGCCGAAGACCATAAGCTTTTAGAAAAGTTTTTAGCGGGCGAAGAAATCAGTGTTCAAGAAATTCGCGCTGTTTTGCGCAAAGCGGTTTTGGAATATACTTTAGTGCCGGTTCTTTGCGGTTCGGCTTTAAAAAATAAGGGAGTGCAAATGATGCTTGACGCTGTTTGTTATTATTTGCCAAGCCCGGCTGATTTGCCGCCAGCTCGGGGTTTGGATATGAAAACCGGCCAAGAAATTGAAAGAAAAGCCGATGATAAAGAGTCCTTTTGCGCTTTGGTTTTTAAAATCGCCACTGACCCTTTTGTCGGGTCTTTGGGATATTTTCGCGTTTATTCGGGAACATTAAAAAAGGGTTCTTATGTTTTAAATTCTATTAATGGCGAAAAAGAGAGAATTGGTCGAATTTTAAGAATGCACGCTAATGACCGAAAAGAAATTGACGAGGTCTTTACTGGCGATATCGCCGCCACCGTTGGTTTGCGGGCAACCGTCACCGGGCATACTATTTGCGATGAAACAAATCCGATTATCTTAGAAAAACCAGAATTTCCCGAGCCGGTTATTTCTATCAGAATAGAGCCCAAAACCAAAGCCGACCAAGAAAAGCTTATTATGGCGATGAAAAAATTAGCCGAGGAAGACCCGACTTTCCGCATTAAAGAGGATACCGAGACCGGTGAAACAATTATGTCGGGTATGGGAGAATTGCACTTGGATATTTTGGTTGACCGAATGAAAAGAGAATTTAAGGTAGAAGCAAATGTTGGCCAGCCCCAAGTCGCTTATAAAGAAACAATTTTCGGGGACGCGCAAGCCGAGGGCAAATACATTCGCCAGTCAGGGGGCAGAGGACAATATGGCCATGTTTATATTAAAATAAAGCCCAAAGAAAGAGGCCTTGGTTATGAATTTATCAATCAAATCAAGGGCGGAGTTATCCCGCAAGAATATATCCCTGCGGTTGACAAAGGCATTAAAGAAGCAATGGACAAAGGTATTGTCGCTGGCTACCCGATGGTTGATATGGAGGTTTGCTTGTATGATGGTTCTTTTCACGAGGTTGATTCATCGGAAATCGCTTTTAAGATAGCCGCGAGCATGGCTTTGCAAGACGCGGCTAAAAAGGCCAAACCCGCCTTGCTTGAACCCATTATGAAATTGGAAACAATCGCGCCCGAAGAGTTTTTTGGCGATGTTATCGGCGACTTGAACCGAAGGCGGGGGACAATCAGCGAGACCCTTGACCGCTTAAACTTAAAGGTCATTAAAGGCACAGCGCCCTTGTCAGAGATGTTTGGCTACGCGACTTCTTTGCGAAGCTTGACCCAAGGTAGAGGCACTTTTACGATGGAGTTTGACAAATATGAGCGAGTGCCTGATAATATCGCTAAGGAAGTGGCTGAGGGGAAAAGAAAATAAAATAATTGACGGCAATAGCCGTCATCCTGAGCCCGCCTACTGGCGGGCGAAGGATCTCAAACAAAGAGATCCTTCGTCGCCTGCTGGCTCCTCAGGATGACAGCGGTGCTGTCAATTTCTAATAAATCTATGACTTTATCAAATATCAAAAAATTGCTCGCTGGCGAAGGAAAAGTCGTCTTCGTTGATGACGATGAGGTGGTTGGGGTTTTTCTTTCTTTTGCGGAGTATAAAAAAATAACAGAAAAATGTCAGGATAACTGTGTTTGCGATGATAGCGATATGACAGACGATGATGAGCATTTTACAGAAATAAATTTTGAAGACGAGGAAGAAGAAACAGCTCCGCCTTTATCTTCGGTGGTAATGGAGCCGAAAGTTCAAATGCCTAATGTTGATGACTTGCCGTTTTAAGGTTGATATAAGGTTGACAATTTGTTTTTTATCAATATAATTAAAATAATAAAATAATAAATAATAAATAATATAAAAAAATATGGCAGAGAAAGCAAAATTTGAGAGAACAAAGCCGCATTTGAACATTGGCACTATTGGCCATGTTGACCACGGCAAAACCACTTTAACCGCGGCTATTTTAAAATACGCCAGCTTAAAGGGTTTTAAGTCATCTAACAAATCAGTTGATGAAATTGATTCCGCTCCCGAGGAAAAAGCAAGAGGCGTTACGATTAACATTTCCCATAACGAGTTTGAATCGGAAAAACGCCACTATGCTTTGATTGATTGTCCGGGACACGCTGATTATATTAAAAATATGATTACGGGCGCGGCTCAAATGGACGGCGCTATTTTGGTTGTTTCAGCTGGCGATGGGCCGATGCCGCAAACCAGAGAGCATGTTTTGCTTGCCCGCCAGGTTGGTTTGCCCAGTTTATTGATATTCTTGAATAAATGCGATCAGGTTGACGACCCGGAAATGATTGATTTGGTTGAATCGGAATTGCGAGAATTACTGAAAAAATACGAATATCCCGGGGACACTACTCCGATTATCAGGGGGTCGGGGCTTAAAGCCCTTGCGGCTACTTCAGCCGATGATGAAGCAATGAAACCAATCGCTGAGTTGATAGCCAAGGTTGACGAGTTTATTCCCGAGCCCTCGCGCGACTTGGATAAGCCGTTTTTAATGGGCATTGAAGATGTCTTTTCTATTGAAGGGCGGGGCACTGTTGTTACGGGCAGGGTTGAGAGAGGCATTATCAAATCAGGCGAGGAGGTTGAGATAATCGGTTTGCGGCCAACCCAGAAAACAGTCGCGGTGAGCGTTGAAATGTTTAACAAGATTTTAGATGAAGGCCGAGCCGGGGACAATGTCGGTATTCTATTAAGGGGCTTTAAAAAAGAAGATGTTGAAAGAGGACAGGTTTTAGCTAAGCCCGGAACTCTTACCCCGCACACTGAATTTGAAGCCGAGGGCTACGCTTTAACCAAAGATGAAGGCGGTCGGCATACCCCGTTTTTCTCGGGCTACAAGCCGCAGTTTTTCATCAGAACTTCCGATGTGACCGGAGATGTTGTTTTACCTGAGGGAGTAGAAATGGTTATGCCCGGGGACACCGCTCAAATAAAAGTTAAATTGATCGCTCCGGTTGCTTTGGAGGAGAAACAAAGGTTTGCTTTAAGAGAAGGCGGCAAAACAGTTGGCGCGGCCGTGGTGACGAAAATTACCAAATAATCAATAATTAATTTATAGGACTGCCGTCATTCTGAGCCAGCCGGTCATCCTGAGGGTACTCCCGAAGGACCTCTATCATAGAGACCCTTGCGCCGCCGCTAAAGCTTTGGCGACACGCGGTCGGCTATCGCCTCAGGGTGACACTGGTGTGTCGGATTCTTCGGGCTGGCGCCCTCAGAATGACAATCTCAAGAAAAACTATAATCTCTGTGTAAGTTCCTTATAAAGATATGGCTGAGGATAAGAACGAACAAGTTAAGCCCAAGCTTAAAATAAAGCTTAAATCATACGACAGCAAGGTTGTTGACGCGAGTTGCCGCCAGATTGTTGAGATTGCTTTAAGAGCGGATGTAGGGATATTAGGGCCTGTGCCCTTGCCCACTGAAACGCACAAATACACTGTTAATCGGTCTACCTTTGTCCACAAGGACGCCCGAGAGCAATTTGAAATGAGGATTCACAAGCGTTTGATAGAGGTTTTGGACTTAAACCCGCGGTTTATTGACGCATTGAGGGATTTAACCCTGCCTACTGGCGTGGAGATTGAAGTGAAGACCGCTTAAATAAATTAAAATTAAAGAATGTTCAAAGTACTAACACATTGTTAAAACTTTGAAGGAGTGAGAAAGAATACTAACCCTTTTATTTATTCCTAAAAACCGGGAGTTAGTTGCCCGGTTTTTTGGTGAAGAGCGGTTATTAACAAAAATTGAAATAAAAAATGGCGCTGTAAATTACTTACAGACACCATTTTTGCAAACGAGCTTACTTCGGCGCTCGCTTGCTGTTTTCCTCCTTAATTGCGAATTGTATCGCAATTAAGAAGGAAAAGCACCCTCCTCCTATAAGGAGACCTCCTGTTAGAGCGAGGTCGTCCTCCTTGTCGGAGGAGTAGTTCAATAGTTCCGGTCCTTCCGACTCAATCTGAGTCGGCGGCATATAAAATGCCGTAACCAGAACTATCACTCCTCCTATAGACAGGAGGGCGCCCAAAAACATAAAAATTTTTTTCATTTGCTTTACCTCCTGCTGCCAAAATTATAACACGCTTTTTGCGAAAAGTCAACCTATGTCTTACATTCTTGGAAAAAAAATTGAAATGACCCAGATTTTTGAAAACGGAAAAGTTATCCCGG
>Ga0066637_10000538_pt1 | contig 23166 bp, 22 predicted proteins | sample CryGeyCG2014_020_FD_62737 | JGI IMG/M metagenome (GOLD analysis project Ga0066637, IMG submission 62737) | Groundwater microbial communities from aquifer - Crystal Geyser CG08_land_8/20/14_0.20 | ecosystem: Environmental > Aquatic > Deep subsurface > Groundwater | place: USA: Utah: Grand County...
GCCACTAGCGTGTCCGTGGTTGCGTTTTTATCCCCCCCCCAACTATTTGCTCCTCCCCACAAAATGTAACATTTCTATTTTGGGTTGACATCTAAAATTATGCTATAATTATGAGTATGATAAAAAAAATTAGCCTTTGCCTCTTGTTCTTTTTTGTGGCAGCTAACCTTAGTTTAGCAGATGATCTGGCTGATCAAACATATCTAAGCCAGATTTCTTACAAAAACAACAAACTAACCCTGGTCACCAAAAAACGTCTGGTGGATGAAAAGCGCTCTTACAGCTACACCGATGTTGATACCACCAGTTATTCTTACGAAGCTTACACTCAATCATCCACTGATATTGCCACTCAATCGCTTAACCGTTCAGAGGTCAAAGAAATCAATGAGTGGTATATTTATAAAGGCGGCTTGCGTCAATTGTCTGACCTTGAATTTTTGACCTTGATTGGTGACAAAGCCGAGCTAGAACAGGTGACAGGGCTCGAAGCAAAAAGTGCCGACGCCAGAAATTTTGGCAATATTTTGATCGGCAGCGGTGTTATAGTGATGATTGGCGGAGCAGGCTTATCAGCTAGCAGTTCAATTATCACCGGCGGCGCGCTAACCATGGTCGCTGGTTTTTTTGTTAATGCCTTTAATCACAGCCCTGATCATTATCTCCAACCAGACTATGCCCAGCAGAAAATTGATGAGTATAATATCGCTCTCAAATACAAGCTGGGGTTGTCGATTAATTTTGAATAACTTTTTCCGCGATTAACACAGCATTTAAAGCGGCCCCACGTCTCAGGTTGTCAGCAACAATCCACATCTCAATCCCGTTTTCCTGGGAAATATCCTCGCGAATACGGCCAACAAAAGTCTCATTTTTGCCGGCAGAGTCTATTGGAGTTGGATAAACTCCTTTAGCAGGGTCATCAACAACTTTGCAGGTTGGCATCGCTGCGATCAAGCGACGAACCTCGTCTATGGCAATTTTCTTCTTTGTTTTGACATTAACACACTCGCTGTGGCCAATCGCTACGGGGACACGGACACAGGTTGCCGTAACCTGAATACTGTCATCTTCAAAGATTTTGCGGGTCTCATTAACCATTTTCAGCTCTTCTTTGGTATAGCCATTATCCGTAAACTGGTCAATCTGCGGCACCACGTTAAAAGCAATCTGTTTAAAGATATATTTGGGGGTAATCTTAGCCTTGGGATCAGCTAAAAGAGTTTTGGTCTGCTCATACATCTCGGCAATGGCTTCTTTACCCCAGCCTGACGTTGACTGAAAAGTTGAAATAACCAATCTTTCTATTCCCACTGCGTCATAAATCGGCTTAAGGGGCAAAACCATCTGCGCGGTTGAACAATTGGGATTAGCAATAATCCCTTTGTGGCGTTTAATGGCCTGGGGATTAACCTCCGGCACAATCAAGGGGACATTTGGATCCATCCGAAAGTGAGAGGTGTTATCAATCACCACACAACCCCTTTTGGCGGCTTCAGGTGCTAAGACAGCAGAAATTTTAGCGCCGGCCGAAAAAAGCCCGATCTCCATCCCTTCAAATGACTCTGGTTTGGCTTTTTCAACAGTGTATTCTTTGCCTTTAAAAGTAACTTTCTGACCAGCTGTGCGCTCTGATGCCAGCGGTAAAAATTTGTCAATTGGGAAATCGCGCTCTTCCAGGACTTTGATCATTTCGCGACCTACCATTCCTGTAGCGCCCAGGACACAAATATTGTATTTTTTAGACATTACCCTTCCTCCCAAATATCATTAATCTTTTTTCTTGTTCCAAAAAGCTTTGCCTTTCTTAAAATATTTAATCCTAACATCTATTTTGTTAATTTCTCGTGGATAAAATTCAAACAAAGTATCACATAATTCAAGCATCCATTTTCTTCGGCTATAATGTGGGATTATTTTAATCTTATTTGAATTCGCAATTTGGATCTGCCCCCAACCAAGCGCCCCAATAGTCAAGCAATCCCAGGCAAAGAATTCCAAAGGGATAAAGCTAACGCATTCAACTTCGATATGGGTTCCTTTAACAGCGTAAGCAATCAATAAAACAACAAAATAATTTCTATCGTCCTGATAAAAACGCGCTAATCTTTCAACAGACGTCAAATTAGGCATATTAAAACTTGTATTTATATTATGTGTTTTAATATCAACAACATAATAAAAATTATCTTTGTCCTTAAACGCGATATCAGCCATAGCCCTCCTAGCAAATTCTGGCGTATAATCTTTAATATCCTTACCAAGAATTGATTGCAGGTTATCTTCTAGCAAACTCTGTACAGCGTCACCCACGGCTCTTGGGCTATCAGCAGTCCTTTCCGAAAGAAAGTCCTTTTGTTTATTAATAAAAGTTTTTATATTTTTTGCGATTGTTTGATATTGCTTTGAGAAAAATATTTTGCTTCTCACCGTATGGCTCCAGCAAATTGTTCAAATAACGTTATATTTTTGTAATTAGAAAGCGGCTTGTTCGTTTTTGCGCGTTTTTGCGCGCCCAATGAGTTGCGTTCCCAGAAGATCCCATCATGGTATCCCTGAATCGTTCTATCATGATCAGCAATATCAAGCCTTTTTTCCGCTAAACAAGCGTAATAATCATCAATTTCTATGCCACAATAATTCCTTCCCAACTTTTTTGCTACCACAGAAGTTGTGCCTGACCCTAAAAACGGGTCAAAGACCAAATCTCCAGGCTTAGAACTTGCCAAAATTATTTTAGCCAATAATTTCTCTGGTTTTTGTGTTGGATGATCTGTATTTTCCGCCATTGACCAATACGGTATGGTGATATCGGTCCAGATATTTGATGGATGAGTTATTCGAAAAGCGCCGTTTTCGCCATCAACCCAGTCCTTCGGATTGCCATTCTTATCTTTATAAGGGGCAACCACTTTTCTTTTCAGCTTGACCGCATCAACATCAAAACGATATTCATTGGACACTGTCCCGAACCATATATCTTCTATACAGTTTTTCCAATTACTTAACGCACCTCTTCCCTTCTCTCGTTCCCATGTGATTCTGTTTCTTACAATAAAATATTTTAACATCACATTGTAAATTGCCGAACTTGACCTCCAATCTCCACAAATATATATTGAAGCCGTTGGTTTAAGCATCCTTAACATAACAGATAACCAAGAATCAATATATTCTTCGTATTCTGCTGATCCCATCGCTTTAAAATCATGCGTATTAAACTTCTTGTTAAGATTATAAGGTGGATCAATAAACAACAAATCAATAAATTTATCAGGGAGATAATCAAACGCCTCAAAGACATCTTGATTTATTGTTGTGTTTATAATGTTTTGGAAAGAAGTACTACTATGTAAATGTATCAATCGCTTTGAATATTTGTTTGTTTCACTTTTATCAAGAACAATTGTTTGATTTCTTGGAGCCTTTTCTTTTTCACAACTCATACTTATATTATAATACAAAAACAGTATTTTTCTATGCTATAATTAAAAAATGCAAGAACGAATAAAAAACGACCTGAAAGCCAGTATTGCTACAAAACAAGCGGTTTTAAACAATTTAGTCCCGCAAATTGAAAAAGCCGCCCAATTAATGGTCAAAGCCTTGAAAAACAACAATAAGATCATGTTTTTCGGTAACGGCGGCTCGGCAGCTGACTCCCAACATTTAGCCGGCGAACTGATCGGCCGGTTTTTAAAAGAGAGAACATCTTTAGCCGCGATTGCCTTAACCACTGACAGTTCAATTTTAACTTGCTTAGCCAACGACTACTCTTTTGACCTGATCTTTGCCCGGCAATTAGAAGGCTTGGCTAAACCAGGCGATATTGCTTTTGGTATTTCAACTTCCGGCAATTCCAAAAATGTACTTGAAGGCTTTGCCAAGGCCAAAGAAATCGGTTGTCCAACTATCGCACTTTTAGGTTGCGGCGGCGGTACAATTGCCAAGGCTATTGATTTAGCAATTATTGTCCCTTCAAATGAGACCCCACGCGTTCAAGAGAGCCACATTACTATTGGCCACATTATTTGCAATTTAATTGAACAGGAACTTTTTCCCGGATGAACAAAGCAGTCTTTCTTGACCGCGATGGGACTATTATTGAAGATGTGGGGTATTTAAACAATCCCATTGATATCAAATTTATCCCCGGCTCAATTGAAGCGATTAAAAAGCTCAATCAAGCTGGGTACAAAGTTGTTGTCATTACCAACCAATCTGGAGTGGCCAGAGGGCTTATCCGCGAAGACATGCTCCAGACCATTGATAAGACAGTCCAAAAAACTATTTTGGCGGGCGGCGGTCAGCTTGACGCGATCTATTACTGCCCGCATCACCCGCAGCACGGCCATTACCCTTACAAAAGGGTATGCAATTGCCGCAAGCCTGGTCCAGGGATGATCTTAAAAGCAGCCAAAGACTTGAAGCTGGACTTGGCACAATCTTATATGATCGGCGACAAGATCTCTGATGTTGAGGCAGGAATAAACGCTGGGGTTAAACCAATCTTAGTCTTAACCGGCCAATCTGCACGGTTCAAGGAAAAAGCCGCGGAAAAAATGGTCGCCATCTGTCAGGATCTTAATCAAGCAGTTGATTCTATTTTGAACAAGCAATAAGCCCAAAATCACCCTAAGTCTCACAAAATAAAATTATTGTTCCACCAATCTCAGCCATCATTTTTTCCTAGCATCAGCCTAATTAATACGCTATAATTATCGCCATGGAAATCCTTAAGAAAATTATCCCCAAATTTAAGGGGAAAAAGGTCCTGGTCTTTGGCGATCTCATGCTGGATGAACATATCTGGAGCCGGGTCGAGCGCATCTCGCCAGAAGCCCCTGTCCCCATTGCCGAAGTTACCAAAATAGATCATGTACCTGGCGGCTGCGGTAACGTGGCAGTTAATATTGCTGCTTTAGGCGGACAACCGTTTCTCATTGGCATCATTGGACAAGACAGCTCTGGCCAAAAACTGCGCCAGGCCCTAGCCTTAGCCAATGTCCCTGATAGTTATCTTATTGTTGATCAGCAGCGGCCCACGATCTTAAAATCACGGATCATTGCTGCTTCACAGCATGTCATCCGCGTTGATCGAGAAGATAAAACAGCCTTATCAACCGAGCTGCTAAAAAAGGTGATCAAACAAGTCAAGAAAGTTTTGACCACAGTTGACGTGGTGATCATCTCTGACTACGGCAAAGGCCTGATCAATAAAGAATTGTGCCAGATCCTTATCAAAGCAGCGCGTCAGCAAAAAAAATTCGTGGCGATTGATCCCAAAGGCCAAGACTACTCAAAATACCAACAGGCCTCGATCATCACCCCGAACCTCTTAGAAGCCGGGCTAGCAACTGGCATTCAAATAAATTCTGGGCCAGCCTTGATCAAGGCCGGCCAGTCACTGCTCACTAAAGTTAAGAGCGATTTTATTTTAATCACCCGCGGTCGAGAAGGCATGAGCCTTTTTTCGGCCAAAAAACACCTTGAGATACCAGCTGTGCCACGCGAGGTCTTTGACATAACCGGGGCCGGAGATACTGTGATTGCCTGCCTTAGCTTGGCGGTTGCCGCCGGCGCTAAACTTGATCAAGCAATTGCTTTGGCCAACCTGGCTGCCTCAATTGTTGTGAGTAAAATTGGTACAGCTCCTTGTTTCAAGGCTGAGCTGGCAGCCGCGCTTGAGGGCCATGAACCAATCATAAAAAAAATAAAATCACGGCAGGAAATAATTGCCATCGCGAAAAACCACAAAATCACCGGCGCTCAAATTGTCTTTACCAACGGCTGCTTTGACCTCCTCCATTTAGGTCACGTTCGCTATTTAAGAGAAGCCAAAAAACTGGGTGACATTTTGATTATTGGCCTTAACAGCGACGATTCAGTGCGCGGCCTCAAAGGACCTAAACGCCCGTATATTGCCGAACTGGAACGGGCCGAAATTTTAGCTTCCTTAGAATGTGTTGATTATGTTATTATTTTTCCCGAATCCCGGCCTGACAATTTGATCAAGCTTATTGAGCCAGACATTCATGTTAAAGGTGGCGATTATCAAATTGACGATCTACCAGAAAAAAAACTGGTAGAATCTCTTGGCGGTAAAGTTGTCGTGATCCCACCGATCAAAGGCCGGTCAACCACTAATATAGTGGAAAGGATATTAGGAAAAAAATGAAAGCAAAAATTCTTACCTTAAGACCTTGGTGCCTGGGCGCCTTAATTGTTTTCTGGGCCTTGGGTTTTGGGCTGCCAAGCCTGGCTTGGCGCGCTACCCCAGAACTGGAGCAAGAGATCGCTCAAAAAAGGGCCACAGTGGTCCAAAATCCCAATGACCCTTTTGCTAACTTTGACCTAGCCATCACCTACGCTTATACTAACCACATCCAAGACGGCTGGAACAAACTAAAAAAAGCTGAGGAGCTTGACCACAAATTTAGACAAAAAGGCTTAGCCCTTTACATTAGTAAAGTTACCGCCGACCCGCAAGATTGGCGGCTGCGCTTCCGCCTGGCCTTTGCTTATTATTTTAATGAGAAGAAAACTGACGCGATAAGGGAGCTGGAAAATGTTATCACGCTTGACCCATATAATGTGTGGGCTTACGGATACATCGCCTTGATCTACGGCGAGCTTAATAATATTGATCAAGCCATGGCTTTTACCAAAAAAGGGCTAAAGATCGACAGCAATGTCGCAGCCCTGCACCTCTTGCTCTCTGAAGGATATTACAAAAAAGGTGACAGTTGGCGTGGCCTGATCGAAAGAATGGAAGCCTTGCGCCTCAAAGCCTTAGGGTTCTAAAATGAACTTAAGCAACCGAGTAATCCTAGCAATTGCCTTGCTTTTTATCGGCTGGCTTTTTTCCTGGGCTATTTTTGCCCCCAAAGAAGATCCCTCTAATCGCATTTACCAAACCCTCAAACAACAAGAAAAACAAGCTGACCTCACGTTCAAGGATGTCACTTTTGAAGAAATCGCCCAAGGCATAAAATACTGGCAGCTGGTTGCTGAAAGCGCCATGGTTAACAAATCAACACAAATCGCCACCCTTAAAACTGCGCATGGCACTTTTTTTAAAGGCGGTTCCCCTGTTTTGCGCTTTCGGTCGCCAGCCGCGCTCTGGGACATGAAACAAAAAGAGATCCTGCTTGATAAACCAATTGGCTATGACCTGTCCCTAGAAGACAAGGTCAACACTTTGCTCAAAAACATCAAGCAACGATCAATTTCCAGCTTTACCCTGCCGCCAAATTATCTTAATGGCCATGGTTATTGGTTTGCTGCTAATAATCTAAGCTGGAAAGTTGCCACTCAACAGCTCTTGTGCACTGGCCAGATTATTTTAAACAAAGGAGAAGTAACAGGCCTGGCTGAACGGCTGGAGAGCGACGTGGCTTTAGAGCACATTTTACTTAGCAATAATGCCAAAGTGATTATCAAATTAGTTGATTCTTTTCCTGTTACGCAAGAAGCAGCAGTCTTTGAAATTATTAGCCGACAAAACCTGATCAAGGCTCGCGGCCAGCCTGTCCTTTACTGGGGCAAGGCTAAGGTCACTGCAACTAATTTCAGTTTTTCCCAGCGGGAAGAAACCTTAAAGCTCGATGGTAATGTCACCATTAATTACGGCGACATTTGGGCCTTTGGCCAAACAGGCCTTTATTCATTAAAGACCGAGGAAATAATTCTCAATGGCAATGCCCAGGCCAAACAAGCAGAAAACAAATTACAAGGCAACGCCATTAAGGTTTCCCTAAAAAATAACAGTCTCGCTGTTATTGGCAAGGGCAAGGTTGTCATTAATGAAGGGAACCTTAAATGAGCCTCCAACTCCAAATAAAACCAAAGCCGCATAAGCTCCTTGACAAAAAAAAGGCCATGTTTGATCTAATTATTATTGGCGGCGGGCCAGCCGGATTAACCGCGGCCTTATACGCCAGCCGGGCCAGGCTTAATGTTTTATTGATCGAAAAAATGATCCTGGGCGGCATGGCTTCTACCACGTTCCAAATTGAAAACTATCCTGGTTTCCCTGACGGGATCTCGGGTATGGAGCTCAGTAATCTACTTCAGGACCAGGTCCGTCGGCTTGGCCTAGAAATTGTCTGGGGCAACGTCACTGTCCTTACCCATGACCCGAGCCTTTATCAGGTCACAGTCGACGGCAAGCTGCTTAACAGCAAGGCTGTGATCTTGGCCACTGGCACCACAGCTGCCAAGCTCAATGTGCCTGGCGAGGACGAATTACGGGGCAAAGGCGTATCATACTGTGCCACTTGTGACGGCCCATTTTATAAAGACAAAAACATTATTGTGGTCGGCGGCGGTAACGCAGCTATTGAAGAAGCCTTGTTCTTAACTCGCTATGCTAAAAAGATCTCGCTGGTGCATCGTCGCGATGAACTGAGGGCTGATAAAATCCTGGCGGAAAAAGCTAAGGCCGACCCTAAGATCTATTTTTTCTGGCATTCGGTCGTGGAAAAGATCTCTGGAGAGCACAAAGTTGAGGAAGTAATCTTGCGGGACCTGCGCAATAATAACAGTTTGAGGGTAGCTGTGGACGGCCTTTTTATTTATATCGGCACGAAACCAAATTCCGAGCTTGTCAAAGGCCTAATTAAAACAGATAAATTTGGTTACATCAAAACCGCTGAAAACATGGCCACTAACCTACCAGGACTATTTGCGGCCGGTGATGTGCGTCTTAAGGGCTTAAGACAAATTATTACTGCCGCGGCCGATGGGGCAATTGCCGCCGAGGCCGCTCGTACTTATATTGAAACAAACCATAATTGACTTTTAGTTTGAGAGGAGTATACTGAATTTGATGAGACAAAAATTAGTGTTTTGTCTACTATTTTTGATGCTGGCAACCGCAGTTTTTGCAGGACCAGGCATGCAAACCATCGCTTCCCCAACTGATTTCTCCCTACCAGATCTTAATGGCCAGGTCTTTAGCCTCCACAGCATTTTGGGCAAGAAAACAATTATTATTATCTCTTTTTTTGCTAGTTGGAGTAACACCTGCCAGCAAGAGCTGGCTTTCTTAGACCGATTAAATAAGGAGTACAATAACAGCAAGCTTGAGGTCTTGGGAATCTCTTTTGACCGCAAGCAGTCTGAGCTACAAAGCTATCTTAGCCAAAACCAGCCAAGCTTTAAGGTCCTCTATGATAAGAAATTAACGACCCTGCGAAACTACCGCGTGCTGATCATCCCCACCATTATTTTTATCGACCAAAATGGCGAAGTCAAAAATGTTTTTGTTGATTTTGATGAGAATGTAGAGAAGGCAGTGAAAGCAGAGTTAGATAAACTTATTCATACCTAAGCGCTTCCACCGGATCAAGCCTCCCAGCCCTCATCGCTGGATAGACCCCAGAAACAACCCCAACAAAGATAGAAACTGTTGAAGCTAAGACAACTGCCCAAGTGGAAATTAAAAGAGGAAAACCAATCGCATACATAATCAACAAGGCCATGGCTGCCCCAGCCACAATCCCAATCGCTCCACCTATAAAACTGATGACTACTGCTTCAGCTAAAAATTGCAAAATAATATCGCGCTCGCGAGCCCCTACTGCTTTGCGAATCCCAATCTCCTGGGTGCGCTCGGTTACTGCCACCAGCATGATATTAGCAATCCCAATGCCGCCAACAAGGAGCGAGATCGCGGCAATCCCAGCCACAATGGCGGTCAAACCATTCATAATCGTATTGACCATAGACATAGATTCTTCCATGGTATCAAGGCGAAAGTCCTCCTGGCCGTGGCGTTTGATCAAGATCCGTTTAACCTCGACTTTTGCTTCGGACACGACTTTATCCGACTTAGCATTGATCCCAATTTCAACCATCTTGGTCACCCCAAAAAGATCGCTGGCCGAGGTGACCGGCAAGAGGGCCATGTCGTCGTAATTAAAGCCCATAAAAGAGCCCTTCTCCGCAAAGACACCGATCACCTGAACATTTTGGCCGTCGAGTTTGATCCGCTCGCCAACCGCGGAGAAATTTCCAAAGAGGCGCTTTTCAATATTTTTCCCAATAATCACTACTCGCCGCCGGGTTTCAACATCAAGGCTGGAAAAAAAGCTCCCCTCACCCACCTCCCAATTCATCATTGACTGAACATAGGGGCTCGCCCCCATAATAAACGAGGTCTTAAATTTTTTATTGCCGTAAGTAAACTCGCCAGAGCGCATCACCCGAGAATCAACCTCGGCCACATACCGAGCCTCCTGCTCAATTGCCTTGGCATCAGCGTAAGTTAAATCCCCACCGATAAAATAGCCGCCCCCTTTGGTCCCGGCGTGCAGCTCCATATAATTGGAACCGGTACCATAAGAGTCAATTTGCCGGCGCATGTAGGCTTTGAGCCCCTCGCCAAGGCTGATCAAGGTAATAACAGAAAAAATGCCAATGATCACCCCCAGCATTGTAAAAAAAGTTCGCATTCTGGAAACGCTAAGGTCGCGAAAGGCTATTTTGATCAGCCGCCAGAAGTTCATCTCCGCAAAGCCTCCACAGGGGAAAGGCCAGCCGCCCTCATGGCCGGATAAACTCCGGAAACTATGCCAACAATAGTCGCGACCACAAAAGAGATAATAACTGCCGGTAGTGATGGATAAAGGGCAAAGCTTAAAACCCGCCCGACTATAAACAAAACAAGCCAGCCAAAAAAGATCCCAAGCAAGCCGCCAACTGCGGAGAGAGCAATTGCCTCAACCACAAACTGGAAAAAGATGTCGCGGCTGCGCGCGCCAACAGATTTCCTGATTCCAATCTCACTGGTTCGCTCCGCTACCGAGACCAGCATGATATTCATGATGCCGATGCTACCGACAAGCAGCGAGATCGCGGCAATGGCAGAAATAGCGAGTGTTAAAGCATTCATAATCTGGCCAAGCTGATTAAGCATATCAGTCGCTATCCTTATCTGAAAATCCTCTTTGCCATGACGCTCCAGCAGCAGCTTATGCAGCGATTCTTTAACCTTTGGCACCAGTTGGGTATTCATTGCCCCGACCCAGAGCTCCATAATCCGGTCCCTTTTCAAAAGGTCGACCGCCGCAGTAGTGGGGACAATCACCATTTCATTAAAATTCAGCGGGACCGAAGCATTCATTCTTTTTAAAAGCCCGATAACTTTATAACCTTTCCCGTTAATCTTGATCTCTTCACCAATCGCGGGAAAAGAGCCAAAAATCTTATCAGCAATATCCTGGCCTAAAAAAGCGACCCTGCGCCGGCTCCCCACATCAACCGAGGTAAAAAACCGCCCCTTAGCCACAAAATCTTTAAATAAATTTTTGCAGTCTTCGCTCGTGCCAAAAATTGTCGAGCCCTCATATTTATTGCGGCCACAAGTGACCTCGCCAACCCCAACCAGGAGAGGGACAACATATTTGACATTGGGCACAGAGTTTTTGATATCCTCGACATCGAGCGAAGTAAGGGTAGAGCCCCCCATGACAGAAGTAATCATGCTAAATTGGTCCTCTGATTCAGGGGCGCCGTAAACCGCCAAAGTGTTTGGTCCCACACCTAAAGAGGTCATCTGCTCATAAACAAAATTTTTCGCCCCCTGCCCTAAACTAACAGTAGTGATAACAATAAAAACACCGATCACTACCCCTAAGGTTGTTAAACCAGAGCGAAGCGGGTTGGCTTTAATAGCCCGAAAGGCAATGGGGAGGCTTTCAACGATTCTCATCAGATATTATCTGGCCGTCTTTGAGCTGGATGTTGCGCCTGGTTTGAGCCGCAATATTAGCGTCGTGGGTAACCATAACAATTGTAACCCCTTCATTATTATTTAACTGTTTAAAAAGGGCAATGATCTCTTCGCCTGATTTTGAATCCAAATTTCCCGTTGGCTCATCAGCAAAAACAATTGCCGGATTATTGATCAAGGCCCTGGCAATCGCTACCCGCTGGCGCTGGCCACCGGAAAGCTCTGGCGGCTTGTGGTCCATTCGGTCAGCCAAACCAACTTTTTTAAGTAGCTCTTCAACCCTGGGCCGCCGCTCTTTGACAGGAACGCCAGTGTAGGCCAGCGGCAGCTCAACATTTTCCGCGGCAGATAAACGAGGCAACAAGTTAAAAGTCTGGAAAACAAAACCAACTCGTTTGCCACGAATTTCGGCTAGCTGATTATCATTCATCGTTGAAATATCTTCGCCATCAAGCAGGACTTTGCCAGAGGTGGGACGGTCTAAACAACCCAAAAGGTGCATTAATGTTGACTTGCCGCAGCCGGAAGGGCCGACTAAAGCAAGGAGTTCACCTTTTTGGATTTCAAACGAAACCCCGCGCAAGGCGTTGACCACAACCAGACCAAGTTTGTAGTCTTTGACCAGGTTCTCTGTCTTAACAACAGCAGGCATTTATTTTACAACCTTAATCTTGGCCCCATCTTTTAGCTTATCCAGCGAGGAGATCGCAACTTTTTGGCCATCCTTGAGACCGGAGAGGATTTCAACTTTTTCCAAATCTTTTAACCCTAAATTAGCTTCAACCAATTTTACCCTCCTACCCTCAACAACATAAATCACCCTTTTGCCGGCACTTAAAGCAATAGCCTCACGAGGCACGATTAAGGCATTATCTTTCTCACCGATAATAACTTCGGCATAAACAGACATGTTTGGCTTAAGGATTTCCGAGCCGTCCATAAATTCGACTTTGGCCCGAAAGACCAGGTCTTCCTCATCCATCCGGATCCGGCCGCCAACTTTTTTAAGGCCGGCCTCTTTATTTATCCGGGTAATTTCTCCAAAGAACTCCTTGTCTTGATAAGCATCAGTAGTAAAACGGACCTTTTGCCCAACCTTGATCTTGGAAATATCCACTTCATCAACCTGGATCTCAACCCAAGGATGGGCAGTATCAACAACTGTCATAACGGCCATCCCTGGAGCAACTGCCTCACCTAAAGTTACTGCTTTATCGGTTACAATCCCGGCAATGGGGGAGATAACCCCGGAGTTTTCCAGATTCCGCTTGGCCCGCTCCAAATCGAGCTGGCTGGCAAAACCCTGGCTGTACAAATCTTTGAGGCGCGAATATTCACGGCTAGCCTGGTTAAAACCCTCAAGCTTAATTAGAATTTGACCTGCTTCAACCATATCCCCCTCCTCAACCCCAATCCAACCAACCCGACCGCCAGCCCCCCCAACCCCCAGCTTGACAGAATTTGCTTGGACTATCCCTGAAGCAGAGACAGTAGACAAGATTTTAGCAAGCTTGACCTCAACAACTTTGACCGAGACAGCCCCGCCAGCAACCCTAAAAACAATAATTAGGAGCAAGATAACGCCAACTGCCCCCAAACCGATAAGTAGTTTCTTATTCTTTAGCATTGCTCCTCCTTAATAAATTTTTTGGCCAACAACCTGGTTAACCCGCGCCTTGGCAATTGCCAGCTCATGCTGGGCCAACAGATATTCAATTTTCCCTAGGGTCAAATTAACCTGGGCATCTATCACTTCAAGATTGCTCCCCAACCCTGCGCCATAGCGCTGCTCTGATATTTTATTGTTTTCCACTGCCAGTTCAAGGGCTATTTTGCTGGCCTCTAAATTTTCCAGGGCTGAAATCAATTGGAAATCGGCATTTTTAACCTGCAGGGCCACTGCCTGTTTGACTTCGCGCTCTTCTTGCTCCTTAGCCTTGGCCTTAGCCTCTGCCTCTTTTAAGCGATTAAAAGTCGCGGTCCCGTCAAAAACATTCCAATTGGCCGAAGCCACCGCTGTCCAGTTTTTAACATCACTCTGGTAACTTGAATATTTGGTTGAACCAACCTCATAATTACCAACTAAAGAGACCCGAGGAAAGAGCGCCCCTCTGGCAATGGTTGCTTCGTCCTTGGCGGCCCCAATGGCCAAGACAAATTGGCACCAGGCCGGCTGGTTTTGATAAGCAAGCTTTAGCAATTCTTCATAGCGATAAACAGTCACCCCGCTATCGACCTCAATTGTTTCCAGCTCAACTGCCAGATTTAAGTCATTGCCTAAAATAGCATTAAAATTATTTCGGGCCAGCTCCAAGCCTTGCTTGGCTTTAGTTAAACTCATCTGGGCTTTAGCCAGCTGCAGCTCGGCCCGCAGCACATCAGCGCCAGTCCCCATCCCAAGGCGCTTTAAAGAATTTGCTTGGGCCAAAAGCCTTTCTGTCATTTGCACTGCTTCGTCATTAAGCTCAACCATTTTTTGTGCCACTAGAACATTATTGTACGTATTGATAACATCAAAGGTTAGCTGGTCTGTACTCTTTTTTAACTCCTGCCTGGCGGCTTCAAGACCTTTGCCTGCCATGCCAAATGAGGCAAACATGGCTCCGCCGTCAAAAACAACCTGGCTCAAGCTGGCTGAATATGAATTTGTATTAGCAGTTTCATCAAGGCCAAAAGAATAAGTTTGGGTAACCCCACCTATGGTTAAAGAGGTGGTTTGCGGCTCTGCATGGAGTTTGCCAATGCTCGCTGCCAGGGAAAGATTAGGTAGATAGTTGGCGGTAATTTGTCCCGCTTGCCCTTCGGCAGCGCGCAACTCTGCTTGTTTTTTAAGAATAACCGGGCTTTGTTTTAAGGCAAGATCAATACTTTGTTGAAAGGTCAGCTCTTGTCCAGCCCCAGCTACCAAGCCACCCAACCACCCAGCTATCAAGCATATAGCGATGAGTCTTTTAACAATGATATTCTATAATAAAGTTGGAAGATAACCAAGTGCTTTTTTATTGGGTAAATTTAGAATCACACATAGGAATCGCGATAAAACTTGGCATATTTATCTTTATCAGGGCCGGCGCGCAGGGCCATTGCCGCCCGCGGGTGTTGATTTAACACACCGGAAATCATATAAGGGATTAAATACCCCCATTCAATCTTTTCGCGTAAGGGGAGAAATTCTTTTTCAATCACTTCCAGTATCGGCTCCAAATTAAACTTGGGATTTTTCAGGAAAGACAAGAGTAATTCAGTGGGACAGTTACCAGCCCCTCGACCAATCCCAAAAATAGTACTATCCAGGTAATTAGCCCTTTTACGGATCGCTTCAATTGTATTGGCAAAACCTAACTGTTGGTTGTTGTGGGCATGGATGCCGACTTCTTTCTTTTTAGGCCACATATATTTGCCGTATAGCTCGGTTAACAAATGGATATTCTCGGAAAACATGGAGCCATAGCTGTCAACCACATAAACCGTGCCAACCGGAGATTCTGCTAATTGCGCTAAGCCTTCTTCCACCTCAGGTAAAAGAGCGGTGGAAACAGCCATGATGTTACAAGTAGTTTCATACCCTTTGTCATGAAAAAACTTGACCAGCTCAATGGCTTTATCAATATCTTTGGTATAACAAGCCACCCGCACCAGGTCGATCACACTATCCTTTTTTGCGGGGATTTGGCTTAAGTCTACTCTACCAATATCAACCATGACCGAGATTTTAGGCTTATTTTCTACGCCGTCGGTTACTTGGCGGATAAAATCTTCGTCGCAAAACTTGCAGTCGCCATATTTGTCTGGGGAAAAAGCTTTTTTGGAAGCGCGATAACCTAGCTCAACATAATCAATCCCAGCGAGCGCTGTAGCTTGAAAAACCGCTTTGACAAACTTTTCGTCAAAACAGTGGTCGTTAATTAGTCCCCCGTCTCGCAGGGTGCAGTCCAAAACCTTAATTTCAGGGCGGTACATTATATTGATTATAGCTTATTTTGATGTTTCCGCAAAGAGCAAGTTATATCCCTTAAGCACGCTTTCGCAAATCATTTGCGTTAGATTGCAAAAATCGCCAAAATCACCCTTGCCCAGGGCTAAATAATAATTATACCTGTCTTCAATCTCAATAATCGCCGGCGGCAAACCCTTGGCCAATAGCTGGGTCAGCATTATCAAGCGCCCAACCCTACCGTTGCCGTCAAAAAAAGGATGTATCTCTTCAAACTCATAATGGTCACCGGCAATTTTCTTAACTATATTGGCGCCATATTTGTTTGCGTTCGCAACAAATTTGCGCATTAAAAGCGGCACCTGCTGGGCCGTAGGAAGTTTTTTCTCGGCATTGGTGAGATTAACATAGCCGGTGCGGTATTTTCCCGGCAACTTATTATTAAAATTATACATAATAATAGAATGCAGCTTGAGGATATATTCTTCGGTTATTTTAAAGCCAGGCTTAATAACACCCAACATAAAAAGCAGGGCATTATTATGATTGATCGCCTCCAGCATCTCAAAAAGCTCTCTCCCCCGCACCTTTTTCCCTTCAATTGCCTCCTCTGTCTCCCCCAAGCTCATCCGGCTCCCCTCAATCGCGTTAGAATGATAAGTCATCAAGAGAAAGAATTTCCCCCGAAGCTCTATATTCTGCTTAAGCAGCTTAATCGGCCGGGTGATTTTTTTCCTAAGCTGGTTAACAATAACGCTCAAATCAACCTGCTCCTTGAAGAGCTCATCAATCCTGCGGGCTTGAGCCTTATGCGGCAGCACCCCTTGATCAAGCCAGCGGTAAACAGTCTGATAATCAACCTCAAGCTCACGAGCCAGCTGTGAGCGGCTAAAACCAGTTTCCTGAAGCACGCGTTCAATCTTCTCTTTAATAGATATTTCTATTTTTTTCATTAAAACATCACTATGTCATTTAACAAAGAAAACTGTATATAATATTATACCATATGATACAAAAGATGTCAACACAAAACAGAGAAAATGATATACTAGCTTTGGGCCGCTTTCATTATTTTCTTAGTCAGGTTCACCGCCCCCACCGCGTCCATAGAGTAGACCGCGCCGATCCGGTCAGCATAGCCTTGGGTCACCACTGCCCCGCCAACTAAAAGAGGAATATTAAGGCCAGATTTTTTAAGCTCGTCTTTGACTACGCCCATTTCAACCATCGTAGTAGTTAAAAGCGCAGAAAGGGCAATCGCGTTTGGTTTCTCTTTTTTGGCAACTTTAATAATTTCAGCAGCTTCGACATCTTTGCCCAGATCAATCACAATAAAACCGTGATTTTCCAGGAGCATCTTCACAATATTTTTGCCAATGTCGTGGATGTCCCCTTTAACCGTGGCTAGAATAACTTTGCCCGCGGCTTTTGTCTTACCTTTGCCAATCTTGGCTTTGCATAATACAAACCCTTTGCTCATTGATTCAGCAGACTCAATTACCTGCGGCAGGAAGTATTCTTTTTTCGAGAACTTCTTCCCAACTACTTCCATCCCCGCCACCAAGCCTTCGTTGATAACTTTCTGCGGATTAAGCTTTTTCTCCAGCGCCTGCCTGACCAATTCCGCAACCAACTGACTATCCCCATCAATCACAGCGGCTTTAATTTGTTTAAGGTCTGCAAATTTAATTTCTGAAAGCTTAGCTTCTCTTTTTTTCTCTGCTGGCTTACCAGACTTCACAGCCTTTTTGACTTCTGCCTTAAAAGCCTCTAATAGCCTTTCTTTGTCCCGACGTTCTGCCTTCGGCAGAAGTCGGGATCCCGATCCACAACTTCGTTGTGGCATCGGGACCTTCTTCATTTCCGGGTCCGTCACATCCACAATCCCCGCATCAAGCCCATAGGCCACAGCTAATTGAAAATATTTTGCATTTATTTTTGCCCTATTTGGCAAACCATGAGAAACATTGCTGATCCCAAGAATTGTCTTGACCCCTAAACGTTGTTTAACCAAGGGTATTGCTTTTACTGCTTCTAAACAATCCTTGATCCCCACCCCGGCCGTCATGACCAAATTATCAATAAAAATCGCTTCGCGCGGGATGCCGGCTTGCGTGGCAAACCGCACTATTTTTTCCGCGATCTTAAAGCGCTGCTCGGCTGTAGTCGGCATGCCGGAGTCATCCAAGGTGAGCGCGATAAGCGCGGCCCCGTACTTTTTTGCCAGGGGGAGGATCCTGGTTAAACTCTCGTTTTTGCCGTTAACCGAATTAAGCAAGGCCCGGCCGCAAAAAGCCTTAAGACCGGCTTCCAGCGCCGGCACAGAGGGGCTGTCAATTGAAAACGGCAAGTCAGACGAGCTTTGAACAATTTTCACCGCGCGGTGCATAACTTCTGATTCAGAAATATCGCGGGTGGAAATATTAACATCCAAAAGATCAGCCTTGCCCCTGGTTTGCGCCACGGCCTCGGCCCGGATAATCTTGGTACTCCCAACTCTTATCTCATCACCAAAAACCTTGCGACCGGTTGGGTTTATCCTTTCGCCAACTAGCAGAGTTTTGCCTTCTTCAACTTCGACAACTCTACTTCTACTTGCAAAACGACAACGCGTACCACAGGATGTCTCATCCTGTGGCTTTGGCGAGATTGAGACAATCTCGCCTAAGCACTTCTTAACTTCCGCAATATGAGCCGGTGTCGTTCCACAACACCCGCCAATAATCCTCACCCCAAGCTTGGCAAACTTTTTAGCAAAGCCAGCAAAAGTTTTTGGAGTCATTTTATAAATGGCTTTATCGCCAACCAGCTCCGGCATTCCCGCATTTGGCATCACCATTATTGGCAAAGTAGTTGAAGTCAACAACTTGGCCGCAACTTTAAGCATCCCTTCCGGCCCGGTTGAGCAGTTAGCCGAAAGAATATCCGCGCCTAAAGATTCTAAAACCACTGCCACAACTTCCGGCGGGGTCCCATAAATAGTCTTTTCACCATCGTCATAAGTTAAACTGCAGATAACAGGCAGCTTAGTCACTGTTTTGGCAGCAATCAGCCCTGCCCTCATCTCCTGCAAATCAGAAATAGTTTCAATAATAAGCGCGTCAACGCCCCCCTCTTCCAGCGCTTTAGCCTGCTCGGCAAAGGCTTCGTAAGCTTGGTCAAAAGTGACCTCGCCAAGCGGGTCAATTAGTTTGCCAAGTGGCCCCATTGAGCCAAAGACAAATTTTTTATCGCCAGCAACTTTCCTGGCAATTCTGGCCGCGGCAATATTGATTTCTGCAACTTTATTATCAAGTTTATAATCAACTAATTTAATGCAATTAGCACCAAAGGTATTGGTCTCTATAATATCCGCACCGGCATCAATGTAAGCCTGGTGAACATTTTTGACTCTCTCTGGATTAGTAATATTCTGTGCGTCAAAACAATCCTCTGGCCACACCCCTTGGTCCATCAATTGCGTCCCCATGGCGCCGTCCATGACTAAAATTCTCTTTTTTAGCTCATTTAATAATCTACTCATTTTGTTTCCCGCCTCATCACATACGCATCTTCACCATTATCCTGGTAATATTTTTTTCGTGTACCAACTATGTCAAAGCTAAATTTTTTGTAAAGATTCTGCGCGGTTGTGTTGGAGACCCTAACCTCCAAGAAAAAAACATCCTGATCATTCAAAACCGCCTCAATTAATTTTGTCCCAATCCCCTGCTCGCGATAGTTAGGATGGACAGCCATATTAATGATGTGGGTTTCGCCAGCAATTTTTTCAATCCCAATATAGCCAAAAACCTTCTCCACCCCCCTCTCCTTTTCCTTCCCCACAAAATATTTATGCTGGTCCTCGGAAAAAACAGACTCAGCTTTGGGCGCAGCAAAAGAAAGCTTTTCTATCTCATAGAGGGCCGGGACATCCTTTACCTCTAAGCGTTCAATAAAAATCATGACAAGATTATAACACACCATTTCCTTGTGGTATAATGTGTCAATCAAAGTTATAGATTGTTTGTTGCCGTGCGCCAGTAGCTCATCTGGATAGAGCGATTGCCTTCGAAGCAATAGGTAGCGGGTTCGACTCCTGCCTGGCGCAAACTTTGGCAAACAAAAAGTGTCTAGCAAAACACCTTATCTAAAAACCATTTCAGCTACTTTTGTCCACAAAAAAAACGGAGAAGCAAACCATTAAAGCTTGCTTCTCCTTGAAAACAGATCTTGTCACATCCTATCTTTTCTTTTTCTTCTTGGTTGTTTTCTTTTTAGCTACTTTCTTTTTGGCCATTTTTCGCTCACCTCCTCTTATAGTCGTATAGTACAACACAAAAAATATTTATCAAGCGAAATTTTTCAAATAATTTTTTTAATCTTTTCTAGCGCGGCTCTTCGGTGACTGATAAGATTTTTAGCGGTGGGGTTCATTTGCGCAAAAGTCTTGCCTGAATTTTTTGGCGCAAAAATTGAATCATACCCAAAGCCCCCATCCCCTCGCATCTCAAAAATAATTTTTCCGGCACAAGATCCTTTGACCACTTTTTCCTGACCAGCTGGCGACACAAGCGCGATCGCGCAAACAAACTTGGCCCGGCGGTCTTTTTTGTTTTTCATTAAGCGCAAAATCTTGTGGCACAAATTTTCCCTGGTCGCGGGCCGGGTAAATCTCGCTGAGCGCACTCCGGGCTTTCCTCCCAAGGCAAAAACAACTAAGCCTGAGTCATCGGCCATTGCTAGCTGACCAGATTTTTTCGCAGCTGCCCGCGCTTTTTTGAGTGCATTGGCCTCAAAAGTTTCTCCATCTTCATTTACCCTCACACCCAATCCCTGACACCTCACACCAGTTAATATCTTGCTAATCTCCGCCAGCTTATGCTTATTCGTTGTCGCCACAATAATTTCCATGATCATCAATCATACCCGGCCAAGGGAAACAAAGTCAATTTAGAAAAGACAATTGACCTGGGACCTCAAAAATATGATCATTCCCGATGCAAGTTTTCCGCTTTCAAATACGATAAATATAGTAGTAAAAATATAATTGCGATTATATTAAGGAAAAACTATGTATCCAGGAACAATTAGATTAGAAACTTATATCAGGGCTGGTTCGCTCAGCTTGCGAGCTGGGGTCCACACAAACCTCGGTCGCTTGCTCGAAGGTTTGCGCCGAGCCTTTCCTAATCCCTTAAACCGCGACTCAGTAATCTCTAATTTAGTTGGGCAGCTCAAAGAAGTTCTTAAGGGTGAATCCCTCACCGAAACAAGCCTTTCGCTACTTTTAAGGGGCTTAAAAGAAGCTCGTAAAGCCCTTGAGGCCCACCCGCTGGACAAGCGCCGAGCTGCTGTAGTCGAGCTAATCCGCGAGGTTGAGAAAGCCCTGATTACCCGGACTGCTCAAGCCGTAGAACGTGACCGGCCAGCCACAACAGACAAGCCAAAACATCCGGCCGAGGCCAACACCCACGCTACCCCTTCGCTCCCGATTGAAAGAATAAATACCCCTACACCAACCGTAACCATCAACCAAAAATTTGTGGCTGCCAAAGAATCCGAGGTCAACCCGCGGCGCGCCCTAGAAACATTGCCACCCCTAAGCCACGAAAGCTCAACTGCCAGGTCAGAAATGCTTGGCTGGCAACTGCTAGCTACCATCACTAGGATTTTTCAGGAGAGCAGCCACTCCAGAACCTCTTCAGCTGAGGCCACTCGTCACTCAGTCGCCAGATTTAACAGAGAGATAGAACAGCTAAACCAATTCCTTGAACGGCTCAAAATCACCGTAAAAGTTAAGGCTGATAAAGCCATTAGAAAAGAATCAACTGAGCAACCTCAAGGCCAGAGAACCAGCTCTAGCAGCCAACACTCCAATGGAACAGATACGCTGGTTTGCGAAATAATTTACAATGAAAAAGGCGAGGTGGTCGGTTTTGAGATTACTGGCCACTTAAAGGAAGCAAATTTAACAGACGGGATTAGAGAGCTGGCAGGCAGAAGGTCAGCTGAGGGGCTCTTAGACCTAATTGACCTGGCCGCGGCCCAAGTAGACAGACAAAACATGACCAGCCAACAAGCAAGAGAACTCCTGCGCGAAATTTTTCCAACTGCTGGCCACGGCCTAATCAATGCCAATGGCGAGTTGATCACCCTACCAACTCAAGTCCTAGCCATTGGCGAACTCACCACTAAGGCAGCTAACGCGCCAAGGCCAGAGGCTGAGGCTGTACTAAATGTTACCGCTGCTCCACGTGAACAAGTTCATGATCCGCTGCAAGTAACCCCAGCCCAAGATCCAGAAAGATCAACCCGGCCAGACAACCAACAAAACCCGGCCGTAACCAACCTCACAACCAGAGCGCTGGTCCGCCAGCTTGCTCAATCAGAGCAAACCTGGCAACTGGTTGTTAACACATTTGCCAGGGGCGAGGAAGCCGCGCTTATGTCAACTGAGATTGGCCAAGCCCTGGTCCTTGAAACCGCCAAAAACATTGTGGCCAGTACAGCTCAAGTTAACAAAAGCTCAGAGCTTGCCAACAAGAATCTGATCAATCAACCAGCAGCCCAACAAATTGCTACAGTTGCCAAACAAACAGTTTTTGCTAATAGGCTCAAGTTCACCAAGCAAGCCCTTAATCTTACCGGCGCCAAAGCCTTGTTTTCTGTGGTCGCTAAAACCGGCCAATGCTTAGAGCTGTTTAGGGAAACAGCCCCTAAACCTAGGCTGGCTGAAACAGCTACAAAGGTTAAGGAGCTGCAAAGAAGTTCGCAAGATAACAGGCTAACTATTTCCCAAGATGTCAGAAATCAACTTTTTGCTGGGCTGGCTGCGGCGCACATTATTCCTGACCAAGCCCCACCCGCCCCGCAAGGGAGCTTGCCTCAAGAGTCACGAGGGGCCAGCACTCTCAAGCGGATTGTTGAAGTGCTGGAACAACAGCTTAAGGCTGGTCAAAGTGATAGCAAGCCAGCTGCTCCGCAGGTTAGAAGAGGTAAAAGGGTCGCGGCTCCGGCTGCCAGCCCTGTTACGCCAATGGACCAGGGAGAACAAGCAGAACTGCTACCACCTGACGCAAAACTGCTAGGTATTATCCTGCAACTAGCTAATGGCGAAGGTGAAAGCTTTGAGCAAATCGTCAAGGCCTTAAAACTAGACAACCGCTTTAAGCCCCTGACCCAGGCTATTGAGAACAAGAATTTAGAGGGGGTCTTGGCTTTTCTTGATAACTTCAGGATCCAGGTCAATAAAATAAGGAACGGCCAAATCTTGTCACCTGAAATCCTTGAGGCCGCCTTGGAGATCATTAAAGACGAGCTTGAGAAGCGAGAAAATGACATTGTGGATATCAGACAAGGGGTAGTGGTCAGGCGGGCTAAAGAGCTATTGTCCGCATAAGAAAGACCATTGACTATTGACCATGGACCATGGACAATTGACATAGGACATAGGACCTCGGACATAGGACATTTCCCCATGCAAGTTTTTTGCCGGTTATTACGATAGATAATA
>Ga0066637_10000541_pt1 | contig 23095 bp, 26 predicted proteins | sample CryGeyCG2014_020_FD_62737 | JGI IMG/M metagenome (GOLD analysis project Ga0066637, IMG submission 62737) | Groundwater microbial communities from aquifer - Crystal Geyser CG08_land_8/20/14_0.20 | ecosystem: Environmental > Aquatic > Deep subsurface > Groundwater | place: USA: Utah: Grand County...
TCTATAGATGATAAGCACAGATATTATTCTTTAATAGAGAATCTTTATTATGGAATGTTATTTGGTTAGGGAATATCCATTAACCGCAGAGAAACATATTTAAAGGAGAAAAGTGTTTAGATAATATTAAGTATATGTTCTAAAATGTGGCTTTCCTGCTGTTTGCAGGCAACCACAATATATAAAAACAAATAATCGCATAATTAACATATTAATTATAAATAATTAAAAAAAGGTGATTTGGTGGCATATCCGGAAGAAGAAGGAGGAGCAGATGTTGGTGCATCTTATAATTATGCGCCTTCAAGATTTGGTCGTAATTTAGAAGGATTAATTCCCTTGATTCTTATTATTGTTATTGCAGCAGTGGCAGGGGGTTATTTGGGCTTATGGGATATTCCCTATGTTATGGAGCACAAAGCCACTAAAATGTTAATTGTTGGCCAGCCTAGTTTAGAAACTTTGTCTGTATTTGATCAGTCAAAAGATTTGGTTGGCTATGTAACTAAAAGCGCTGAAAGCCTTAAATTAAATCCTAAAGAATATATTGCACAGTATAATATTGTTTGGTTAGATCAGTCAAATATACAGCCAGAGGGAGCAAAATATATTCCAAGACAGTTAGGAGAAGCATTGACTGAATATGTAAAAAAAGGCGGTAAATTAGTAACAGTAATGGATAGTGGAGTATTTAGAAAAGGAGATATTAGCATTGTTGGATGGGAAGGTACATTCCAAAGTGATGTAGTTCCAGCGAAATGTGAAGCAGATTATGTCGGGAATCCGAGTTGCTTGAATGCGATAATTGTTCCACAGGCAGAAATTTGGTCTGCAGATCCAGATCACCCCATCATGAAGGGAATTACAGTTATACCGGCTATTCCCACATTGCCTAAGCTCTCATTAACTACTTTTAATGTGACGCCTAATGGCTATGAAGTAGCATATATACAATCAACAGCAACACCAGAATCATATCCTGGAATCATTGAAAAAAGATTGTTGTTGGGTAAGAGTATTTACATTAATTATAATCCAGGGATTGCCCCAGGAGTATTACAAAATATATTAGTATACTTAAGATAACCGAATAGAGTGTAAACACTCAACAAGGTTTCTTGAAACAAACAAAAATACGTCTTAAATTGGAGGTGTACACAATGGCAGAAGAAAGTACAGCAATGGCTGAAAGAAGTGCAGATAACACAATATATGTAGGTAAAAAAGATACAATGGCTTATGTGTTAGCGGTTGTAACCCAGATGAATCAAGGTATGAACGAGGTAGTAATTAAAGCTAGGGGAAAAGCAATCAGCCGAGCAGTAGATGTTGCTGAGATTGTGAAGAATAAATTCTCAACCGATGCAAGAATCGAATCAATTATTACCAGCACTGAAGAAGTGGAATCAGACGAAGGTAAATCAGTAAAGGTATCAGCAATTGAGATAAGGGTTGTAAAGTAACTTTTTATTTAATTCTGATTTAACCTTTATTTTTCTTTTTTTTCTTATTTTTATGCATTTAACCCTAACAACTCTAACCTAATTAAACTGTTTTCAGTTTGTACTATTTTCCCAATGTACCAAAATTCCTTTATAAATCAAAGGTGACTATCTTTTCTGGAAAGGCAATGTTTTCATTTCCCTCACAGTTTTAAATTCATAACCTTTCCCAAGGTGTCAAATAAACAGTAATGAAAAAATACTTTTGATTTTTGAAAGTAATTATCAATATACGTTTGGCATCTTGTCTCTCCTTTTTATTTTTATTCTGTTTTTTTAAATAAATTTTAAACTCCCAAGTTTATTAAAAATAAACCTTAGTTCTATTAATCACTTTAATCAGTATTATTGTAGGATAAGGAGAGTTGGAAAAAACGCAGATTGGGCAAGCTTAAACAGCAGCTTGCCCTATCCCTCTTTTATGCCGGTCATTACAAAGAAAGCACCCCTCCTTCCCAATACCCAGCTTAATTCCGATACTTCCAACATCTTTCCCAAATCCGGTTTTGAACTTATGAATTTTATTCTATTTTTTCTGAACCAGCCTTTTACTTCCCTTGCAGAATGATAGGATTCATGCGGATGTGCATATTTATCTGCTAACCAAATAATGCCCTGTTTAGGCATTTCACCAAAAAAGAATAATTTTCTTGCCAGATTCATGCGTTTTTCAAAATTTTCCCCAGCTATAACATTTACTATTTTTCTTTTAATCCTGTGCCTTATCCTTCCTATGCGATTATATAACCCAATGCTAATCAACCCATTATCTTTTACTAATCTAACAAGATTTTCAAATCCTTTTTTTGGATTAGAAGTGTGGTGCAAAACACCATAAGAAATTACCAGGTCAAATTTTGTTTTTTGTGAGAAAGCAATGCTCAAAATATCGCTTTGTATTAAATCCCAGTTTTTAATATCAAGCCTTTTCTTTAATTCCTCTGCTTTTTTTAAAGATGCATTGCTTATGTCAATTCCAACAACCTTTGCCCCGCACAAAGCCAGGGACGCGCCCAATTCACCAGTGCCGCAGCCTGCTTCCAGAATAAACTTTCCTTTAAAAAAATCCAAATCCTTTTCACCAATTGCATTTAACACCCATTTTGCATATGTTTCCATGCCTTTTCTTCTTGTTACATTCCTGCTCGGGTAAGGATATTTTTCATACAGGCTTTTTACTTTTTTTAATATTTCATCAGCCATTTTCTTCACATTTTTGTTTGACCATTGTATCCAATTCTTTTAAATAAGTAATTACTACTATTACATTATTAATTCTAATTAATATTTGCAATATGGGTAAAGAGTGGTTTTATGAAGATTACGAAAAGGATGAAGGTTAATTATGGCCTTGCACAAATGTTAAAAGGCGGGGTAATAATGGATGTAACAAGCGCTGCACAGGCAAGGATAGCTGAAAAAGCCGGGGCAGTTGCTGCTATGGCTCTTGAAAGAGTGCCTGCTGATATAAGAAAGCAGGGAGGCATAGCCAGGATGGCCGATCCTACCATAGTTAAGGAGATTATGGAGTCTGTTTCCATCCCTGTAATGGCAAAGGTAAGGATAGGGCATTTTGCTGAAGCACAGATATTGCAGGAATTAGGCGTTGATTTTATTGATGAATCTGAGGTATTAACACCAGCAGATAACCGTTATCACATTCCTAAATTAGATTTTAATGTGCCTTTTGTTTGCGGAGCCACTTGTTTAGGCGAGGCTTTAAGAAGAATTAAAGAAGGGGCTTCTATGCTAAGGACAAAGGGAGAGGCAGGAACCGGCAATATTATTGAAGCAGTAAAGCACATACGCATGATTAATGAAGAAATTGCTTTGTTAAAAGGAAATAGAAAATTGCAAAAAACATTTGCGGTAAGGGAAAGGGTTCCTTTAGATATGGTAAAAGATATTGCAAAGAATCAAAAATTGCAGGTAGTTAATTTCGCTGCCGGCGGAATAGCAACTCCAGCTGATGCTTCTTTGGTTATGCAGTTAGGGGTTGAAGGAGTTTTTGTTGGTTCTGGCATTTTTAAATCATCAGATCCTGAAAGAAGGGCAGCAGCAATTGTTGAAGCCACAACTAATTTCAATAATCCTAAAATATTAGCAAGGGTTTCATCCGGTTTAGGGGAAGCAATGCCTGGTTTAGATATTAAAGATTTAGATATTAAGTATGCTGAACGAGGATGGTAGTCTGCTTACTATCGGAGTGCTTGCCCTGCAAGGCAGTTTTGCAGAGCATATTGCAGCATTAAAGAAATGCAAAGTAAATACAAGGGAAGTTCGCCTGCCTTCAGATATTGAAGGTCTTTCCGGTTTGATTATTCCTGGAGGGGAATCTACTGCTATAAGAACTCTTTTGCAGGTTTCAGGATTGGATAAAGCAATTATTAAAGCAAAAGATAAAGGGTTGAAATTTTTTGGCACATGCGCTGGTGCAATCCTTCTTTCCAGTAAAATAGAAGGAGAATCAAACTATTCTTTTGGTTTTATTGGTGCCGTTGTTTCAAGGAATGCTTATGGCAGGCAGCTTTATTCTTTTGAAAAAGAATTTGATATAAAAAATATTGGAAAATTTAATGTTATTTTTATCAGGGCGCCAAAAATTCTTTATGTCGGGAAAGATGTTGAAATTTTAGCAAGGGATGGCCGTGATATTATTCTTGCTGAGAATGATTCCTGCTTAATAGCAACATTCCATCCAGAACTTACTGGTGATTTAAGGATTCACAAATATTTTATAAATAAAATTAGTAAGAATAAGAATGCTAAAAAATAGCCCAAATACGGCAAGAATATAAAAAGCAGCCTCCCTTTATGAGAAAGAAAGGCCCTGATTGTTATTAAAAATTATTTCAGACAAAATCTGATGATTTTGTAACAGTAAAAAATCTTTAGATTTTTTACTTTCTCAAGAAGCCGAGTAAAGTAAATCCTTTCTTCTCTTTTGGTTCTGATCCTGGCTCTTTATAAGCCCATTTTCCCTTACCCTTTTGCTCTACTGCTCTTGCTAATTCTTTACTTTCATATGAATTGCTAGCGAATAACATATCATCCCCACCTCTAACTCCGCTTTTATCTAATACTAACAATATTAATGCGATTACTATAATAATCCCACCTAAAACCCCGATCCAGAAAGGATTTAAAATACTGCTTGCTGTAGAAGCAAGGCCTGCCCATACAGGTTTATTTTTCTCTTCTAATGCTTCTTTTTGTACATTTAAATCCTGCTTTACTGTATCCAGATTTTTTAATAATTCATTAATCTCATCTGCTGTTTTTGTGTCAGAACTGCTCAACTTTTTTGCTTCTAAATCAAGGAGTTCAACATTCTTTGAGATTTTATCGAGCTGGCTGTTTAATGATTCAATTGAACCCTGTTTTTCTTTTAATATATTTTTCAGTTCATCAATTGTTTTATTGATGTTATCAGTTGTTGTTGAAAAATCATTCAGCTTTTTTTCAAGTTGGGTATTCAATTCACGCAATTTGTTCAATTCAAATGTCATTTCATTCCTAAAAGAATCTGATAATGGGTTAAATACTGAAAAATCTCTTGAAGTTGTATTCTGCAAAGCATCGCTTTTGAACCCATCTACCTTAATCATATAAGAGCCAGCATTTAAACCAACCATTGCGATTACAATAGCAGTATCTGTTGTATTATATGCCTTAATTACTTGGCTTGATATTGCCTCTAAACTAATTACATGGCCATCAGCAATATATATTTTCAAAATCTGCTGGTCACCTAAATAAACAATTGCTTTGTCTATTGTTGTGTCTACATTTAGATTAAAACTCCAGGCAGTATTTGCACTTATTGACTGTGAACCTGAAATTTCAAGTGCAAATGCTGAATTTATTAAAAAAACTGCTGCAATTAAGAAGGCAAAAATCCTTATCTTCATTTATACTACACCCCGAATATCCGTTATTATTGCTAAGATTAATGTTAAAATTGTTTAAAAAGAATGTGGTTGACTATCTTTGTATTGATTTTTTGTTTTTTAAAGGGCCTGTGGTCTATTGGTGTGATGTCGCTTTCACAGAGCGAAGATAAGCGGTTCGATTCCGCTCAGGCCCATTTCGCCTTTCTTTTTCTTTGCAAAGAAAAAGAGAAAATAGTTAACCTTTAATTAAGTTAATTGCTACTATTTTTGTGAGAGAAGTTTTGCGTTCTAAAATCCATAAAGCTACAGTAACGGATGCTAATGTGCATTATATTGGCAGCATTACTATTGACAAAGATTTAGTTGAGAAAGCAGGTTTTTGGGAAGGGGAAAAAGTACTGGTTGTAAGCAATACTTCGGGTGCGAGATTAGAGACTTACCTTATTTTGGGAGAAAAAGGCTCTGGCACAATTACAATGAATGGCGCGGCAGCCCATTTAATAAAAAAAGGTGAAGAAATAATTGTTTTAGGCTTTGAATTAACTGATTTGCCAATAAAGCCAAAAATAATCCTTGTTGATAAGAACAATAAGTTTGTGAAATATTTGTAAATCATTTTTTGTATTTTTCATTTCACAAATGCGCTTGCTGTTACACCAGCATCCCAACTCAATCTTGGCCTGATTTTAATCATCCACAATTTTTCAGAATTATCATCAAGAACTAAAGCATATCCCTTATCCTTTGGCATTTCCTGGAAATATTTATCAAAATCTTGGTGTAAATAACTCGGCCTTAAAGTAGCAATTGCCCCGATATCATCCTGTGCAGTCATCCTGTGGCTTATGAATAAATCACATTGTGAAATACAATCAGGATGCAATCTGTTCGGCCTTTGTGTTGCTAATACAAGACTTAACCCTGGCTGCCTTCCAACCCTTACCCATTCCAATAATACCTTTAATGCAATGCTGTCTTCATCCTTAGGCATAAACATGTGTGCTTCATCTATAAGCATCCAAACGATTGGCATTGAACTTTCTTTCCTTTCCCCTCTAATTAATTTAGCCTCTTCTTCTTTTCTGTAAAGCATTCGTTCCTCAAATAATTTCTTCCCGATTACTCCGACAATAATATCCTTTGTGCCTTCCATTCCTATTGCTTGCCTGTAAGCAGAAACATCAATTATATTTATTGTTCCAGGCTTTACTATATCCTTAATTTTTGTGCCAGTTTTTTCAATCAATCCCCAGCCTTTTGCTGCTTTCAGCCTGTTTATCAAGGCCTCCTTTGCCAGCTTATCTGCATCCTGGTCTGCTCTCACTGCCCCGATTAATTCATCAATTCCATAATATGTGCCCAATTTTTCAGCAACATCATCCACAATCCTGCTTAATAAAACCCCTTCTGCATCCTTCCATGTCAATTTGAAAAGAGCCATCCATTCCAAGCCAGAAAGTTCTGAAGCTTTAATTGTAAAAGCCCCATCAATTGGGATTCCATTCTGCTTGTAAAAATCTTCCTTCCCTTTCGGGACAAATACGCGGGCATCAGCAATTGCTTCAGGCTTTAAGTCCCATTCAGCCAAGGCTTTCTCATCTTTTTTATTTGGGAATTTTAATCCCCAGAATATTCCAACAAGGTCAATTGCAATTACAGAAATCCTTGACTTTATTTCCGGGGGCAATTTTGAAAAACTTTCTAAAAGAACGCAAAGCGAAAATGACTTCCCCCCTCCTCTTTTTCCGCAAATCAGCATAACGTGCGGGCTTGCAAGGTCAACCATTACCTTTCTTCCCAAAACAGGATTCTCGCCAGATGACATTACTACTTTTCCTAAATAACCTGTCCCTTCCTTCCCATATTTTTCTATTCCCCTTTGGCTTCTACCTATTACAACCTCATCCTTGCTTAATTCTGAGACCATGAAGTAAATAACACTGAACAGATTAATAATTGTTTTCGTGCTTTTTCAGCCCAAAATAGCATTAAACAGCAAACCAACAAGAACAAATGAAACAGCTAAAATTCCAATAAAAATTGCAAGCAATTTTGGCTTTATGACTCTTCTTAATATAATCATCTCAGGGAAGGATAATGCTGTAATGCTCATCATTAAAGCCAAGGCAGTTCCTAAAGCCATGCCTTTTGACATTAATGCCTGTACAATTGGAATTGTGCCTGCAGCATTTGAATAAAGAGGAATTCCAATCAAAACAGCAATAGGGACGGCAAAAGGATTATTCTTTCCAGCGAAATCTGCAAGGAATCCAACAGGAACAAATCCATGGACTAATGCCCCAACCCCAATTCCCAATAAAACATAAGGGATTACCCTCAAGCATATTTGTTTTGTCTGCTGTTTTGCAAATTCAATTCTTTTTTTCCAGTTCATTTTCTTTTCTTTTGTTTTTGTTACGGTTAATTCATACACTTCTTTTTCAATCTGGTCTTCAAGATGTAATCTGCCAATAATAATTCCTCCAATTATCGCTATTAATAATCCTGTGCCAATATACAAAGCAGTAATTTTCCAGCCCACAAGCCCTAGCAACAGTGCAATAGCTATTTCATTCACCATAGGGCTTGCAATTAAAAAAGAAAATGTTACCCCAAGAGGGATTCCGGATTCCACAAATCCAATGAATAAAGGAACAGCAGAGCAGGAACAAAAAGGTGTAGGAATGCCAAGCAATGCAGCCAGAACATTCCCAATGCCTTCTTTTTTCCCGCCAAGGATTTTTCTTACCCTTTCCCTTGTAATGAACGTTCTTATTATTGAAACAATAAAAATCGCAATTATCAAAAGCAAAGAAACCTTTATGCTGTCATAAATGAAAAAATTCAATGCCTCAGCCAATGCGTCTTCTTTGCTCATTCCCAATATTTGAAAAACCACAAATGCCGCAAAATCTTCAAGAATTCCCATTATGCTCACTGTTTTTTGAATATTTCTTAGTATCATTCAGTAACAAAAAGCCTTTAAAATATGGATTATCTTATATGATTACATGGTTTCTTCACCAAATATAAAATATCTTTTTGAGCCGAGAAGCATCGCGATTATTGGCGCTTCTTATGATAATGAAAAGATCGGGCACACAATTTTGGAGAATATTGTTGCAGGCGATTATGCCGGCAAGGTTTATCCAATAAATCCAAAAGCCGGTGTGTTGTACAGCCTTAAGGTTTTCAAAAGCCTGGATGAAATAAAAGAGGATATTGATTTGGCAGTGATTGTTATCCCTGCAAAATTTGTATTTGATGAAATAAAGAAATGTGCAAAAAGGAAAGTGAAATTTGCCCTTATTATTTCATCAGGGTTTTCCGAGGTAGGAAATTCTGATGCTGAAAAGAAGATTGTTGAATTTGCCAAATCGCACGGAATGCGGATTCTTGGCCCGAATATTTTCGGATTATTCTCTGCAAAATCAAATCTTAATGCAACATTCGGCCCGAAAAATATCAAGAAAGGGAATATAGCAATAATAACCCAGAGCGGGGCTTTGGGCATTGCAATGATCGGCAAGACAGCATTTGAAAATGTCGGCCTTTCATCAATTGTTTCAGTGGGAAATAAGGCAGATATTGATGAAGCAGATTTGCTTGAATATTTTATGCATGATCCTGAGACAAAATCTATCCTTATTTACGTTGAAGGAGTAAAAAATGGTGAAAAATTTTCAAAAATCCTTAAAGAAGTCACAAAAAAGAAGCCGGTTGTTGTGGTAAAAGCCGGCCGCTCCAAGAAGGGGGTACAGGCAGTGGCTTCACATACTGGTGCATTATCAGGATCAGATGATGTTTTTAATGGGGTAATGAAACAATGCAGAACTCTAAGGGCTGATACATTAAAAGAAGCCCTGGACTGGAGTGAATTCTTTGTTTATTCCCCGCATCCAAAAGCGCCAAATACTTTAATTCTCACAAATGGAGGGGGAATTGGAGTGCTTGCCACAGATGCTGCTGAAAAGTACGGCGTTACCTTATATGACAATTTAGAGGATTTGAAAAAAACATTTGCAAAGGATATGCCTTACTTTGGTTCATTAAAAAATCCCATTGATTTAACCGGGCAAGCAGATCCTCTGCATTATAATGCGGCACTTAGTTCTGCGCTGAAAAACAAAAATATCCACGCAGTCATAGCCTTGTATTGCGAAACTGCTGTTTTTGATACTGATTCTTTCGCAAAAATAATACTTGAAAATTATGTAAAATTCCATGAGGCAAGGAAACCAATTGTATTCTGCTTATTCGGAGGAGAAAAAACAGAAAAATGCCTTGCTTGCTTAAGGAAAAAAGTGCCTGTTTTTTCCGAGCCTTATGATGCTGTTTCCTGCATTGGTGCACAATATACCTATTACAAATATTTGTTAGAAAAATCTGATAAGATAGATACTGCAAAGATTAATTCAAAATTCATTGATAAACTTATTAAGAACGCTAAGAAAGAAAAAAGGCAATTTTTGTTCTCAAAAGAAGGGCAGCAGATAATAAACAGCGTGAAAATTCCTTTGCCAAAATGCTTTGTCGCGCGAAATGTTGGACAAGCAGTTGAATTTGCTAATAAAATTGGCTATCCTGTTGCAATGAAAATAGTTTCAAAGGACATCCTGCACAAAAGCGATGCTGGCGGCGTTTTTTTAAATGTAAAAAAGAAGCAGGATGTTATCGAAGTGTATCATTTAATCATAAAAAATGTCAAAAAATTCAAGAGAAAAGCAAAGATTGATGGAATTGAAATATGCGAGATGGTTCCAAAAGGGGCAGAATTAATAATCGGGGCAAGGCGGGATCCAATATTTGGGCCTGTTGTTATGTGCGGCCTTGGAGGAATATATGTTGAATTAATGAAAGACTTTTCCTTTAGATCCGCATTTTTGAACCGGAAGGAAGCTCTTTCCATGCTGCAGGAATTAAGGTCATATCCTCTTTTGTTGGGGGTGAGGGGGGAAAAAGGCAAGGATATTGAAAGTGTTATTGATTCAATAATTAAAATTGCAACAATAATTAGGAAACATGAAGATATTACTGACCTTGAAATCAATCCATTAACTGCTTATCCAAGAGGGGTAAAGGCAGTTGATGTCCGCATTTTAATTTCAGGCCAAAAATAATTAAAAATGAACAAGTCTAATGTTATTAGACTGCTTATTTGATCAATATTTTTTATCAGGAGGTTTTTTTATGAAGAATACAATCCAAAACCTTGCAAAAGCTTTTATTGGAGAGAGCCAAGCAAGAAACAGGTATACTTACTACTCAAAAATAGCAAAAAAAGAAGGTTATGAACAAATTGGGGAGATATTCGAGCTTACTGCTAATCAGGAAAAAGAGCATGCCTCCTGGCTTATGAAAATGATTAATGAATTGAAAAAGAAAACCCCTGATAATTTGGATGAAATTAAAGTAGAGGTTTCTGTCCCAACTATTGTTGGAACAACAGCCGAAAATCTCAAAGCTGCAATTGCTGGTGAAAATTATGAATACACAAAGATGTATCCTGACTTTGCATCAACCGCAGATAAAGAAAATCTTCCTGATGTAGCAAAAAGAATTAGGGCAATATCTGTTGCAGAAAAACATCATGAAGAGCGCTATAAAAAATTGCTTGAGCAGCTTGAAAAAGGTACTTTGTTCAAGAAAAATGATGCTGTTTGGTGGGTTTGCAGGGAATGTGGCTATGTTCATTTTGGAAAAGAGCCACCGGTAGAATGCCCTTCATGCGGCCATGAAAAAGGATTTTATCAATTGAAATGTGAAGAATATTAACTAGTTTTAAATTGTTGAAATTAAGTCGTGAAACTTATTTAATAAATAAAAGTACGATAGATTTGAAAAGGTGAAAATATGGTTGCAAAAAATGAAATTTACAAATGTTCTGTTTGCGGGAATATTGTCGGGGTTTTGCATGTTGGCGGCGGAACATTAGTCTGCTGTGGCAAGCCGATGGATTTAATGAAAGAAAATACTGTGGATGCTGCATTGGAAAAACATGTGCCGGTTATTGAAAAAACAAGTGCTGGCTTTAAAGTAAAGGTTGGTTCTGTTCCGCACCCAATGGAAGAAAAGCATTACATAGAATTTATTGAACTTATTGCTGATGGTCTTATTTATAAAAAATTCTTGAATCCAGGTGAAAAACCAGAAGCAGAATTTTGCATAAATGCAAAGCAAGTAACTGCAAGGGAATATTGTAATTTGCATGGTTTATGGAAATCCCAATAAGGATTTCCAATTTTTTCTATCTTAGTTGTGATTACATTATGGATGACTTGAAATTATTAAAACAAATTCAGAAACTTAAGGATTCTGATATAAGGCAAAAAATTGGTAGAAGAATTTCAGAATTTAAATCGCTTGGGAAGAAATCAGATGTCATCTTGTTTTCCGAATTGTGCTTCTGTATCCTTACCGCAAATTTTACTGCTGAAAAAACCATTAAAATTCAAAACGAAATTGGTTCAAGCGGATTTTTGAATCTTCCAGAAAGAAAATTAGCCAACAAACTCAAAAGTTTGGGCCATAGGTATCCAAACACAAGGGCAAAGTATATTGTTGAAGCAAGAAAATTTGCCAAAAATCTTGGGCAATTGGTTAAATCCCAAAAAACAGATATTGAAGCAAGGGAATTCTTCGCAGAGAATGTGAAAGGCTTGGGATATAAAGAAGCAAGCCATTTTCTGCGGAATATTGGCTTTGAAAATCTAGCAATAATTGATTTTCACATTTTGGATTTGCTTGCAAAGCATAATTTAATAAAAAAGCCAAAAACAAAAAGCTTGACAAAAAAGAACTATCTGGAGTTTGAAAAGATTCTTTCAAATCTCTCTAAAAAAGTTTCTCTTAACCTAGCAGAACTTGATGTTTATTTATGGCTTTTGGAAACAGGGAAAGTGCTGAAATAGCCTTATTAATTATTTTAACTATTGGATGTTTATGAAAAATGGCCTGAAATGGGTATTTTGCCCCTTAGGCAATGTTTTAAAAAGTTCCATATGCTATATTAATAGAAATGTTAATGTTTTTTAACATTTTTTGAAAGCTTTCAGTAAGGGAATTGATGATATTCTTTTTCTTTAATCATTTTATTGATTATTGTTAGCTTTTTTTTATTTAAAGAGGTGATGTACAATGGCTGATGACCAATTCAGTAGAAAGTTATTCAAAGTAACTTGTGCTGATTGCGGGCAAGAAACTGAAGTTCCATTTGAACCAGATGGCACTAGACCAGTTTACTGCAAAGACTGCTATCAAAAGCACAAAAAACCACGTAGAGATAGATACTAAATAATCGATACTAATTCTAACAATTAGTTTTCAAATCTTTACGAATTTATTTTTTTATTTTTTTCTTTTTATTTTATTTTTTTATTTTCTATTCAAATCAATTAACGCATGATGTGGCAAAAGCACTGAAAGTAAAAATTGAAGAATTGTTTATTTTTGATTAATATTTCCTAAAAGATTCTTCGGAACTTTCACTAATCCCTTTTTTGTCATTTTTTTCTTTTTAATCATCTTTTTTACCCTGACTATATTGTGCGGAGACCAGATACTTTTCTGTCTTCTTGGACTGAATCTTACAATATGTTTTTCTTTCCCAAAACTCTTTAGTATTCCATCAATCCAGCCATAGCATAATGCTTCTTCAACAGCATCAGTGTAAAGAATTCCTTTTCCCAAATGTTTCTTGTAAAAAAGCAGCCATAATTCTTTCTTTTTATTATGATTCTTCTTCAGCCATTCCCTGAATTCATTCCTTGAATTGAAATGAATCGTTTCTCCTATCTCCATATTTATCAGATTTAAGTATAAGTATGCTTGCTTATTATTATTTCTGTTCTTTCTTTTGTCTTGCAAGCTTCTCTTTGTTTGGAACATTATCATTTAATAAAAATGATGCCCAAATTCTCTTCTCTTTGTCAATATTTGCTTCCCAGTATAGTAAACTGTCATACAACCATTTACATTTTTTAGCAATCACATCATCAGCGTCTTTTTTTCTAGCAGCATATACAAATGCAGTGATAGCATAAATAACAAAACCTAGGGCATGTGTTTCAACATGAATTATTCCTACAACATGCCCAATAGCGCGTGCAGCAGCACAAGCAGCAGGATCTTCTTCTGCGACTGCGGTTGCGGCATTGTGAGTAGCATGAGCAGCTTTTTTTGCTATGGGCATTTTTATCTTTCCATTCGCCCATGCTTTTGCGGCTTCAATAGCTTCTCTTGGGCGCTTATCTTGTGGATATTTCTCTTCAAAAATTGGAAGTATTGAATTGGCACATTCAATAGTCCATAATACTAAAGTCCTGTGCTTTTGCTTTTCAATTAGTTCCCTAAGTGGCTGTAAGCAGGCGCTTTCTCTTGTAACTAAAAGTTTTTTCATAATTTTCCATTAATTTTTAATTTCAAGAAGAAAGAATCAGTTGTAGAAAAACGAGACTTTTAAGCCACTTTCTGCGACAAAGCCCGTGAAACCAGCTTTGCTCCTAAAATCAGTTCTGCTCCTAAAGTCGGATGGCTGCTCCTAAAGTCAAAATTGTGTAAAAAGTCTATCTTCTTTTGTAAAAATAAACTTTGCATACCCCTAATCTTTAAGGTCTAATTCATTAATTTTCATTATTGCACCTTAAGTTCATTTAATATAGAGTTATACAATTGGGGGAGCCATACATTAATTTCTGATTTTGAAAATCCAAAAATCTCTAAAAGTCCCCTATCCATTTCTATTCTTTGTTTAAATCGGGTCTCAAATTGTTCGATTAGACTTGGAAAAGATACCTTTTCAATACTTTTAAACAGAATCTCTATTTGATTAATGTCTTTATTAGAAAACTCTTTTATATTTGGTATATTCATTAGGACAAAGTCGTTTTCTAAGAATTCAAGAAAACCTTCGGTTGTTTCCTTTTTTAATCTTAATAATTCAAATAATCCAAGTGAGCTGTTCAAAAATAATGCAATTAACTTTGCTTCTATTCCTTTTGAATTAAAGATTGTGAAAGCATGTGTTGTATAAAATTGATTATCAGAGTATACTGCAACAAGATTTGTGTTTTTTGAATTTAATCTTATTCTATGAAGCAGGGCAAGGTTAGTTTTCTTATTAACAATTTTCTTATTTAATATTTCCCAGCTAAAATCACCTTTCCATTTTGAAAATTGTTTTATCTTTTTAAATTCAGCGTATTCTTTTGTAATGAAATAATCAGAATTAGCATTAATGTTTAATGTTTTTATTCCAGTCAATGTTTTTAAAGCGGGTTCACAATTTGCATTTGGTATTTTGATTATTTCCTTCGTTGTAGTAATAGCACTAATGTTTGTTTTATCTTCCTTATATAGTTCTAATAAAACATTTCTTTTTGTTCTGGATTTATTAATAGGTCTTACGATAAAAGTTAGTTCTGAAAATCCAGCTGGCGATGCGTGTACCCCCTCTCTAATTTCCTCTGATTCAATCTTTCTAAGTTTCTTGTTCGCATTCTTTATCAAAAGTTGATTAAATTCATCAAATATTTCCTTTGAGGCTAACGAAGTGCCACCAATAATCTGCATTAAATTGTCTAAATCCGTAATTATTTGCTTTTGAGTTATTGTAAAGAATTCATAATCTTTAGTAATTAATTTCTCTTCTTTTATTTCTTTCAGTTGTTCGACTAATTCTTTTGCATATTCTTCATTCATATCAGCCTTTTTCTTTTTTAAGAATACTATTTTCGTTTTTGTTTCAGAGGTTGGTTTACACTTTTTTGCAATAATTAAAATGTCTTTAAACGCAGCGCCTTCGCTAAAAGCGGTGTCAACCACTGGTTTTATAATATATTCAACAGAATAATTGCTAAATAAAAACTTTCTAATATTTTCAGTTGATTTTCCACGAGCTATATTTATTGGAATTACTGCTGCAACTTTTCCATTTGGCTTTAAAAGCAGTTCTGATAGGGCAATAAAATATCCCCACAAATTAATCTGATTGCCACAAATGTTTGCCAGCGTCTTATTTTGATTCAGTAAATCTCGCATTTCTTTTGGCATCTTTTCCCTATCGCTGAATGGCGGGTTCATTATCACTATATCAACTGGTTTTAGGTAGAATTCTGCCCCCTTTCCTTCGGGAGATATTGCCCCGTGTTTTTTCTTTATTATTTCCCCGCCAAAGATTGTTTTTTGGATTTGCCTTTCATATCCACTTATTTTTACTCCTCCTTTCTTGAAGTTAGTTGCTTTAAGCTGGTTTGCCAAATTCAAAGAATCCATAGTTGCTATTCTAACAACATTGGTTGTTTGCTCTATTTCCTGCATTGTCAAATTAATTGTTGTTAAGTGAGCTGCAAAAGGCATTAGGTCAATTCCAGTAATATCATTTTCCACAAATTGTTTATGGAGCTTTTTCAAGTCTTTAAATCCATAAAGTTTCTGATAAAGCTCCTGTTTTCTTTGATATGCTGCAACAAGAAGAGTTCCAGAACCACAAGAAGGGTCTATTACTGTTTCATCAAAAGAGTCAATTGTCAAACCAGCAAGAATGTTAGCTGCTATCGGATGAGTATAGAATGCAGCCAAGACTTTTCTAACTTCAAAAGGAATTAAGTCATGAAAGAATCTGCCTGCTAAGTCGTGGGTTATATATTCTGCTCTTAAGAGTTTTACTGCATCAATTGTTTCATTCAAAGTTTTTATTACATCTGGTTTGTTTGGGATATGATATAGAATGTTTGCTTGATAGATTGACCGATAATCAATTTCAGTTATTAAATCAAAGTATTGCTGGATTTCTTTAATGTTTTTGACGTTCTCTAACTCTTTAAGCTTTTTTGAGCCCGTCTTTCTTTTGTAAATGTGATAAAAGAGTAATTGGTTAAACAGCAAATAAGATGCAAGATTAATTACTTGGTTTTGAGCAGTTTTCTTATCCTTTATTTCTCCCATTGAAGCAAATAAGTCTAATTTGCTTACTACTTCTGAAACCAACTCATCAGTCTTAATTTGATAAATCACTTGATTTAAGTCTGTCACATAGCTTTCTATTAACTTGACAACAGTATTGAAGTCAATAGTTACCTGTTCTTTTACAAACAATTCTTTGAGTTTAGTAAAAATATTTGATACTGTGTCAGTAAGGCTTTCTGTCCAAAATTGCGTTAAAATTAATGCAGTAACTTTTTCATCTAAAGCAATCCTATCCAGTCCTTGCTCGTTCAATATTACTTGATTGCTATATTTTTCTGGATAAATGAGAATGATAATGTTGTCTGTTTTTAGTTTGTTTGCATATCCTTTGGCTTGGGCTACTGCACTTAATCCAATGTCTGATTTTCCAATCTTGACTTCAATAACAAAAGAGTGCTCTTGAATTTTAAACAAGATATCTGGGTGTTTAGTCAAAACCTTAGTTTCTCCAATCGCCTCAAAACCCAATTCTTTGAGTTTCCCAATTAGAGGTGGATATAGAGTTCTTTCTTCAATCTTTGGTAAAACCATGTTTAATTATATGATTTTACTTTTTAAATGCCTTTCCTAAGAGTATATTTCTTTTGAGTTTCTATGGTTATCCTTACCTTAGCCATCTTTCCAATATATTTTGCCAATTCTGGCTTCCTTATATTAATTGTTCCATAGTCATAATTCTTGGTTTCCTTTGTAGCCAGCTTCTTTCTATCAGTAGTCCTGCTGATTTTAGCCTCATATTCAAACCTGTTAGCCATATATCCTTCTATATAGAATAGGTTTATAAATCCTTTGGTGTAATATATTCTATATAGAATATAAGGAAGTGATATTATGGATTTCCGAAAAATTAAAGGATTGCAAATCTGCCAAACAAAGCAGATACAAAGGGTTGAGGGCGGTTATATTGTCCCAAGCCAAAACTCAAATAAAAAATACTTTGTAGATGAGCATGAATATGATTGTACTTGCCCAGACTATAAAGAAAGGCAATGCACATGCAAGCATGCTTATGCTGTAAGGTATTACCTGCATATTGAGAAAGAAACCTCACAGGGAACGCAAACAGAGAAGCTATCCTTAACCCATAAGCAGGCATGGCACGCTTATAACCAAGCACAGAACAATGAAGTAATGCAATTTGATATTCTTCTTAAAGACTTGGTTGAAAGAATTGAAGAACCAGAACAAAGATTTGGCAGACCAAGACTAAGTCTAAAAGAACAAATATTCTGTTCAACGCAGAAGGTTTATTCCCAATTATCAAGCAGAAGGGCATACTCTTTATTCAAGAATGCACAGGCAAAGGAACAGATAGAAAAAGCCCCTAATTACAATGCAATAAACAAGCTATTGAACAGGGAAGATATTACTCCTATTTTGCACGAATTAATTTCCTTATCTGCCTTTCCATTAAAAGTAGTTGAGGAAACATTCGCCATTGATTCAAGCGGATTTAGGACAACAAGCTTTAACGACTATTGCAGGGAAAAGCACGACATAAAGAAAGAGCATGAATGGGTTAAGGTTCATATCCTCTGCGGAACAAAAACTAATGTAATATGCTCTGCCGAAATCACAGAGGAGAATGCAAGCGATTGCAGGCAGTTTATTCCATTGGCAGATAAAGCCTCAAAATCTGGTTTTAATATTAAGGAACTATGTGCTGACAAGGCTTATTCTTCAAGGGATAATATTGACTTTATTGATGATTTGGGCGGAACAGCATATATTCCTTTTAAAAGTAATTCCACAGGAAGAAGTAGAGGTTCTTTGCTTTGGCATAAAATGTTCCATTATTTCAAATATAGGAAAGAGGATTTTTTGGCTCACTATCACAGGAGAAGCAATGTAGAAAGCACGTTCAACATGATAAAAGCCAAATTCGGCGACAAGATAAAGAGCAAGAACAAGACAGCACGAGTTAATGAAATGCTTTGCAAAATTCTGGCTCATAATATTGTGGTTTTGATACATGAATTTTATGAGCTTGGAATTAGCCCTGATTTAGTGTTTGGGAAGAAGGGATAAGACTAAACCATTTCTTCAATATTTTCTAATTTTTTTCTAAAGTATAAAAAACCAATAAAACCGAGTATTATAGCTAAAACATAATTATTGAATATTATTACTCCAAAAAAGTTGGAATATATTTCAAACAACTTGAAATATTGACCAGCAATTAATCCAATGCAAAGTGCCGAAAATATTTGCAAATAGGCAATATATTTATTATGCAACAGCACAGCTCTATCTTTTGAAGGTTTTTCTGATGTCATTTCCAAAAATCACCCAAAGCCCAATAGCAATTAAGGCAAGTCCTATCAATCCCCAAGTTATCCCTAAAGGTACTCCCAACCACAATTCTTGTTTTGATTGAACAATAAGTAATCCTACAATAATTAAAATTACAAAACCAGTAATATCTTTCTTTTTACCCATTTTCTCTTTCTTATTTACTTCTTTCTTCCTTAAATCCCTTTCGTTATACATTTGTTCACATCCTTTTATTCTTGCTCCCAAACCTCCATTTCTGCTCCTAAACTCACCTTTTTTGGCTACTTTAGGAGCAAAGTCCGTGAAACCGAAAAGTATTTAAATATCATGATATATTATGATAGTATATGACTAATCATGACATAGCTATCAATGGCAAAATTAGTAATGAACAATTGTCAGAACTCCTTAAAAAGGTTGCTCCGCAATACAGCGAGCTTTCCTTGGATATCTCTGATGTAGCTAAATTTGCCAATGACCCAATGTTTTTGGCTATGTTGATGTTCCAGCTAACAAAGGAAAGAGAGCAGACAAATAAACTTTTGGAGCGCTTGGAAGAGAAGTTTGACAAAATAATGTTGATACTTAAAACAAAAGGGATAGAGTCTTCCACTCTAAACACACAGAACACACAGCAGAGTTTTGAAGTCCTGCCGGAACAGGATGAAAAAATTTTGCATTTAGCAGAACTAAAAAAAAGAATAACCTGTGAAGAGGTCCAAGTAGAGTTAGGCTACAAGGGCCACAATGGAGCTTCACAGCGTTTAAACAAGCTTATGAAGGAGGGACATTTGAAGAAGGTTAAAGCAGGAAGAAAAGTCTATTTTATTCCTGTTTGTGATACTGATTCTGCAAAGAATCAAATCCCCCAATAACCTTCCACTCCCAACAAACAAATGTCCCTTCCTCCTTTGCCTTAACCCCTTTTCTTTTTCTTCAATATGTTCTTAATATCAAAAGAAAAAGAAAAGCTAGTTGCACCAAAAGAAAAAGAAACTAATTGAATAAGTTGCGCAAAAAAGAAAGAAAACTACTTTTGAAAATTTGAGTATTGCAGCCTTACGTCAAGAAGAAAGAAATAAAATAAAAATAAGAAAGGGGCTTTTGCCCCAAGGTCTGCCTAATGTAACTAGTTACTACTTAGTTGCATCAACAGTTTTACCCATTACGTAGATAGCCTTCAAAGCCAAGATTATGGCTGCTGGGGCTACGAACACTACAATCTGGCTTACAATGCCCTGTAGATAAGTCCCTAATGGATTAAGAACTGCATCCAATGGCAATAATGTAGCGTTTCCTACTGACATTAAAGCTATTGTAGCTACTAAAAATGGGATTAATTCTTTATCAGATACATTCAGGAATCCTACGATTAAACCTAGGACTACTAATAGAAGGGTTACATACCCCATGTATTCGGCTACTAAAGAACCTCCGACTGCTGCTACTATTGCTAATAGCACACCTAAAATAAAGGCTATACTTCCTAATTGTTCACTCACAATTACACCTCCCTGTATACTTTTAATAATAATTGACCATCTATTTAAAGCTATCTGTCTATCCCTTTTTCGACTATTGACTATCTTTATGTTATATTAATATATACCCTAAAGTAATACTAATCCGAATTAATCTCTAGCTATGATTGATGCTTTTTCTTTAGGGTTTTCCTTAGTGTTAACATAGGGTTTACTGCTAAGAATAAGAAGTATAGAAAACCCCAAGGAGCAATTAGCTCCGGAAATCTAAGTGCTTCAATCGGATTATGCTTTGAAATTGTCTTAACTAAATTACTTGGCTCAAATACTAGTGAATATGCGGTAAAAACGATTAATGCTAACATCAGCGAGAAAGCAAGCATAAGTAAATTATAATTAATAGTTTCTTGCCTTTGTTCTAATTTTATTTTAGATTTTATGTGGTAGAAGTTTATTACAAATGAAACCCAGAAAAATGCTAAAACAAAAATGCCTGTGCTATATGCAAAATATGATGCAATCAGTAAAAATAAAACAATCATAACTATAACTGAAAATTTTTCTTTTATTTCCAAAGCGTTTTCGTAATACCATTTAACCACAAAATCATTAATCATTAGAGCATATGCCTCTAGCACAAGAATGATTAGTCCATTTGCCAGCAACCAATTTCCCGCAAAGTTTTGAAAGAATAATGCATACAGGAAAAATAAAGCCATCCCTATGTGCGATAATTTATAGATTTTTTCTTCGATCATTTAGCCACCAGGCACAAAACTATTAAATTGTAAAACATATCGTCAAATTTTAGGATTCAATTGTTTCCCGGATTCTGGCCTTGAAAAATCAAAGCAATCTTGCTTTTTCAGGATAAAATAGCATTCCTTTTCATTATTTAAAGCGCATTTTGTTTCAACGCAATCGATATCCTCTTCAAAAACGTTTGAAAAGATAGCAGCCAATATGCCGCGCATAATATGGTCTGCATTTTCTGTAGGATTTTTTATAATCACAGTAAAAGGGTTGTCAATTAAAGCAACAATTGCCTGCTTCTCTTTATAGTTTGCATTAACCACATGCAATTGCCCCCAGCCGGAATATGAAATATATTCAATCCAGAAACTTAGTAATTCATCCTTATTCTTGAATTCAATTTGCGAATTCTTTCTTATCTGTTCTTTTGTAGTTTCCTTTATATCATAATACAATTTTCTGCAGAATTCACTATCCTTAATAGTCATTAAAGAGGCAAAAACAGCCAAAGGGCTAATAACAAAAGGTTCATTTGCCAAGTAAAAATTATTGTGCACGAATTTCAGGTTGTTTGTGAAAATAAATTTGTCAAAGAATCTATTCAGCATATTTTACCTCTCTCAGAATCTGATGTATTGTCCTGTATTTTTCAACTTCTATCGGCCATACAATTAAGGAATTGCCTGCTCTTTTGCTTAACACCAAATGTTTATTTATAAGTTTTTTCAAATAATAAGTGTACTTTGTTGAAGCTTTTCTTTTTTCCTTCCTTAATTTTACATTCTCTTTAAAATGGTCAGCAATTTCCAATGCTGAAATAGGCCAATATTCTTTAATTATTTCCAATATAACTTTCTCGCGATCAATTATCTCTGGCATGCCAATGACAGTATTACAATAACCTTACTTATATTTAAATATAGCTTATCAAAAGTGGGCATGCCAGAATAAGTTATTATTTAATATCCTCCCAACCATTTTTATTTAATGCCTTCTTTGGGAAAATTTCTGACGATTTGGTTGTTTCAGCGAAAAAAACGCAGAGAATTTCCCCAAAAAATGATTTTACTAAGTGGTGTTCCTTTGAGGCAATTGATTCTGAAACCGGAAAGAAAAGGATGTTCAGGATAAAAATTAGCAGATAATTACAATAAATGCCCTAACTTAGTCCTTTTTGTTTCAAGGTATTTTTTATTATATTTGTTGCATTTTATAATAATTGGAATCTGTTTCACAATTTCAATTCCATATCCCCTCAAAGCAACAATCTTTTTTGGATTATTCGTAAGCAGTTTTATTTTTTTGACACCAAGTTCTTTCAAGACTTGTGCACCAATTCCATATTCCCGTAAATCAGCGGAAAATCCCAATGCCTTATTTGCTTCAACTGTATCCAAACCTTTCTCCTGTAATTTATATGCTTTAATTTTGTTTGAAATCCCTATTCCCCTTCCTTCATGCTGTGGAATATACAAAACAAGTCCGGCTTTGCTTTCAGAAATCTGTTTTAGTGCACTTTCCAACTGTTTTCTGCAGTCGCATCTCAAAGAATGGAATACATCACCAGTAATGCAACCAGAATGCACCCTTACAAGAACCTCTTTTGCTTTTTTTATGTTCCCTTTTACCAATGCCAGATATTCCCCATTCTGAATCTTATCTTTAAACGCAATTACCTTAAATTCACCAAATTCTGTTGGCAATTTTGCCTCAGAAACCTTTTCCACAAAGCTTTCTTTCTTAAGCCTGTATTTTATAATATCTGCAACCGTAACAAGGGTTAATTTATGCCTTCTTGCAATCTTTTTCAAATCAACCAAGCGCGCCATTTCACCATTTGATTTTATAACTTCACAAATCACGCCAACCTGTTTCATTTTTGCAATTTTCAACAAATCAATTGTTGCCTCAGTATGCCCTGCTCTTTGTAAAACCCCTCCTTCTTTTGCAAGCAAAGGGAATAAATGCCCTGGCTTATTTAAATCATCAGCATTTTTCCTTTCATCACACAAAACCTTTATTGTTTTTACACGGTCTGATGCTGAAATTCCGGTTGTTGTACCTTCTTTTGCATCAACAGAAACAGTAAAACCTGTTTGGAACGGGTCTTTCGGCTTTGTCATTAGTTCAAGATTAAATCGTGAAGCAATTTCTTTAGCTATTGGGGCGCAAATTAATCCCCTGCCTTGTTTTAGCATAAAATTTATTTTCTCTTTATCAACCAAAG
>Ga0066637_10000544_pt1 | contig 23037 bp, 21 predicted proteins | sample CryGeyCG2014_020_FD_62737 | JGI IMG/M metagenome (GOLD analysis project Ga0066637, IMG submission 62737) | Groundwater microbial communities from aquifer - Crystal Geyser CG08_land_8/20/14_0.20 | ecosystem: Environmental > Aquatic > Deep subsurface > Groundwater | place: USA: Utah: Grand County...
AGGAGGAACTATGGCTCAAATGGAAATCAGCTTTCCCGGAAACCAGAAGGTCAACGCCAGTCTTAACGGTTTCGAGATAAGAACGGATCAGCCGGCCGAAGGCGGAGGCGAGGGGTCCGCCCCGGCGCCTTTCGACCTTTTCCTGGCATCTCTGGGGACCTGCGCCGGGATATACGCCATATCTTTTTTTCAGAACAGGCGGCTTAACGCCGAGGGATTCAAAATGACGCTGGATTTCTCATGGAACGAGGAAAAGCATCTCCTGGACAAAATATCCTTCACGCTTACCCTTCCGAAAGATTTTCCGGAAAAATACATCCCCGCCCTTAAAAAATCCGTGGAATTATGCACTGTGAAAAGAACTCTGGCGGAACCGCCGGAATTCGAAACACGGACGACGAAACAAAGCCCGGCGTAATTTTATGGAAATAAACGAAAACACCAGCGTGGAGGAGATCCTGCGCCTGTGTCCCGAAACCCTGCGGGTTTTCGAGAAATTCAAATTGCAGGTTTTTATCTGCGGCGAACCAGTCTGGGACACGCTGGGTCAGCTTTGCGAAACGAAAGATGTCAGGACGGAAGAACTCGTCGAAGAACTTAAAAAAATCTGCCTATAGCTTTATTTTGGAAATAATGAGGCTCAACACCAAAAATTCCCCGCCTACGATGAAATAAACCAACAGCCCCCATTGCAAAGGAAGCCGGGTGGAAAGAAAGGCGGAAAAAGCGAGGATTACCGCCGCCGCGAAACTCAGAAAAACTATGCTCCTGCGGGAAAAGCCTATCCTTTCGAGCCTCAGGGCGTAATGGTCTTTCGTGCCCTGGAACGGGGAGATGCCCTTCCTGACCCTCATGAAGGAAACGAAAAAAGTGTCGTAGATCGGTATGGCAAGGATGAAAAGAGGGGCGTAAACGCCCAGCGGGTTGAATTTGGAGTATTCCGCGCCCAACGAAAGCACGGCCAGCACGAAACCGCAGGAAAGGCTGCCGCTGTCGCCCAGAAAGACCTTAAGCCTGGAAGAGAGATTGTAGGGAATGAAACCCAGCGAAGCCCCGGCCATCGACGCCGCCAGAAAATTCACGTAGATGGACTCCGAGGGCAGGGCTATGAAAAGAAAAGCCATGCAGGCCACGAAGATCTGCGAGGAAGAGAGCCCGTCCATCACGTCTATGATGTTCAGGGCGTTGGAAACCCCGACTATCCAGAAAACGCTCAACCCGAAAGCCAGATATTCCGGGTAAATGAATTTTATCTTGAAACCCATGGAAACCATGAAGGCCGCCGCCGCGAACTGAAAAAAGAATTTTACCCCCACCGAAAGGCCCGAGGGTTTTTTAAGATCGTCTATAAAGCCGAGGGCCAGCATCACCATGGCCCCCAGGAGGATGTACCTGAGATCCCTTAAAGTCCCGGTAGGAAAAGAGGTGAAAAGCCTGAAAACCACCAGGGTAACGGAAAAAGCGGCGAAAATCGCTATCCCCCCGGAAAGCGGAACCCGGCCTTTGTGCGTTTTTATCTCGTTGGGAGAGTCATAATGCCCCAGCGCCATGGAAAGTTTGCGGAACAGCGGCACCAGCAGGACAGAAAGAAACAGCGCGGAAAAAAAGCTGAGCACGTAAAGTTTGACGTTCGAGATCATTCAGACACCTCTCCGGCGGCTGAAAGCCGCCCTGCGATGTTAAAATCAAATTTATTTCGACGCCCGCTTCGGGCGGAATGCCCGCTTTCAGCGGTCAAGCGCGTGTCGGGAGGGAGGGGTGTCCGGATCATATCGGTTTAAAAAAAGACCTCCATCTCAGACCGGCTATTTTAAGGACTCCTTTCACCGCGTCGCCGAAGTTTATTTTCTTCCCTTCCCCCCTGTTCCTGCACCGGTAAGCCACCGGGATCTCGAAGTAGGAATATTTTCTGAAAGCGACTTTACAGGAGATCTCCGCCTCCACCTCGAAACCGTCGGACTCGAGGTTCAGGCTCCTGGCTATTCCGGTTTTGAAGGATTTATAGCAGGTATAGGAATCGCTTATCCCGGAGCCGAAAAAGAGGTTCGTAAGGAACGTAAGGAACTTATTTCCCCAGAGATAAAAAATATTACAGGTCTCGGACTCGCCGGAAAGGAACCTGGAGCCGAAAACGACGTCGTAGCCGGAGGCGTGCAGCTTGGCGTAAAGCTCCGGGATATGGTCCGGATCGTATTCCAGGTCGGCGTCCTGTATAGCCAGATATTTTCCGGCGGCGTAATTTATCCCCGTAACGAGGGCGGCGCCCTTGCCGGAATTATGATCATGCCTCAAAGGAATGAGTTTGAATCTAAAATTCTTTCTGGCCGAGTTAAGAAAATCAAAAGTCCCGTCGAAAGAGCCGTCGTCCACCACGATCACTTCCATTCCCGCGGAAAGCGACAGTTCATCCAGCTTTCCCAACACCCGAGGAAGGGTCTTCAACTCGTTATAAGAAGGGATTATTACCGAGATTTCCGGCGTCATTTTTTCGCCTTATACACGTAAATATTGGGGTTCATGAAACTGGTAAGCAAAGCCTGCCTGGAGCTTTTGTTTATAAAAAAAGGATTGTCCTCCCTTACAAACTCCTTTTCCAGGAAAAAGCCGGAGGATACGCCTTCCGTAAGGCCGCTCAATTCGGGCTTCAACTTTATGCGCTGCAGTTCCATCTCGGTCAACAGGACATAATCGCAGTTCCCGAGATTTTCCTTCAGCCCGGCAAAACCTTTCTCAAAAGTTTCGGAGGGTTCGGAGAAAGTTTTCAGATTCCATTCGGTCTCGTATTTCCTGAGCGCGGGAGGGGTCCATACCTCCACCCTGGAAAGGCAGACCCGGCTTTTTTTATCCACGTTCCCCTCTATCCAGGCGCTGGAGCTCAGCAGCGTATTGAAATCGTTCCAGCGGCTTTTCTGGTAAAAACTGTAAGAAAAGGAATAAAGCAGCACCGCCGCGGGAAGGATTTTATAGAGCGCGCCGCGGGAGAAGGTGTTCTGGACGAAATAACCGCAGATAAGCGACAGGAACGGCACCGCTATCAGGCAATAAGTAAAGAGCTGGTCGTGAGGATAGCCCAGCCTCAGGAAATAGGCCAGCGCGAAAACCGCGCTTATGACTATTTCTTTCTTTCTGTTCACAAAAGCGTAGACGAGAGCCGCTATCGAAAAAAGCCAGAAAGCCCAGCCGACGGCGAATGGAAGGATCTGTGTTAAAAACTCGGCGTACCCGGCGAGCATTCCGCCGGGCCCGATAAGGCCGGCTTTCGCGGAAACCCCGGACATTTCGGCCCAGACCTCGGAATTCCTGAGTATAAAATAGGGGTTTACCGTTATGAAAACGAGAAAACAGACGAGCAGGTAAAGCCCGGATAGGAAAAGGGATTTAAGGTACTCGCGTTTTTTTATGACCTCGAGAGTTATGAAAACCGCGAAAAAGAAACCGAAAAGAAAACCCGTATATTTGGTGGAAAAAGAAAGCCCGTTGAAAAGGGCCGCCAGGGCCACCCCCCGGGCCGAGGCTCCTTTTTCAAGAAGGTTAAGTACGGCGTAGAAACAGCAAAGTCCCCAGAAGATCATTATGACGTCGGGCTTCACCACGGAAGACATAAAAATATCCGCGTAAGCGAGGCTCAGAAAAAGAGGAGGGGCAAGCGCGAACCAGCCGTAAAGGAGTCTTCTGGAAATGAGAAAAAGCAAAACCAGGGACAGGGAACTGAAAAACATCGTCACCAGGCGGCCGGAAACGTACATCCTGTCCGCCATCCACAAATTCTTTTTGAGCCATTCCTTGCTTTCCACGCGCAAGATCCCGGCCAACTGCATGGCTTTAAGGACTCCGGCCTGAAAGTAAAGCTGGAAAGTTCCCCAGGTGGTGATACCGGTATGCGGATAAAAATCCAGTTTAGCCGGGTTCATCTTTCCTATGGAATCGAAAGTCAGATATTCGTCGAAATGGAAGGTGGAAAGCCGGCCGGTTTTGGAAGGCAGGCTGCAGGAAAACCCCATAAACCGCAGGCCGAGGCCCAGCAGTATTATTCCCGCCAGGGCCGTATACGTTCTTTTTTCTTTCATTTTTACCACTTTTAGTTTATTAAAAAACAGCCCGCCATAGCAATAGATTATGTCCTCGTTTTTTGGTAAAATCAAGGGATAGGCGGAAGGCAGAAGACTTAAGGCTGAAGGCGGAAAGCCTTGAACCGGCCGCCTGTTTTTAAGGAGACTATTATGAAGATACAGATGGTAGACATGCTGGCCGGCTATCCCCCGATACGCGAGGAGATAGAAACGGCCGTCAGAAACGTTTTCAACAAAGCCAATTTCATACTCGGCGAGGAAGTTAAAAAGTTCGAAGCCGAGTTCGCCGCCCACAACGGCGCCAGGTACTGCGTCGGAGTGGCCAACGGCACCGACGCGCTGCGCATGGCCTATATAGCCGGCGGCATCAAGCCGGGCGACGAGGTCATCACTTCCCCCTTCACCTTCATAGCCACCTCGGAGACCCTCAGCCAGATAGGCGCCGTGCCGGTGTTCGCCGACATCGACCCCGTCACCTACACCCTGGACCCGAAATCGGTGGAGAAAAAGATCACGAAAAAGACCAGGGCGCTCGTCCCGGTGCACCTCTACGGCCACCCGTGCGACATGGACGCCCTGCTGGCTCTGGCGAAGAAGCATAACCTCATCGTCATCGAGGACACCGCCCAGGCCTTCACCGCCAAGTACCGTCCCGGCGGCAAGGACTGGAAATACCTCGGCACGCTGGGCCACTGCGGCACGTTCAGCTTTTTTCCGGCCAAGAACCTGGGAGCTTTCGGCGACGGCGGAGCCGTGCTGACCAACGACGACAATATCTACGCGACGCTGATACAACTGCGCAATCACGGAAGCAAGGCGCGCTATCATCACGAGATGGAAGGTTTCAACAGCCGTCTCGACACCGTACAGGCGGCCGTTCTCTCCATACGCCTGAAGCACGTGGAGAAGTGGACCGAAATGCGCAACGAAGTGGCGAAAAAATACGCGGAACGGCTCAAGGACGTCTGCGTAACGCCCTTCGTCCCGGCCAACTGCCGCCATTCGTTCAACTACTACACCCTGCGTTTTGACAGCAAGGAAAAGCGCGATAACGCGCAGAAACACCTGACCGAGCAGGGTATAGCCAACCAGATCTACTACCCGATAGCGCTTCATCTCCAGGAGGCCTACAAGCGCCTCGGCGGCAAGAGGGGCGACCTGCCCGCCTGCGATTCGGCGATGGACGCCGTCTTCTCCCTGCCGATGTACCCCGAGCTTACCGACGAGCAGATAAACGTCATAACCGACAAGGTGAAGGAAGCGGTAAAGATAAAAGTAAAGTAAAACAGGCAGACATAAGGCAACAGGCATAAGGCAGAAGGCATCCCGCCAAAGCAGCAGTGGCGGGAAGGAAACGGGCAAAGAGGTCGTCAGTGAAAAAAACGGATATTCTGATAATAGGCGCGGGACTGACCGGCCTGTCCTGCGCCTTTAAACTAGAAAAAAAGCGAGCCGATTATCTGCTGGCGGAAAAGGAGAACTGGGCGGGCGGCCTGGCCCGTTCTTTCCGCAAAGACGGGTTCACCTTCGACTATTCAGGCCATCTGCTTCATCTGCGCTGGCCTGAAACCTCTAAATTCATACTCGATAGCCTCGGTAAAAACGCGAAACCGCTGAAAAGAAAAGCCCGGATATATTCCTCCGGTAAGTTCACGGCTTATCCTTTCCAGATGAACCTGAAAGGACTGCCCGCGAAAGTACGGTCGGAATGCGTGGAAGGCTTCCTGAAAGCCAGGCGCGCTTTCCCCGAAGTAAAGGCGGAGAATTTCAGGGACTGGTGCCTCCAAACTTTCGGCAAAGGCATTTCCAAACATTTCTTCTTCCCCTACAACGCCAAGCTGTGGAATTATCCCCTCGAAAAGCTCTCCACGGACTGGATGGGGCAATTCGTTCCGGTTCCCAAAACCGAAGAAGTGCTTTACGGCGCCTATAAAGACGACGTAAAAGGCGCCGGCTACAACCACGATTTTTATTATCCGGAAACGGGCGGCATAAACGCGCTTCCCGCCGCCATAGCCTCCGGCGTGGAAAGGCTCTCCCTGGATTCGGAGCTAATAAGCCTGAACGCCGCTAATAAAACCGCCAGGCTGCGCAATCTGGGCAATGTCCGCTACAAAAAACTGCTCAGCACCATCCCCCTTAAATATCTGGCCGAAAAAGTGGAGAAAGCTCCGGAAACGGTCAGAAAAAACGCCGAACTGCTCGAACACAACCAGGTTTATATCCTGAACCTCGGCGTAAGAAAATGCCCGCTGCCCCAGCACTGGATTTATTTCCCTGAAAAGGAATTCGTCTTCTACAGGGCCGGAGTATACACCAATTTCTCGCCGTCGTCCGCCCCGCGCGGTTTTTCCTCGTTATACGTGGAAACAGCCTCCAAAAGCGGGGAATTCATAGACCTGAAAAAAGCCGAAGGCCGGATAGTGAAAAATCTGGTTTCCATAGGCGCCGTAAAGGACGAAGACGATATCCTGACCTCGATGTGGCTCAAGGTCCCCTGCGCCTATGTCATCTACAACGAAGCCCGGAAAAAAGCCCTTCCGGAATTGCTCTCGTGGTTTGAAAAACGCGGCATATCAAGCGCCGGAAGGTACGGGGCCTGGAAATATTCTTTTATGGAAGAAAGCGTGAAGGAAGGGTTCGAGACGGCGGAAAAATTATTAAAAAGATAAGGTGCAACCAATTGTTCCAATGCGGGATTGGAAACGGAACAAAAATCCTTATTTTCATTCGTTTTCGCGCCACTCGTTCAGAACAAGTTTATCCGGCATTTCTTTCACAAATTTTTCGTATTGCTTTTCGGACATGCCCTCAAGGTCGCTCAAATGCTTTCTGGCGCGGTCATAATCGGGGTTGTGGCGCAGGGCCTCGCGTAGCGCCTCCATGGCTTTTTCCCTTTCACCCATAAATGCGTAGCAAATACCGAGATTTCCCAGCACCCTGAAGGAAACGGTTTTGTCATGCCGCAAGACCTTCAGAGCCTCCACGAATAATTCTTCGGCTTTTTTAAAATTCTTGTGCATCATAAAGCCAAGCGCGGCCTGCGCCTTCTCCGAGGCCGGCGGCGCCGCCTTGTTCTCCATGCTCTGTATTTTCATGGAATAACCGATTTTGTCGGGATAGGGGTGATTCCTGCTTTTCCGCTCTTCGCATATCAGCGTGAAGGGGCTTTTCCCGTTCTCTCCGTTAGCCGGGGACTTTAGCCAGGCATCCGAGTCAGTCCCGGAAAGCGCCTCCCCTGTTTTCTGAAACAGTTCGCAATTGTAGTCCATCAGTTTTTTTGTGTATTTTGTCTCTACCGGACCGTAAGGTTCCGCTCCTGCATATTCAACCGGAGCGGTAAGACCGGCTTTTTTTCCGGAGGCCAGGTTCCACCAGGCGTTCATAATGTCCATTGCTCCAAACGCCTCTTCCTGATCGGGCATGCGCTCAAAAAGAATCTTTTGAGCCGCCATGAATTCGTCGTGGTTTCCGCAATCCACCGCCTTTTCTATTATGGAAAAAGGCATATCCGCGCCGGCCCATCTCTGCCAGATGCCGGCCAGGCGTGTTTTGCAGAAAAACTCGCCTTTTTCAAGCCAGTTTATGGGCCTGCTCCAGAGCTTCAGCAGATAGCGCGGTTTCAAGGCGCTTATCTTTTCCGGCGAATCAAAATGTTTCATGAAGATATTTTTCAGTTCGACGCCGTCCGGGTAGCCGAAAATCCAGCCGGTAAAAATCGGCTCTTCCGCCAGGGGGATAACCCTGGCAAAAAGCGTGTTTCCCGCCCGCATGGTTTGGCTGCCGAGTATGTCCTTAATCGTCCATTCGCCCGCGCCGTCCAGCCTTTTGATACGCACAAGCCCGGCTTTTTCATCCGAAGACAGGACCTCAAACACGCCGAAAACGGTTCCGGTAAGGGCCTTGAAAAATTCTTTTTCCTTTTTGGGAAGGCTCTGTCCGCTGTAGCGCGCAAAAACCTCAATCGGCGTTTTCAGATACCGCGTGGTCTTTCTGTCATAAAGGAACCATTCGGAGAAAAGGCCTTTTAAGGTTTCGTCCCCCTCGATCGCCTCCGGCTCCTCGTAAAAGGCGAAAAACTCCCCCGCCGCGTCCAGAAGCTCCTGCTTCATAACCGGGTCGCGCAGCGCCCACTCCCGGAATTTATCCAGCAATTTCCGCGTGTTCATGATTCCCTCCTAACATCTCGACATCCCAAATCGCCGGGATTTTTCCGGCGGGTTTATTTTTGAATCTTTGCGCTGTTTTTATCGGCATATCAGCGGATCTTTTTGTTTTCCTCAAACAGGCGGATGTAGTCCTTCTGGGTTTCCATCACCATCTCGGCTATAAAGGCGGTGAAGGGCTTGTCGTCCGCGTGCGCTTTTTCAAGGGTGTTTATATAATCCGGGCGGCGGATGGGCGGGATTATGGTTATGTTATAGCCGGCCTGCAGCAGCGCCAGATTCATTAAAAGCCTGGCCAGCCTGCCGTTGCCGTCCACAAAGGGGTGGATAAACACAAAATCCTTGTGAACGCGCGCGGCAAACTCAACCGGGTGAAGCCTCTCTTTAAGGCCGGGCAGTTTGCGCGCATAATTCACCATAAGGGCGGGAAGGTTCTCCGGCAGCGGCAGGGGGTGCTTTGAGCCGCTGATAAAAACCTTAACCTTGCGGTATTTACCGGCCTTTTTAACGTCTATCCTGTAATAGAACAGCTTGTGCAGCTTTTTAATATCCGCCTCGGCTATAGTCTGGCGCTTGTAAAGGTTATACATCAGGTCATAGGCCTCGCCGTGGCCAAGGGCCTCAAAATGGTCTTTTAACGGCTTGCCGTTTATGGTAAGGCCGTCCTCTATGACTATTTTGGTTTCGCTCTCGGTAAGAGAATTTCCCTCAATTGCGTTAGAGGTATAAGTGAGCCCGACCTTGTAGTATTCCCTAATCTGTTTAAGGACGGTTTTGTTTATGGGCCGGTGTTCGTTGATTTCTTTTTGCAGTCTGTCTATTTCAGCCAGTATATTCTTCATATTTTCCTCGCTTTATAAAGTTCTCCCTTAAAAGCCTTATCTAAAACTGAGGGCATAAGAGATTGAATTTCTTTGTCAAGTTTGATTTGAATCTGCCCAAGTTGGCTTAGTTTTTCTTTGAAATATTTGAAATATTTAATCAGCCTATCTTGCTCTGGAAGGGACGGCACTGTAATCACCTTGTTTTTAAGGAAGCTATTCGGGGCCCTTTGCTGCCCAGCGGTGCCTTTAAAATGCGTAGCGGCATCCTTGCGGAACTCTTTGCTTCGAACCAGAAGGTGAAGCCATTCGGCTTTTATTTCCGGGCCAGGCCTAAGCACATGGAACTCGGTGGAACCAAAACCTATTCCATTTTCAAGATTTTCCGCTATGGCTGACTTGCCATTTTGCATACATGGCGTAATTTTTGCGAATATGACATCCCCATTCTCAAAATAAGTATAACCTTTTGAGACCTGATAGAATGGCTTGCTAATTTTCTCTTTAATCGTTCCAGAGACCTCATCAACCGCCGACATGGGAACAAATGAGACGGTCTCGGCAGCTTTAAAGTCAGCTTGGGCTCTTGTGGGATTTACTGTTACAAAGTCAGGCATAACACCGGATTTCCAGCCAGAAGCTTTCCCAAAAATGCGCTTTAATTCCGAATCTATAAGCGCATCTATTTCTTTCTGTGTCACTTCCTGAAGTTTATGGGCTTCACTAAGTTTTTGAGAAATATTTTCAATCTGCGCGACAATTTTACGCTGTTCCGGCAAGGATGGGATAGCGACTACCATTTCAAGAAATTTTTCTTCTTTCAATCTGACACGATTGGTTGTGCCTTCGCTTGCTTTCTTGCAAATTTCAATAAAATCCTTTGTCTTGGTCATCCATTCAAGGAAATGGGGCTCCACCCTGGCAGCGTTAACATTAAAAACCGGGAAATCACCACTGACTACGGCTCCGTCCAGGTTTAATGGGACAATACCAAAAGCTCCATGACGCGCATCAATTCTGGAAAGAATAAGCTGTCCGGACTTTACTTTATTTTTTTGTTTAGAGGCCACATCCATGCCCGTAACCTCTCCACGCTGAACCACACCTTTGCCCCAAAGCCTGACGGTAATCTCTCGGTATAAGTCATCCGGCCTTAATTCAATCCAATTATCAGACTTTGTCAGCAGGTCTTTTAATGGAATGTTTTGCCATGATGAAGTCATTTGCCACTCTCTAATAGCACTTTAATTTCGCGCATAATACCAATAACTTTCTCTTCTTTTTCCAATATGTCTTCTATGAGTTTCTCCGGCGGGAGGTGTTCAAATTCCTCCTGGGACTTTGGATTTTTTATATCAAGGTTGGCGGAGATAAGGACTTTGTTTTCGTCGTATTTAAGGATATTTTCCGCTTTCACTTTCCAGGCCTGGTCATTTTTTTCGCGTTTTTTCCACCAATCAAGACAAGGTTTAAACTCGTCAAACTGTATCGGCTGGGTTTTTGTGTAATTTTTGCGGCCTTCGGGTAGTGGTTGTTCGTAGAACCATATTTCTTTTGTAGGCCCGCCGTGCGTAAAGAATAGTATGTTGGTTGAAATACCTGTGTAAGGCGCGAACACACCCGTAGGCAGTCGCACAATTGTGTGCAGGTTGAACTCTTTAAGCAACTCCTCCTTAATCCTGGCAGAAACCCCATCACCAAAAAGAGTTCCATTGGGCACAATTACCGCTGCCTGGCCCCCCTTCTTTGAATCCACGCCTTTGCGCCTGAGTTTGCGCATGATAAGCTGTAAAAAAAGAAGCGCGGTTTCGGCGGTCTGCTTGTCCCGCGGAAAATTACCTTGTATGCCCTTTTCCTCTTCGCCGCCGAATGGCGGATTTGTGACTATAACATCCACGCGGTCTTTGTCGCCTATTTCGTTAAGCGGAAAGCGCAGGGAATTTCCTGAATCTATCGAGGGCGAATCCAGCCCATGCAGAAGCAGGTTCATCTGACAGAGCAGATAAGGCAAGGATTTTGCCTCACCGCCATAAACAGTGTCATTTTGAAGAATTTTATTATCTTCAACGCTCTTACACTGCTTCCGGATATGTTCAAAGGCTTCAACAAGGAAGCCGCCGGTGCCGCAGGAAGGATCCAGCACGGTTTCGCCCAGCTTAGGGTTGACGGCGTTAACCATAAACTTTACCACGGCGCGGGGCGTGTAAAATTCCCCCGCGTCCCCGGCGGAGTCCCGCATTTCCTTAAGCAGGCTTTCGTAAAGGTGGGAAAGGGTGTAAATTTCTTCGGTAGAGGTAAAGTGTATGCCGTTAATCTTATTTATAACATCCCGCAGGAGATAGCCGCTTTGCATACGGTTTATGGTGCCGCGGAATACAGTGGAAATAACCGTACGCCTGTCCCCTCTTTTGGTGCCTTCAAGTTTTTTTAAGTACGCGAACAGCCCGGCGCCACGGCTGCCGTCCGGCCTCACGCACTCCTCGTTGTTAATAAATGAGATCAACTCCTCACCCGTTATGCCTTCTTCTTTTGCGGCCCAGTCGCGCCACCTGTATGGAAGCTGTATGGAGGAAGCGTATCTTTTCCCTTCCATTTTGCTTTCGTTCTCGCGCATTTTCTCCATATCGTCCAGGAATTTAAGAAACATTATCCAGGTGAGCATGGGCAGTCGGTCGGAGTCGCCGTTAAGGCCCTTGTCCTTGCGCATTATGTCCCGGCAGGATTTTATAATAGAACTGAGCTGCCCTGCGGTGGTCTGCGGCTTACTTTCCTTTCCCGAATTCGTCATATTTTCTCCTTAACCAATTCATCCCAGAAATTTGAAATAAAAGCGAAAGCCTCGTCCATCGCTTTGGGCTTAAGCCCCACCTCTTCGGCAAGATTTTTATACGGCAATTCCCAGCTGGCCGGGGGAGGAGGAAGTTTACCCGGAATCGGATGAGTGCTTCTTCTCGCGAAAACCGCCCTTACGGCCGACCTGACTTTTTCCGGAGAAAGCTCTTTTTGTATAAGTATCACCATGTCCACAAGATCCCTGGTTCTCGAATTTATAGTCTCCCCGCGCGGAAGGGTATAAGCGTGAATTTTTTCCGCGAAATGCTGTTCTTTTGGAAGCAAGGCTATCTTTGCCGGAGGAATTCCGGCAAAGGAGAGCATATCGTGGCCCAAAACCCACTCGGGCTCGCCCGTGACAGCATCGCCTACGGCCACATCAAAATGAAAAGTTGAGAACTGCCGCTTGTCCACAACCGCTTCAACCGGAAACCTGTACCCCCCGTACGGAGCCCCGTCAATATCCTTCGTCTCCTCGCCGATACGGAATTCAAACCAGTCATCTAGATTTTTCGCGGCGATATCTTCAAGAATATCCCGTATGGCCGCGGGGTCCGCGGTGTTGGCGCCGGGGAGCATTAAAGCGCGCGGCAGCGTAAAATCCATGTCTTTCGTGGAACGGGAATTTTCCCTGTATCGGATTTCCAGAGCGTAACCGCCTTTTAACACCCAGGCCTGCTCTTTATCGGCAAAAAAGCGCGCCAAAAGCCTTTCAAACGCCACCGATTTTCTAAGCCGGGCTAAATCCTGACCGCCGCCGGAAGCAACGGTTTTAAGCCGGTCTTCAAGAGCCCTTCTAAAATCCGCGGCAGATTTATAAATACTATTTTTTCCCATGCGCTGCGTCGTTTCTGTAAACGGCTATAACCCCCTCAAGGTACGAAATGAAATCTGTCATGCCGGGCGGCGGAGGAGAGGATCCCCCTGCCGTCTTTGCGGATTTAATTTTAAAACCGGGAATAAAACCTCTTTTATAAGCGTCCAGAACGCTTTTTTGAAGCTGATCCGGCTCAAAACCGTATATATAAGCGTCAAAAAGCGTGCGAAACGGCGTTGTTACAAAAAAACCCTCATGCCTTTCCATCTCCTCCGGAGAAAGTTTCGCGCGATGAACCACACAGCCCCCGGAAATCTTTTTCCGGAATCCCGGCGGCGCGATAAAATGAATTTTAGCCGGCATTATGTCGCCCAGTTGATGAAAAGCCATAGCGGTATGATGGGAAAATGCTATTTGCGGATTCCCTTCTCGATTCACACTCCAAAGAGACCACCTGATCAGATCCTCTCTTTCGAAAGAAGGATAATTCCTTAGCCGATAAATTCCGCGATCCACGGACAGCCAATGCCCCTTTTCGACATGATAATGCCGCAGCCTGTTGTAATATCCCGCCGAACCGGCCTGTTTAGCCGTAAAATATCCCCCCTGAGAATCAGCTGTCAGGAATAGTTTTTGTTCATTTTCCGCAGAGTTCGTCCGCATAATAGTTACATCCTATGTATCTATTATACAGGAAATACAGTCGTTTGTCAAGGATAAAGCACGATTGTTACATAAAATGTAACAATTACACAAGCTTATCAAGAGTATAAGAAATTCTGTAATTTAGCAAGGGCGTCTTTAAGGTTTTCCGGACCATTGAAGACAGCGGCAATTTCAAGGGTATTGCCGTGTTTTGAAATAGGATCGACCTTGAGAATATCCGGCACTTTAAACTGTTCGGTGCCGTATTCCACATACTTCTCTAGAATTTCATTCAGTATCTGCCTGGCGTCCGGGGAGAAGTTTTCAAAGAAGTCGCTTTTACCAAGTCTTAACCGCTCGGCCCGTTCGCGCCGCGAACGCAACGGAGCGTTATAGGCCACATGGCATAAAAGATCAAAATGGTCTGCGTCAATCTGGCCCGTGGCTTTAACCAAATCTTCAAAAGTTATCCCTTTTTCGGCCAAGGCGGCAATTATAGCCTCCCTTTCCTCCGGCGCTTTCCATTTTGACAGGAGCTCGGCTGAAGAAGTGAACATGGAACGGACTTTTTCCGAGGTGTAATCCGTATAGCGCACGGTTTTAAGCTTATTGCCGGATTCATCCAGGCTTTGCTCATAATCGACTACTATGCGGATTTTGTCGCCCTCATCGACATAATACTTCCGGGGTCCGCCATCCCGCACCGAATCTTCCGCTGAAAGCTCAAATTCATTCCGGACCTGAGCATAGTCCGCTTTTTGTTCCGGAGTTAATGTCTTTTCGGTGCCGGGCTTTGTTTTCCCCTCAGCGTCAATCTCTTCCCGGGTAAGCAGGGCGGGCTCGCCGTCAAACTCGGGGTCGGCAAAGCGCTGAACGGCGCTGCCGGTATAATCCAGAATATTAAAGTAAAACTTTTTATAATCCCTTTTCATACGGGTGCCTCGCCCGATTATCTGCTTAAATTCCGTCATGGAATTAACCACTTTGTATATGACGATATTGCGGCACATCTGCACGTCCACTCCGGTGGTCAACAGCTTGCTGGTAGTGACTATAACGGGTGTGGAGGTTTCCAGCTCCTGAAAGCGGCCGAGATGTCCGCGCCCCAAAGCGCCCTCATCCGAGACTATGCGGCAAACATAGTCGGGATATTGCTTTACAAGGTCGGAATTCAGGTTGTTAAGAATAAAGCGCATTTCTTCCGCTTCTTCCTGGTCTTCACAAAAGACTATGGTTTTGCCAAAGCGGTCTGTGCGTTTAAGAAAATCCGTAAGATGCCGGGCTACGGCTTCCGTACGAGGCCGCAGGGATAGAGTACGGCCAAAATCCTTAGTTCCGTACTCCCCGTCCGGGATTTCGCGTTTATAGCGGTCAACCTGGCCCACAGCGGGTCGCCAGCCGGCGGCGTCAACATCAGGCACAATGCGGTGAACTTTATACGGGGCAAGAAAACCGTCTTCTATGCCCTGTTTCAGGCTGTAAACATAAACCGGATTGCCGAAATGCTTATAGGTGTCCTTATTGTCCTCGCGCAAGGGTGTTGCAGTCATGCCCAATTGATATGCCGGTTCAAAATATTCAAGAATCTCGCGCCAATTACTCTCATCAGCGGCGCTGCCGCGATGACACTCATCTACTATAATGAGATCGAAAAAATCTCTGGAATATTCTTTATAAAGTCCGGGGCGGCGCTCATCCCGCGCCAGCGATTGATACAAGGCGAAGTATATCTCCCGGCTTTTAACGGCCTCGCCGTCAATTTTATGCCGGGCCTCGCCGAAAGGCGCGAAAGTTTTATCTTTGGGATCGTCCACTAATATGCTTCTGTCGGAGAGAAAAAGTATCCGCGGTTTGCGCGCCTCGCCCGACTTATTCCACTTGGAGGTCCAAAGCTTCCAGGCAATCTGGAAAGCGACTTCTGTTTTGCCGGTGCCTGTGGCGAGGGTTATAAGCGCGCGGTTTTGGCCTTTGAGTATAGCCTGAACCACGGAATTTATGGCAATGCGCTGGTAATAACGCGGTTCTTTGTCCGGATTAAAATAATAGGGCGCAAGGACTTTTTCCGCCACACCTTCAGCGGACAGGCCTTTAGCTTTTTGGTATCTATTCCAGAGTTCTTCAGGAGCCGGAAAGGTTTCAAGGCGGGTTTCCGCGCCGGTCGTGTAGTCATGTTCCAGCACTTCAGCGCCGTTGGTCGCGTAGGCAAACATCAGGCCGAGAATTTCCGCGTATTCTCTGGCCTGCTGCATACCGTCGCCGGCGTGTCTATAATCGGCCTTGGCTTCCACGATGGCTATAGGAAAGTCCCGCCGGTAACGCAAAAGATAATCGGCTCTTTTTTGTTTCTTCGTTATACAGGCGCTGCCGACGGTTATAATTCTTCCATCGGTAAAATATTTCTGCTCGCTTATATGGTCGTCGGTCCAGCCGGCGGCGTATAGCTTGGGAAGGACAAATTTGCGGCAAGTATCGGCTTCGTTAGGCATTGCCAAATCCCCTTATAAACACATCGGATATTGTAGTAATTTGAACCTTACACAGACAAACACGGATAAATCGCTTTTCTGAAACTTCCACGTTTTCCAATCTTCTACCCCTTCATAACAGCCCGCAATTCTTCATCTCGGAGCGGAGCTTTTCCGCGCTCTTTTCCGTGAGCTCGGTCAGCGGCAGCTTCAATTCCGGCGAACAATAGCCCTTGAGATGCATGGCGTATTTTACCGGTATCGGATTGGTCTCCACGAAAAGGGCCTTTATGAAATTGAAGTATTTGTGGTGAAGCTTCGCGGCGGCTACGATATCGCCGTTCAGGAAATGTTCGCACATGGAGGAGATCTCGTCCGGCGCCACGTTAGAGGCCACCGAGATCACTCCCCTGGCCCCGACGCTCATCATCGGAAGGGTCAGCCCGTCGTCTCCGGAAAGCACAGTAAACCCCTCGTCGAGAAGATTTATTATTTCGCTGACCTGGTCGAGATTCCCGCTCGCCTCTTTTACGCCCACGATATTGGCGTGCCTTTTCCTGAGCTCCAGCACGGTGGCCGGCAGCATATTCACCCCGGTTCGGCCGGGGATATTATAAAGGATCACCGGCAGCCTGGTATTCTGGGCTATGGCGGAAAAATGCGCCACCATGCCCCTCTGGGTGGGTTTATTGTAATAGGGCACCAGAGCCAAAAGCCCGTCTACTCCGGTCTTTTCGACTTTCTTGAGCATGCTGAGGGTCTTCTCGGTAGAGTTGGTGCCGAAACCGGCTATCACGCTTTTCTTTTCCTTCGCTATTTCCACCGTTTTCCTTATGACTTCCAGATAATCTTCGTCCTTTAAAACCCCGCCTTCGCCGGTAGAGCCGCAGGGCACTATCCCGGAAACGCGGGAAGCGGCCTGAAATTTTATTATTTTCTCGAAGCTCTCGAAGTCCACCCTGTTCTTTTTCATCGGCGTAACGACCGCGGTATAACAGCCTTTAAGTTTCAGCACGTTCCCTCCATAAAAATTTCCATAGATTTCTTCCTCTCTCTCTTTATTCCTTATCCCTGATATCTATTTCGCCCTTGAACACGGTTTCCGCGGGTCCTTCTATGAAAACGTTTCCCGCCCCCGGGCCTTTTTTTTCGAACCACACGCTGAATTTTTCTCCGCTCCTGGAAACGGCTTTTACGGGCTTTTTCAGTTTCCCGAGCAGGCCGGCGGCTATCGCCGAGGCGGTTATGCCGGTTCCGCAGGCCAGGGTTTCGTCTTCCACCCCGCGTTCGTAGGTCCTGACCCGTATTACCCCTTTTTTGAGGGTTATGAAATTGACGTTAGTCCCGGCTTTGCCGAAAAACTTATGGTTCCGCAATTCCCTCCCTCTCGAAAAAACGTCGAAAGAATCGAGCCCTTTTACGGGGACCACCGCGTGGGGAACCCCGGTGTCCAGGAAATGGACCTTTCGCGCCCAGGACGGGAAATTCCCCTTTAAATCCAGCTTTACCTCTTTCACGTCGGGCATCTTTATCCTGACTCGGTCCGCGCCTTTTATTTCCGCCGGCAAAATTCCTTTGGCGGTGAGCAGGCTCAACTTTTTCCCCGAGGCCAGCCCGTTTTCCCAGGCCCAGAGCGCCGAACACCTGGCCCCGTTGCCGCAGAAAGCCCCGGAGCCGTCGCTGTTGAAATATTCCATCCTTACCGAACCCCGGCCCAGCTTATTTACCAGGAGAAGCCCGTCCGCGCCCACAGCCTTTCCCCTGCGGCACAAGGCGGCCGCGAGCGAGGCCTTTTTAGCCGGGGACGCCTTCAGTCCGTAAAGCAGGACGAAATCATTTCCCGCGCCCGACATTTTCCAGAATTTTATTCTCATTCTTCATCCTTTCAATGAAATTTTTCGAGATCTCCCGGGTAAACTCGCCGCCTTTCGCGGCCGAAACCCGGAAGCCGGCGGCCGAAGCGGCGTAATTCCCTTTTTTGTATTCCAGTATCCCCGTTATGAAATATTGAAAATAATCCCCCTTGAAATACTCCAGGTCTTTCTCGAGCCCGTAATCCCCCGAAAAAACGGAATAAAGCACCTTCCTCGTCATGGCGTCCCTGTCCAGCGGGCCGAGACGGCCCGCTTCGGCCATAACGGCGGAAGCTTCGCGGTACAGGCCGGAATAAGAGAGGCACCTGGCTTTGAGGACCAGGAATTCCCGGCTCACCGAGCGCGCGAGCACCGCGTTCACCGTGAAAAGGGCGTCCCCGGCGTCGTTTTTCTCCAGCAGGAAAGCCGCGTATTCAGCGGCCGCTTCCGTATCTTTAAAATCGTCGTTAATCACATACCTGGCGTAATATTCCTTGGCCTTAGACAGAAAACCGAGACGGCGGTACGACCGGGCCAGCGAAAGCGCCGCCCCGTAATCCTGGCCGTTCTTTTCCACCACGGCCAGGAACAGTTCGGCCGAATTTTCATAAAATCCGTTTTTCAGGTATATTTCTCCCAGTCTTTTGTAAAAGAACATATCCTCGGGATAAAGGAGAACGGCCAGTTTATATATGCCGAGGGCCTTATCCATATAGTTCCGGTTTTCGTAGCAAAGCCCGGCGTATTTATAACCCTCCTTTTTCAGCTTATCCGAAGGTTTTTCCTTCAGAAACTCGTCGAACTGGGACAAGGCGGAAGCGCAGTCCTTGTTTTGATAGGAGGCCCTGATCCCGGTCATTATCTCCTCGGCTTTTTTGTCGGACAATCTTCCCCAGAAAAAAGCTTCTCCAGTCCCGCAAAAATAAATAAAAATGAAGAGGACCCCAAGAAACCTGCGACCTGCCACCTGCGACCTGAGACCTGAGACCTGAGACCTGTAACCTGTGTCTTGTTTCATATTCCTTCCGGAAAAGAGCGCAGATTGTCTATCATATACTTCTCCTTTATCGCGCCCATCTTCCCGTAAGTCTCTTTCATAGCCTCTTCGCCGGCGTAAACGCATTTATCGAATTCCATTACCTTGATATCGCTGACCTCCGGATATATTATGAAATCCGATTCATCCTTGCTTTTCTGGGCGAGCAGGCCGCCCCTTATGTCTATCACCTGCATCAGCGTGGTGAGAATGTTGTCCGGCATGTCCCTCGAGGCGCTTTCCGCCACGCTGGCCAGAACCCAGCCGGCGCCCATCTCCTTCAGCGAATCGACAGGCAGGAAATCCACCACGCCGCCGTCCACCAGGTACCTGTGCTTGTATTCTATGGGTTTAAAAATACCGGGAAGATTCACGCTGGCCTTTATGGCTATACTGACGGGCCCCCTGGAAAAGACTATCTTTTCCCCGGTCTTTATATCCATAGCCGCGCAGGAAAAAGGGATCTTCAACTCCTCGAAGTTCTTATCCCCGAAGCTCTCGTCTATAAACTTCCTTATATTGATGGGGTCTATGAGTTTTTCCCTTATAACCAGGCTGATGACATTTATTTTGCTGAAATCCCTGGAAATTTTAAGCTTCTCTATGTTCCTGCCGAAGCCCCAGAGCTTGTCCACCCCGTAGCCCGCGGCGTAAAGACCGCCGACCACCGAGCCCATGGAAGTTCCGGAGATGTAATCTATCGGAAAGCCGGAATCCGACAGGACGTCTATCACTCCTACGTGGGCGAAACCCTTGGCGCCGCCGCCGGAAAGAGCCAATCCCACGGAAAGCCTTTTTTCTTTGGGCGTATTCAGGACCTTCGACCAGAAACAGTCTTTCACGGCTTCTTCGTCAGGGACCGAGCCGGCGTCGGGAACCTGGGAAAAAAGGAAAGGCTGAAAAGCCGAAAAGGATATAATGAAAACGAGGATTTTATTCATAATCAGTTTAAAATTTAGAGTTAAAAGTTTAGCCTGAAAAATGCGGTTGCCCGCGCTTTTACCCTGCCACCTGTTCAGCGGCTCAAGGCCGCTCTTTTCAGTATGAGCAGGTGGCAGCCGCGGCGGTGAATCCTTCAGCAACTGAAGGATTCAGGTTAGAGACTTACGCCTTCCGTCCCGCGCGCTGTTACGGGGCTGTTATTTCCAGGGCCTGGCTCTTCTCGAGCTCTATCAGCGAGCTTATCTGGCGGTGGACGTTCGTAAGCAGCTCTTTTCTGAATTCGTAACTGGATTTTAAAGCCCGTATTTCAGAGATCCCGTTTTGGGAATCAGCGGAACGCAGGAGTTCGCCCATCTCCCCGGCTTTCACGGAATATTCCGCGCATTTTGAGGTATAAAAGGAGTAGTCTTTATACGCCCTCATCACGTCGAATTTTATTTCGTCCTCCATCTGTATCCTTCTGAGCTCGCTTTGCCGCTCCTTGGCTTTTTTGCGCTGAACGTTGGTCCACAGGTCGTAGGAAAAAGGATACTGAATGCTGACATAGGTTATAAAATTCTCCTTTCTCAGCGCGGGACTTTTCAGAGAGGAATAGCTGTCCGAAAAAACGTCGTAGGAAACTCCCAGGTAAAAGTTCGGATATTTCCTCATCATCGCCAGGTTTACGTAAATATTGTCGATTTGCGCCTGGTAAAGTTCGCTCCTGAGCTCGGGTCTTCTTTCCATGGCCGAAATGACGCTTTTGTTCAGGTCGGCGTCTTTGAGTATCACCGGCTCGAACTCCCCCTCCACGTCGAAACCCGGCTCCGGTTCCAGATTCATGGTTTCCATAAGGCTTATCAGGGCCAGCTCGTATTCCCTGCCGGCCTCGTCCAGGCAGTCCTTCATCCGCATTTCATCCCTTACCGCTTCCAGATAATATTCCGAACCTTTCTTCATCCGCGAAAAAACGGCGCGCGTTTCTTCGTAATGTTTCCGGGCCTCTTGCAGGAGATTCTTGTAAAAAAGGGCCGAATAGAAATGTTTTTTCGCCTTGTAAACCACTTCCTGCCGGGCGGCCTCGTATTTTATTTTTTCCTGGTTGAAAGCCGTTTTGGAAAGCTCCAGGGTTTTCGTGGTCCTGCCGCCGGTATAAAGAGGCTGGAGCAGCGTGCCCCTGAAGCCGTAAAGATACTTGTTGTCGTAGCTGGTGTCTATATACCTGTAACTCAGTTCGTTCCCCAGTATGGCAGGGGATTCCACGTCGGACCTGGCCAGATCGCCGGTGAAATATATCTGAGGAAGGAAGAGAAGCCGGGCCTCGCGCACCTGCTGTTTGGCCACGACTATGGACTGTTCGGTTTCGAGAAGCGAGATATTGTTCTTAAGGGAGATAGAAAGGACGTCCTTGAGCTTGAAGGGCTCCTTTTTCTGGGAATAAAGCGCGGACCCCTGAAAAAAAACAAGCGCCGCTGTTATCAATAATTTCATCCGGCCACCCTGTCTCCCGCCGCAAATCGTCCTACGACACAAAAAGCCGCTTTTAAAATATAATACGGCGGCTGGATTATCAAATTTTGAAGCCCGGCATTACGTCTTTAAGCTTGTTCGAATATTCCTGCGCTTTGGCGGTAAGCTGGCTGTTAAGCTGGGCCTGCCTTTTGAGTTCCTCGGCTTCCTTGAAGCCCCTGTGTATCCTTTCCATCATTTCATTGAAGCTGTTCTGCAGGTCCGTAAGCTGATCGCCTTTTCTCAGGTAAACCCTGTGGGTGAGGTCGCCTTCGGCGATGGTCTGGCAGCTTTTTTCGAACTTATAGATGGGCCCCGCCATCTTGTGGGAGATGACGGCGGAGACTATAAGCACTATCAGCAGGTACATGCCTGCTTTTATCAGGAACATCGGCGCCATGGAGAAGATCTCCTCGAGGAGCGGCTGCATCATCGGATGCTCGTTCACAACCTTCGAAATGGTCCAGATCATGTCCAGTCCGACTATTATGAACGCCACGAAAACGCTCAGGGAAATGAGCATCATATAGCGGTACTGAAGATTTTTTTTGACTATTATGGTTTTTCTTTGAAAAGGCTTCTGCGCCTGAATGTTTTTATTTTCCGCCATATTCCCTCCCGATTATAGAGGAGCAGACGATCGGAAGAATGGAGGATTGGAAACTTTTAAGGGATATCCCCTCGTTCCGGCCAATCCTCTGATCCTCTAATCTTCCATCCCTTTTAAAACAATATGTCCATGGTCTTGAACCAGTCTTTCGTGACCACTTTCAGCTCTCCGGTGGCCTTTTCCAGGGGAACTCCCACCACGTCGTTCCCCACCAGAGCCGCCATCTTTCCGAAATTCTTTTCGTGGACCAGCTCGACCGCCTTTATGCCGACCCTGGTTCCGAGTATCCTGTCGAACAGCGTGGGCGCCCCGCCCCTCTGCATATGCCCGATCACTGAAGACCTGGTCTCTATGCCCGTATTCGACTCTATGTATTTGGCCAGTTTTTCCGCCATACCCCTTTCCTTGAGTATCACATGCCCGAACTGGTCGACTTCCTTTTTAAGGGGATTCCTTTCCTCCTCTTCCAGTTCCACGGCTTCGCTGACCACGACGAGCGCGAACTTCTTCCTCTTATAGGCGTTTTTGACCTTCGCCAGGAGGTCCCCTCCCACTATCTTCCTTTCGGGGAGACAGACATAATCCGCGGCCGCGGCTATGCCCGTGAAAAGAGCGACCCAGCCGGCGTGCCTGCCCATGACTTCCAGCACCATGACGCGCCTGTGGCTTCTCCCCGTATCTATAAGGGAGTCGCAGGCGTCCATGGCCCTGGTCACCGAAGTGTCGAAACCGAAGGTGTAATCGGTGGCGTTCAAATCGTTGTCCATGGTCTTGGGCACTCCCACCACGTTAAGTTTATGCTCCTTGTAAAATCTGGCGGCTACGCCCAGGGTGTCCTCGCCTCCCATGGCGACCAGGGCGTGCAGGTTGAGTTTTTTGAAAGTTGCCAGGCATTTTTCCACCGCTCCCTCTTTTTTGAAAGGGTTTGTCCTGGAAGTGCCCAGCATGGTTCCGCCCTGCATTATGATGTACTCGGTGATCTTCCTGTCCAGAGGCTGGGTCATCCCCTCCACGAGCCCCCGCCAGCCTTCGCTGAGGCCCACGCATTCGTAGCCGAGTTTTTCAGCCGCGTAAACGCAGCCCCTTATGGCCGGATTGAGGCCGGGGCAGTCTCCCCCGCCGGTTAAAATACCTATTTTCTTGCTCATCTCCCCTCCCGTTACTGCAGGTATAGCGACAGATTAGGTGAAGGAGAATAGAGATTAAGAAAATAGAGATTGAGAGATTAAGGAAAAATGCTGCTTACAATTTGAAACTGCTCACGCTTAATCTCTTAATGGCTTAATTACTTA
>Ga0066637_10000547_pt1 | contig 22978 bp, 18 predicted proteins | sample CryGeyCG2014_020_FD_62737 | JGI IMG/M metagenome (GOLD analysis project Ga0066637, IMG submission 62737) | Groundwater microbial communities from aquifer - Crystal Geyser CG08_land_8/20/14_0.20 | ecosystem: Environmental > Aquatic > Deep subsurface > Groundwater | place: USA: Utah: Grand County...
TTTACACAAGCAACAAAATGATTGACAAGCCGGTCAATAAATGATATCCTATCCATAATGGCTGGTGGTTTTTACCTCTAGCTTTTTTCTTTACGAAAAATGAATTTTGGTTTAATATTATTATTAATTCACTCTAATCAAATAAGTCCGGCGGCCTAATTTTTCCACCCGATAAGATCGGCGTATAATCTTTAACTCCGGCCGCGCGGGCAAAAGAATAAATCTATGTCAGAATTAAGCAATGCCATCAAACAGATCTGCGAAGAAAAAGGCCTGTCCTTTGAGGCGGTCGTGGCTACGATAGAATCGGCTCTGGCCGCGGCCTACCGCAAAGATTTTGGCGAAAAAAATCAGAATATCAAAGTGGAATTTTCACCCGAAACCGGCGAATCCAAAGTTTTTGATGTGAAAACTGTGGTGGAAGACCGGCCGCCGGAAGAAGAAGCCGGAGAAGAAGAAGCCGAAAACGCCCCGACTCCGGGGCGGCCGGCAGAAGAGGAGGCGGGCAAACAAGAAAACGAAGAAGAAGCCAAAAAATTCAACCCAAAAACCGACTTGCCTGTGAGCGAAGCGCAAAAATTGAAAAAAGACGCCCAAATCGGCGAAGAAATCAGGACTGAATTGCCGGTACCGGCTGAATACGGCCGGATGGCGGCGCAAACGGCCAAGCAAGTCATCATCCAGCGCCTGCGGGAAGCCGAACGGAATATGATCTTTGAGGAATTCAAAGGCAAGGAAAACGAAGTAGTGGGCGGCGTGGTCCAGCGCCATGAAGGACGGATCGTGCTCATTGATCTGGGCCGGGCGGTCGCTGTCTTGCCGCCGGAGGAACAGATCGGCAAGGAGCGCTACCTGCCGGGGGAAAGATTTAAAGTTTTTATTAAGGAAGTTAGGATATCCGCCAAAGGACCGGAAATCATCGTTTCCCGGGCCGCGGACGAGATCTTGAAAAAAGTCTTTTATTTGGAAATTCCGGAAATCGCGAACGGCCTGATTGAAATCAAATCCGTGGCCCGGGAAGCCGGCGTTCGGGCGAAAGTAGCCGTGGCGACTGAAGCGGAAAATGTGGATCCGATCGGGTCTTGCGTGGGGCAGCGCGGCGCCCGCATCCAGACGATTATCAGCGAGCTGGGCGGAGAAAAAATAGATATCATTTTATACGACGAAGATCCGGCCAAATTCATCGCGAACGCCTTGGCACCGGCCAAGATTGCCAGCTTGGAGTTGAGAGACACGGACAAGAAGGCAATCGTGTCCGTGCCGGCTGACCAATTCTCCCTGGCCATCGGCAAAGGCGGGCAGAACGTCCGCCTGGCCGCCAAACTGACCGGCTGGATGATTGATATCGTGGAAAAGAAAGAAACGCTTGCGCCGGCGGAGGCGACGGAGGAAAAAAACGTTGCGGCCGGCGAAACTGCGCCGGACGAAGTCCAAGAGACCCCGGCCGCCGAGCCGGACAAGGGCATTGAACCGGAAGAAACCGGGCCGGAAACGGCCAAAGAGGAAAAAATCGCCGAAGAAAATGGAACTGCTGAAGAGGCGGAAGCGTCGGAAAAATAATGCAAGCGCCCTGCTGGCGGCAAAAAATTTCTGCCCAGCCCGAAGGGTCGGAAATTTGATCATCCATCGCTCTAATCATAATTCTCATAATATAACGCGCCGGGCCGGGTCGGATTGATCCGCGGCGGCGCGCAAAAAAACTATGGACATGGTTAACGGACTGATCCTCGCGAGCGCGATCCTGGCCGTGGCGTACGGCGGCCTCCTGATCCGCCGCATTTTATCCCTGCCCGCCGGCAACGAAAAAATGCAGGCCATCGCGCAGGCGATCCAAACCGGCGCCAAAGCCTATTTGAACCGCCAGTACCGGACAGTCGGCATCGCGGCGGCGGTAATCTTCATCCTGATCGGCCTGATTCCCCAGCTGGGCTGGATCACCGCGCTGGCCTTTCTCGTCGGCGCCGGCTTGTCGGCTTTGACCGGCTACATCGGCATGTTCGTCTCCGTGCGCGCCAATGTGCGGACCGCGGAAGCGGCGCGCGGCGGCTTGGCCAAAGCGCTCGCGGTGGCGGTTAACGGCGGGACTGTGACCGGCCTGCTGGTGGTCGGCTTGGCGCTTTTGGGCACGGCCGGATTCTATTTTCTCTTCGGCGATCTCAAGGCCTTGATCGGCTTGGGCTTCGGCGGCTCCCTGATTTCCATCTTCGCCCGCTTAGGCGGCGGCATCTATACGAAAGCGGCGGACGTGGGCGCGGACCTGGTCGGCAAAGTTGAAGCCGGGATCCCGGAAGACGATCCGCGCAATCCGGCGGTGATCGCCGATAATGTCGGGGACAATGTCGGCGATTGCGCCGGCATGGCGGCCGACTTGTTTGAAACTTACGCGGTCACCTCCCTGGCGGCCATGTTGCTCGGCGCCTTGACTTTCTCCAACCACCCCAATGCCGTGATCTATCCTCTGGCTTTGGGCGCGGCTTCTATCATCGCTTCCATCATCGGCAGTTTTTTCATAAAATTGGGCAAGAATGAAAGCATCATGGGCGCCCTATACAAGGGTCTGGCCGTTGCCGGTTTGATCGCCGCCATCCTTTTTTATCCGATTACGATGAAATTTTTCGGACCGGCGAGCGGACTGGGCCTGGCGCCGCTTAATCTGTATCTGGCCTCTCTGATCGGCCTGGCTGTAACCGCCGCCCTGGTAGTGATTACGGAATATTATACTGCCACCCGCTTCAAACCGGTGCAGGAAGTGGCCGAAGCCTCCTTGACCGGACACGGCACGAACATGATTGCCGGCCTGGCCTTGTCCATGCGCTCCACCGCTCTGCCCGTCCTGGTGATCGCCGCGGCCATCTTCGGCGCGTTTTACTTGGCAGGCATTTACGGCGTGGCCATCGCGGCCATGGCGATGTTGTCCATGGCCGGCATCATCGTCGCGATTGACGCTTACGGTCCGATTACGGACAATGCCGGCGGCATCGCGGAAATGGCGGAAATGGGCGAAGACGTGCGTAATGTGACTGATCCCTTGGACGCGGTGGGCAATACAACCAAGGCAGTTACCAAAGGCTATGCCATCGGTTCGGCCGCCTTGGCCGCCCTGGCCCTGTTTGCGGATTTCACGCATACGGTGGGCGAAGGATTCAAATTCATGATTGACGATCCGCGCGTCCTGATCGGTTTGCTCATCGGCGGTCTCTTGCCCTATTATTTCGGCTCGTTGGCCATGAAAGCGGTGGGCCGGGCCGCGGGCGCGGTGGTGACCAATGTCCGCGAGCAGTTCAAGAACAAGCCGGGAATCATGACCGGCGCGGACAAACCGGACTATCACCAGACGGTTGATATCGTCACCAAGGCCGCGATCAAGGAAATGATCCTGCCGGCGGCGATTCCGGTCGCGGCCCCGATCCTGGTCGGCTTCATCTTGGGCGTTGAGGCTCTGGGCGGGCTCTTGGTCGGCACGATCGTCACCGGCATTTTTGTCGCCATCTCCATGACCACCGGCGGCGGCGCCTGGGATAACGCGAAAAAATACATTGAAGCCGGCCATTTCGGCGGCAAAGGCTCGGACGCGCATAAAGCGGCGGTCACCGGCGACACGGTCGGCGATCCGTACAAAGATACGGCCGGGCCGGCCATTAACCCGATGATCAAAGTGGTGAATATCGTGGCTTTGCTGATTGTCGGTTTGCTGCTATTATAAACAATAAAAAAATCCGAGAGTGGGTATGAAAGTGGCCGGGAAGGACGAAAATTTAGGCGATCTGGTTTTTCAGGAGATTGACGAGGCTATCGCGCACGGGCTTGTCGCGGACAAAACCTGCCGGGCGGTCGGCCGACTGGCAAAATGCTGCTTGCGGACAAAAAACAATCCCCTGAACGCGATTTTTACCAGTCCGGAAAAAAAATGCTGGCCAAACCGCCCGGTTCTGGAAGCGGCGCGGCCAACCCCGATGAATCTTTAAAAATCTTACGGCCTGGAAGCGCGCGCTTCCAGGCCGGATTTAATGAAATAATTATGGAAGTGGAAAAAAAAGATTTAGGCAAGGGCCAAATTGAATTGAATATCAGCCTGGGCGTTGAAGAATTCGCTCCCTACCTGCAGAGCGGCGCGGAGACGCTTAGCCGCGAAATAAAAATTGAAGGTTTTCGGCCCGGCAAAGCGCCGCTGGCAATCGTCAAGCAGAGAGCGGGTGAAATGGCCGTCCTGGAAGCGGCGGCACGCTTGGCGATTGACAAGACTCTTTGGCCAGCCATTAAAGAGCAGGCCGATGGTGAATTGGCGGATACGCCGGAAATCAGCGTCACCAAGCTCGCGCCGGACAATCCTCTCGGCTATAAAGCGATTTTGACTTTTTTGCCCGAGGTAAAGCTGGGCGAATACAAAAATTTCGGGATTAAAGAAAACCAAGCGGAAGTCGCGGAATCGGAAGTCTTGGCTTTTCTGGAACGGCTCGCGGACAGCCGGGCCAAAGAAACGCTTTCTTTGGCCGCGGCCAAGACCGGGGACAAAGTGATCGTTGACCTGGAGATGTTTTTGGACAATGTGCCGTTGGAAGGCGGCCAGACCAAGGATACGTCTGTGATCATCGGGCAGAAATTCATTGTGGACGGCTTTGACAAACAGCTCCTCGGCCTCAATAAGAATGAAACCCGGGAATTTTCTTTGCCTTATCCGGCCGATTTCCACCAAAAAAACCTGGCGGGCAAGCTGGTCCAATACCGCGTCCGCGTTAAAGATATTTTCCGGCGGGAAAAACCGGCCATTGACGACGAATTTGCCAAAACCTTTAATCAAAAAAATCTCGCGGAATTGAAGGAAAATATCAAGAATAATTTACAAGCGGAAAAAAATACGGCTCAACGTCAAGCAATGGAAGACGAAATCATCAAACAAGGCGTCAAGAACGCCCACTTTGGGGATTTGCCGGAGCTGATGATTAAAAACGAAGGGGAAAACCTCCTGCGCCAGGTGGAGGAAGAGATTAACGGCCAAGGCGGAAACTTTGCTGATTATCTCGCACATCTGAAAAAAACCCGCGAACAATTTTTACTTGATCTCCTGCCTAACGCCGTCGAACGGATAAAAATTTCTTTATTTTTGCGCGCGGTCGGACGGGCGGAAAAAATAGAAGCGACGGAAGCAGAAGTTCAGCACCAGCTGGAAGCTTTGAAAAAATATTACCAGAACGCCGGGCTGAGTCAAAGCGATCCGGAGCGTTACAAGCAAATGGACTCGCCCGCTTACCGCCGCCATCTGGGCCGGCTGATCCTGGACCGAAAAACCATTGACAAGCTCCGTGCTTTGAACACGGCCGCCGCGCCGGCCGCCCAAGCGGGTAAATAACCGGATGTTTATAAAAAATGGGAAATAAGCGGATCAACTCGGTTTATCAGTAAATAATTTTGTTTGTCCATAAAATTTCCTGGCCGCTCACCACTGTCCGCTTTTTTCCTTGGCAGAAAAATCTGTCCTGAGCGCTGGAGAAAGATTGGAAATTAAGGATATCATTATGCCGACCTTGGCCTTGAACAAGCGGGCCGCTTACGATTATGAACTGCTGGAGAGATTTACGGCCGGCTTGGTTCTAAGCGGCCAGGAAGTCAAATCCGCCAAAGCCGGGCAAGCCAGCCTGCGCGGGGCTTTTGTTACGGCCCGGACGGCGGCCAACGGCCGGACTCCGGATTTTTTCCTGACTAACGCGCGCATCGCCGCCTATAAGCAAGCCGGCCCTTTACCGGATTACGACCCTCTCCGTTCCCGCCGCTTGCTTCTCAAACGCGGAGAAATGATCAGGCTGGTCGGCAAGAAAAACGAAGCCGGATTGACTTTTGTGCCGCTTAAGCTGTACACTAAGAAAAGCCTGATTAAGCTGGAATTCTGTCTGGCCAAAGGCAAAAAGAAATATGACAAGCGCCGGGCCATCAAAAAAAGGGAGATTGACCGGGAAATCAAAAACGTGATCAAAAATAAAAAATAATTTTTGGTTTCGGCATGGCGCGGATTTTTTATCCCGTTTTTCCAAGGAAATTTGTGGGTATTTCGGAGGAAGAGAAAATAAATAAGAACAAGAAAAACAAAAAGTATTTTCCCAAGACTACGGGGATGCTGGGCTTTGACAGCAGGCCAAGCCAAGAACATTCGGAACGTGCGCGCCGGCGTCACGCTAATCGCGCCGGCAAATAATAAGTGCCAAAAACTTATTGGCGAAAGTCCAGAACGCTTTCCGCGTTCCGGCCTTCGCTCCCGCTGTTGCTTAATTTAAGCTGACAGCCATCCGCGGCGGTTAGGCCTGAGAGCCGCCAGCCGGGTGTCAAATTATCAGGCTGGGCCAGCGGACCGCTTTCGGCCGCTCGCCGAGATTTTTGGAAGCTGACTCTGGCCGGTTTTGCCGGGTTTTCCACGGCCGGAGAAAAATCAAAATCCGCCTATGTCCGTAAAAGTGTTTTTGGATGTCTGTTGGACGCGGGTTCAACTCCCGCCATCTCCACAAAAAACAAGGTTATTGGACCTTGTTTTTTTATTGACCTCAAGAATATATCAGCTCTGGCGTAAATCCATTTAGATCTTATTTTTTATTTACAAAATTTTTCTTTTACCCATTCATATATTAATCTTATTGGTTAAAAGGACAATGCTCTCTGAATCATTATGATAAGGTTGTAAAGAAATTTTCCTCTTCAATTGGTCGCGCGCCCGGACTTTGCGGGAATTGGAACAGCCCGGTCAAATTTTTTCAAAACCGACATAAAGCTTCTTGTCTTTGTCCAGAAAATAGCGGGTGATCCGGTAGCGCGGCTCTTGGCCGGCGGCCAGGGCTTTTTTCGCCCAGGCGATGGCCTCTTCTTCATTATTCCCTTGCCAAACGAAACTGTCTTTGCCCAGATAGGCGTCCGGATGGTTGTCTTGCTGTTGGTAGATATTTTTGATCTGTTCCGGAGACAAGCCTTTCAAGGCAAAAGACGGGGCGTTTTTTTGGTCGCCATAGCGCCTGATGACAAAGCTGATTGCTTTGTCATCCTCAATTTCTTCGGCAACGAATTGGTCTTTATCCACATAAAGATGCATGGCCGGAGAAAAGGGTTTGACAATCGCTTCCACGAGAAAACCAGGGCCTTCTTCTCTGATGCTTTGCCGGTACAAAGCATCCCCGATGGTGGAATCTTTCGCGCCCGCGGCCACATTGCAGGAGCCGAAATGCTTCCGGCCCGCGCCTTCGTCGTCAAAGCGGTTGAAAGCGATGACTTGGCCGTTTTTTTCGTAGAGATAAAACCTGGTGCTTTCCTGGCCGGTTTTCAATTTTTCCCACAAGCCGGCGATCAGTTCGTCGCGCAAAGCCGGATTATGCGCGTAATTACGGGCGTAAATATCGAGCATCTGCCGGACGCGGTTCGAGGCTTGTCTTTCCTCTTCGCTGAGGCCCGTTTCGGCGGCCAACGCGCCGGACAATGCGGTGTCTGGGATCATCGGCCGGCCGTCGCGGAAAACAACCAATTGTTCCAAAGCCGGCCAAATCCTGCCCTGCAAGGTTAATTGCGCGGCGCTGACTTTTTCCTTGAATTCCACGCCTTGGATGTCTTCCGGACGCAGATCTTGCTGGAATTGCTTTTTCAAGGTGGCGAGCACGGCGCCCATGGAAACCAATTCCGCTTCATAGCCGGCCAGTTCAGCCAAAAGTTCCTGCTCATTGATCTCCTGGCCGGCCGTAATCTTGCGCGTATAGCTTGACAGCAGGTCATTGGCTTTTTGCAGAATCATCCTGGATATCTGGCTTATTTCTTCATCCTTGATTTTCTTTTTATTTTTAAAAATTTCACTCAGTTCATCCTTGGTAATCGCTGTCCGATCAACTAAACTGGCATAAACCGCGAATAACTTATTGGCCAAACCCGGATCATCCTTAAAACTTTCTTCGATCATAATGATATCGTCACCAGAAAATTTTCCAGATTCCAGAGATAAAAAGGACTTAATCCTGTTATTTTTATTAAATTGGCTACCTCCTTCATCTAAAAATTTTTTAATTTTTTCAACTTCTGCTATTGATTTGATTGATAAAAAATCAATAAACTGCATTTGCTCGCGCAAGGAAAAATGTTTTATATCAATGCCAAATTCCTGTTCAATATTGTACCTATATGGCAAGCTGATCAAGGTTCTATATGATGACGCCATTCTCTTAAAATCTTGTTTGCCGTCTGTTTCCTGATACCCTTCTTCTGCTAGCATTTGCGCAATAGAAATCTTCTCCGGTTTAATTTTATTGTTCAACACTTCCTTTGAACGGCCTGGCCGGCTCGATAATCTAAAAAATGTGTCTGGACGGCCATCTCTCGTGTAGATCACCCCGAATTTATCATTTAAACGGCCATACACGGAATAATTAATAGCCTCTTCCTTGTCATGCGCAATTTCCGCGGTCAATGGTATAATTTCATATTTTTCCCGCAAATCCGCTTCGTCATATTTTTCCCGCAAATTAAAATTGTTTTTAATAAAAAAAATTTCCGGCATAAAAAAATTCAGCCTATGCGCGATATATATTGCCATTTCATCGGAAAGACCATTCTGATCTAACGGGTTGATACTTATAAAATCATCCGGATTCGCTTCCCAACCGAATATATCGCGAAACAATTCCGTGTCCGTTATCATTTGCCATTCTTGCGATAAAATTTCGCGCACATCTTTGATGCCAAAACCGTATAATTCCGGATATAAGGCTTGGTTAATTCGAATTTTTACAAAATAATTATTGGTTTCCGAGCTGATGATATGTAATTCGTGATAGGCAATTTCAGCGCTGTCTTCAAAACCTGTTTCATCATACTTGTTGCTTAAGAATTGTAAAACATCAATCGCGCGCAATATTTTTGCGATATTATCAGAATCGGCCATGGATCTAGTTCTTAAATCTTCTATTATCTCACTCCCATATAAAGCAAGGTTGGCTTGGATTTCATGTTCGGCCAAATGATCCAACTTGCCAGGATTATTCAGGGCGGCAACCAGCAATTCCAGCCTTGCGTCTGCTCCAACCATTTGTATACTTTGCGCCCAGCCTGAAATTTCGTAACACAAAGAAGCCGGCAGGGGTCCGCCATTTTCAATTCTAGCCCCTAATGACTTGGCTAATTGGGTGCTGATCGCATTATCATTTTGGTCAAGCTTTATATGGGTAACAAAATTAGACCAAAAAAAATTACCTCCTCCATAAAACTTATCTTTATCTTGATCTGCCCCGATGAATTTTGAGTTTTCTTCAAAAATTTTTAACATTGAATCAACTTGATCTTGTTTCCACGATCGGTCCACGATGTTTCTTTGATCCCGTGAAAAATTATTGTTATGGTTTAAAAGATAAATTCGGCTCTTAAAAAAATTGAAATCTGTTTCTCTTTTTTTGCTCTCTTCATAAGCCTTGATTATGTTATCAATATGGGACGATATCTCATTTTTAAATTTTTCATTATTATTAAGTTGATTTACCCAAGCCAGATCATCTCTTAATATTTTAGGTAGGGCGTACTCATCTACCCTTGCCAACTCAAGAAGCCGTTCGAATTTATCCGGCGTCCAGCCGGGAAAGAATTGATCAAAACCTTCAATAGTTTCGCCAGCCGCTAAAATTTTTAAATTTTCCGCTATTCCCTGATATTTTTTTGGATCGGATATTTTTAATTCAGACAGCATTTTTGCGTGATCCTCCACGGATAAATTTTTTAAACTATTCAAAAACCGCTTTTCAGTCGAATACCTGAAAGGTGGATTTTTTATTTTGTAGAATTGTTCTTCAATTTTCATTTCTGTCTATCGTTTAAAAAAAATAAATAAAGTCAGACTGTCAAATGCATCAAGATTCCACGTTTTGTTTGCATTATATCATACCCGTTTAGATTACGACAATAAACTTTGTTTATATCACATTGCAATAATTATTTAAGATATTTATCAATGATGGATATAAAAAAATGGTCATTAACTTTTTTTCGGCCGGCTGGTGTGGTATAATAAAAAAAGCTAATAAATAAACTCTTGTTATGATTAACTTGGACGACCAGAAAAAAATTTCCCGCCTTGACCCGGGCCGGGTGGCCGAATCCATCAGCCTCCTGCCGGCCCAGATGGAACAAGTGCTCGCGGATGCGCCCAAAATAAGTTTGCCCTCGTCGGCGCGGCGCGCGCGCCACATTGTCGTCAACGGCCTGGGCGGATCCAATTTGGGCGCGCATTTTTTAAAAGCGCTGTTCGGTCCGTCCTTGAAAAAGCCGATTCTCATTGAACCCGGCTATGAAATCCCCGGCTTTACCGGCCCGGATACGCTTTACATCCTCTCTTCCTATTCCGGCACCACCGAAGAAACGCTTTCCGTCCTGCCGGCTTTGCTGAAAAAGCGCGCGCCGATCGCGGTGATCACGGCCACGGGCCAAAGCCCGCTTGCGGACGCAATCAAGGAATATCGTCTGCCGGCTTATGTTTTCAATCCTCTTCACAATCCCTGCGGCGAACCCCGGCTCGGCTTGGGCTACGCCATCCTCGGCCTCGGATTGCTTCTGGCCCGCGCCGGCGCCCTGGCTTGGCCGGCCGCCGCTTTGCTCGGACTCATACCATCCCTGGAAAAATGGGATCGTCGGCTGCGCCTGGCCGCGCCGGCGGCCAATAATCCGGCCAAGAAACTCGCGTCCGCCCTGGCCGGCCGGGCGCCCATCCTCGTTGGCGCGGAATTTTTAAACGGCAATCTGCGGATCGCCCGCAACCAGATCAACGAATGCGCCAAAGAATTTTCCGCCTATCTATCCCTGCCGGACCTGAACCACCACGCCCTGGAAGGCTTGTCGTTCCCAGCCGGATTGAAAAAAAATCTCAGCTTCCTGTTTTTTTCCTCAAAATTTTACCATCCGCGCGTCCAGCGCCGCTTGGCGCTCACTGTCCAGATCGCGGCTAAGCAAGGTTATCGCGCCTTGACGCAGGAACTGCGGGGTAAAAGCCCCTTGGAACAAGGCTTTGAGCTCCTTCAGCTCAGCAGCTGGCTGAGTTTCTACCTGGGCGCGGAAAACGGCGTGGATCCGGATAAAATCCCTTGGGTGCATTGGTTCAAGGAACAGCTGGGCAAGAAATAGGCGGCCTCTTTACAAATTTCCTCTTTTTGCTAAGATAAGCGTGGCAAAAAAATATATTAGAGGAGGGGAAAATGACAACGAAAAAAAATTCAGAACAAGCGGCAATTGCCGGCGTATTGAATAGGTTGGCCAAGGATAACCCATTGATTTCCACGGATCAACTCCAAAAAAAAATAAAATCGGAATGGAAAAAAAAGGGCTTGGACAAAACTTTCGGCCGGATTAGCGGCTTTTCAGTTTGCCTGCGGTTCAAACTGAGTTTGGGCCAAGAAAAGAAAGAGGTGCTTGTGCCCATAAAATAGTTTCGTATTCGCCGCGCAAATAAAAAAATTTTAGCGCGTCTTTTTATTAATACTCTGAATATATTTCGGATATTTCGCAATTTTATATATAAAGAAAGCGGTTGGCCAAACAAGGGCAGGCCAAAAAACCGGTAATAAAAAGAATACCAAGTGGTGAACGGGCAAGAAGTGCTAAGAAAAGCGATTCACTTGATATTCAACCCGTATTAGAAAAAGAAGAATTCAATTGCCTTGTTAATTTTTTTGGGCAAAAATGTTTAATGGTTGTGAGAAAAAATCCGCCAACATGGCCCAAACAATTTTTTTTTATTTTTTTGCCTTTTCTTTGAAAAATGCGTATTAATAAATTTTTGTGTATTTGTTAACTCTGGGTGAAGAAATTTAATTAATCCTTTATATTGATTACGGACTATGTTTATGTTATGATATAAGCGTCAGGCCTGCCTGACTTTTATAATATCTCAATCTAAATATTAGCAAAAAAAAATATGTCCGGACATTCCAAATGGGCGACGACTAAAAGGCAAAAAGCGGTGGTGGACGCGAAAAAAGGCGCGATTTTCACCAAAATCGCGAATATGATTACGATTGCCGCCCGAGAAAAAGGCGGCGATCCGGAAACGAATTTTAACCTGCGCATGGCCATAGAAAAAGGACGCTCTGTCAATATGCCCAAAGAAAACGTGGAAAGAGCTATCAAGCGCGGGCTGGGCGAATTAGCCGGCGTGGCTCCGGAAGAGCTGATTTATGAAGGTTTCGGTCCGGTAAAGACCCATTTTATCGTGAAAGTCTTGACCGACAACAAAAACCGCAGTGCCGCGGAAATACGCCACCTATTCGCGGAATACGGCGGTTCTTTGGGCGCGGTGCGTTGGAATTTCAGCGAACAGGGCGTAATCCGCGTCGCGGCGGAAGATCTGCCTGACGCCCCGGATAAAGAAAGTTTTGAATTGTCCTTAATTGATGCCGGCGCCGAAGACATCAAGCGCGAAGAAGAGGGCTTGACCGTTTATTGCCAGAACCAGGCCTTGCCCCTGGTGAAAAAAATTTTTGACCGGCAAAACATCCCCACCGAATCCGCGGCTGTGGAATATGTGGCCAAAGAAAAAGCCGCGCTTGCCCCGGAAAACCGCGAAAATTTGGAAAAATTTCTGTCTGCTCTGGATGAATGCGAGGAGATTGTCGATTATTATCACAATGCGGATATTTAAGTTCGTTATTGTTCTTTTTCTCTGGCCAGCGGGTCAAGCGCCCGCGAACGGACAATTATGGTAAAAGACAAAATTCAAAAAACAATCATTGGCATTGATCCCGGCCTGGCCGATACCGGCTGGGGAGTAATCCGGGTCGCGGCCGGTGCTAATTTATCCTGTCTGGCTTGCGGCTCCCTGAAGACGCCGGCCGGTCAGTCGTTGCCGGCGCGGCTGGAAGCGATCGCCCGCGGCTTATTGCTGATCATTAAGAAATATCAGCCCGATCTGATGGCCGTGGAAGAGCTTTTTTTTTGCGCGAATGTCAAAACCGCTCTGGCTGTCGGGCAGGCGCGCGGGGTCGTTGTTTTGACCGCGAGCCAAAACCGCCTGCCGATCTTTGAATATACTCCTTTGCAGGTCAAACAAGCGGTTTCTTCCTATGGCCGGGCGAGCAAAGAACAAGTGGGCCGGATGGTCAAGCTGATTTTACAACTGGATGAAATTCCCCGGCCGGACGACGCGGCCGACGCTTTAGCCGTCGCGATTTGCGCGGCGAACGTTTAATTCATATAATCATTATCAAGCGCTTATGCCTGACCATAAGCTCAAAATTGCCCAAATTGCCAGTGAAGTTTCACCCTTCACCAAATCCGGAGGCTTGGCGGACGTGGTGGCCAGTTTGTCCAAAGCCCTCCATCACCTTAAGCACGAAGTGTTTGTCATTACGCCTTTATATGATCAAGTGATGGACAAGGAGGCCCATCATTTGGAGTTGATTAAAGATAAGATTAAAATTTATCTGAACTCCTCGGACAGTGAGACTTTCAGCATTTGGCGGGGCTATTTGGAGAAAAAATTGCCGGTTTATTTTCTGGAAAACAAAAAATATTTTTCCCAGCGCAAAAGCATGTACGGCTCCACGCACGAAAACGCGCGTTTTCTCGTTTTTGCCGTGGCGGTCTTAAAAACCATTTCTTTATTAAAGATTCCGGTGGATATTATCCAATGCCATGATTGGCACACCGGCCTGATTCCTTATTATCGGAAAACCGATTTTCGTTATTCCAAGACGCTCGGCCAGGCGAAAATCCTTTTTACCATCCATAATCTGGCTTTCCAACTCGGGCATAATTGGTGGGAAATCAAAGCGTCCGATAAAGACCGCGGCCGCGGCCGTTTGCCCCACTTGGAAGACCAGAAACTGGAAAATGTTAATTTTATCAAGCGGGCGATCTTATCCGCGGATGCGATCAATACGGTGAGCGAGCAATACCGCGAGGAAATTTTGACCCCGAAATTCGGACAGGACCTGCATTTAATTCTCCATAACCGCGCCAACCGCTTGTACGGCATTGTCAACGGCATTGATGACGAAGAATATAATCCGGCCAAGGATCCGGGTTTGTTTTTCAATTATGATCAGCAGTCGCTGGCCGGCAAATATAAAAATAAAACTGAATTACAGAAATTTTTTTCCCTGCCGCCGGAACCGGACCCGCCGGTCATCGGCATGGTGACCAGGATTACGGAACAGAAAGGCTTCGGCCTGCTCTTCAACGCCTTGTCCGGCCTCATGTCTTTGAATATTCAGCTGGTCATCATGGGCGGGGGAGACAAGGAATATGAAAATCGGATCCGGCAGATCGTCAAAAAATATCCGCGCCGGATCAGCGCCCGGCTGGAATTCAACACCCAGGACGCGACCAAAATTTATGCCGGTTCGGACATGATCCTCATGCCTTCCCGCTTTGAGCCCTGCGGCATCACCCAGCTCATCGCCATGCGCTATGGCGCGATCCCGGTAGTCCGCCATATTGGCGGCTTGATTGACACAGTGATCGATTTTAACCCGCTGACCAAGAAAGGCAATGGTTTTGTTTTTAAAAAATATACTCCCAGCGAGTTACTGGTGGCCGTTGCTCGGGCCGTGACTATTTACCAGTGCCGGGCCTATTGGCAGGACCTGGTCAGGCAAGTGATGGAAAAAAGCTATTCCTGGAAAATACCGGCCGCCAAATATGTCTTGTTGTACAAGAAAATCCGGCGCGCTTGATTATTGAGTGTTGTTTCTTTGGCTTTCTTATTTTTTTAATTTTCCAGATTGCCGCCTTCAATATCCGTATGGATTAATGATAACGGCCGGATTTTAACCGCTTCCTATCTTATCATTCCCGCGCCGGCCGGAATTCATTATTTTTTAAATAATCAACCGCTTTTTTTCGGGCAAAAACATTCCTGTTATTTCCGTGCTAAGCTCAAGCATAACAGAAGGTTTTAAAAGTCCCGACTAAATCAATAATCGTATGCTTTGGATAAATTTTCTTCATCTGTACCAGCCGCCGGCCGCGCCGGAGCTGGTGGTCAGGGAAGCGACGGAAAAAAGTTATGATCGCATTTTGCGTTTGTTGGAAAAAAATCCGCGCTTGCGTTTTACCTTGAATATCACGGGTTGCTTGTTGGCCCGCTGGCCGGCTATCGGCCGTTCGGATATTCTGAATCGGCTGTCCGTTTTGGCGCGCCAGAAAAGGATTGAAATTACCGGCACCGCCGCTTATCACCCGATTTTGCCTTTGGTGGACCGGCACGAAGTAGTCCGGCAGATCCGCGAAAATGAAGCGATCTTGGCTAAATATTTGGACGCGCCCTGGGCGCGAAAAGGATTTTTCCTGCCGGAAATGGCCTATAGCCCGTTAATTGCCAAAATGGTGAAAAAATTAGGCTATCGCTGGCTGATTCTGGATGAAATCGCCCAAGACGGCCGTTTGCGTAAGGATTTTTCCGGCGCGATCAGCCACGACCGGCAGAGCGGTTTGGATCTGATTCTGCGTTCGCGCGTTTTATCCAATACTTTCGTACCCAAGGAAATCGCGGCCCGCTTGGATGAAAAAAAGCCGGACGAACCGGAGACCGTCCTAATCACCGGCACGGACGCGGAATTATACGGCTTGCGCTATCTTGACCAAAGCCGGATAATGGAAAAATTATGCGCCCGGCCGGATTTGAAAACCAGCCTGATTTCCGCTTATCTTGACCGCGTGGGCGTTTCCCGATCCGTCTGCGCGCCCGGTCCGCACAGCTGGCAGACAACGGAAAAAGAGTATCGGCGAAGAGAGCCGTTTAACCTCTGGCAAGATCGGAAAAATTCCTTGCACCGTCTTTTGTGGCAGTTGGCGGATTTGGCTTATCAAGCCGTGGAAAAAAATGCTCGGGACGCGAACTATCCTTACGCCCGCGGCCATATCGTGCGCGGCTTGGCCAGCTGTGTTTTCTGGTGGGCGAGCGGCCGCGACCTTAATCTTTTCAGTCCGACTGCCTGGAATCCGGACGAAATTGAACGCGGCGCCCTGGAAATGATCCGCGCGATCCGCTCTTTGGATAATCCCCGCACCCGGGCGTTAAAGATGGCCGGTGAGAGAATTTATGATCGTTTAATAAGCTTAATTTGGCGCCGGCATTGGCAAAAATATTGGCGACCGGAAAGAATCAAAAAATTTGCCGCCGTTCTCGGACGGGAAAAAAATTATCCGACGCGGCCGCGGCTTTGATTTATGAATATTATTTATCAATTATTGGATCCGGAATTTGCCCGTGCCTATTTGGCCGAGCGGCTTCTACCTTGCTATCCGGCCTACAAAAGCCTTGGCGAAATCATTATCCGGCCGGTCAAACAGCACATTTGGGAGCATACTTATCATGTGGTGATTGAATATCAAACAGAACTTTTAAGCCGGAAAGGACAAGTATTGAATTTGCCGATTTACGCGAGCACGCATAGCAACGAGCCGCGGAAAAACGTTTATGACGGCATGAAGTTTCTTTGGCGACATGGTTTCTACCGCGGCAAGCTGACCATGCCCCGGCCGCTTTTTTATTCCCAACAATTCAAAGCCGTTTTTTACCGCGGTATCCGGGGGCGATCTTTGTACGAATATATCCGGGCCGGGGAGCCGGTCGCGGTCGCGGAGATGATTGCCAGAACGGCCGGCTTGTTCGCCAAATTGCATTGCCTGCCGGTCGCCGCCGCGCGTAATTTTAACCGCAAGAACAGCCGTTTGGACACGGTTATTCCCGGCATTAGTCATATGAATCAAAGGATCAAAGACAAGTATCCTCACTTGCATTCGCCCTTTAAAAAAATATATAACATTTTCATTGCGGCGGAAAAAGCCTTTTTAACCGATCCCCGGCACCGTTGGCTTGTGCATGGCGATGCCCACCCCGGCAATGTGATTAAGATTGATGGCCAGAAAGCCGGACTGATTGATTTTACCGATCTTTGCCTGGCGGATTTCGCGCGCGACCTTGGTTCTTTTCTCCAGCAAACGCAATATATGATGCGATCCAATAATTTTTCGGAAGATTTCATCGTTGAGCAAAAAGATTCGTTTATCCGTTCTTATCAAGCCAGCGCCAAGATGAAAGTTGACGACGAGATCCAGCAAAGGATAAAAATTTATTATTACTGGACCGCTTTGCGGACGGCCGCCACTTTTCTCTTGAAAGAAAAAGCGGATCCGGCGGAAGCGGAAAAAATGATTCGGTCGGTCGCGGAAGAAATGCGCGTGACTTTTTAGCCGGCTTAATCAGATAATCTACTAATTAATTATCATCATGCTCATCGACCTTGAACTCCATTCCACTTATTCTGATGGTTATCTGCCGCCCGACCAGCTGGCCAAATTTATCGCCGGCCAAGGGGTCAAAGTGGCTTCTTTGACCGATCACAATACTTTGCGGGGCCTGCCGGCCTTCCGTCAAGCCGCTGACGGCTTGGGTGTTCGGACCATCAACGGGGTGGAAATTTATGTCACTCTAAATAATCGGTATTTTAATGTCATCTGGTATAATTTTCCCGAAGTGGACGCGGATATGCATCGCCTGTTCCGGGGAATCCAAGTCCGGCGCCGGGCGCAGGCCAGAAAAATGCTTGAGCATCTCGCGAAAAGCGGCTTGACGGTCAAGACAGAAAAGATTCTTGATCAATTCAGCCATTATATCCCGATCAACCGCCTGATCGGCGCGGTGGCCGAAGAATCGGGCAATGGGCGTAAAATAAGGGCCGCGACCGGACTGGAGAATCCGCGGGAAGAGGAAGTGATCCACCATTATTTTTATCTGCAGAATAAGAACATCTTATCCGAATCATATGTTGACCTGCGCCGCGTTTGCGCTCTCAAGAAGAAAATCGGCGGCCAGATCGTGGTTAATCATCCGGCCAAATATCATCGTATTCGTCGTGATTTTTTCGCCAGATTAAAAAAAATCGGCGTGGACGGGATTGAAGTATTTTCCCCGCACCATTCTTTCAACGCGACCATGCATCTCCAGCAGATCGCCCGTGAATTTGATTTTCTGGTCACCGGCGGATCGGATTTCCACCGCCTTGAAGGTAACGGCCATCGCCTCCAGCACGCCTGGCAATATTACCGATTGGAATCAAACTTGATGCGCGGTATTAATGAAATTATTGGTTGAGAGTTAATATTTTTTAAAGTGTGCGCTATCAATTAAATCACACTCTGATCGCAATAAAAAACCGCCGCTAGCGGCGGTTTTATTTCCTAAATAATTAAGTTGCTTGTTTGTTTAAAATTTCGAGCTCGTTTTGGCGGTCTGTAAGCCAACGTGCAAACACCTCGCCGGTTAAAGTCTTATAATACCCCTGTGCGGAAATTTTTTTCAACCAGGCCGCCGCTTCTTCCGTTCGTCCGCTGTAAAGCGCTTGTTTAAAACTGCCGGAATCCTTGATGGGTCTCGCAGTTTTTTCCGCGGCTGTCGTCAGTTCCACCCGCCGGCCATCGTATGGCCCGAAATAGTATTCGTATTTTTTTATGCGTCCATTCTGGCTGAAATAATCATTTGTGCCCGCAATGATTTTTTCCGCGAGGGCTTGATCGCCCTGATCGCAGGCGGCGCGCAGAAGTTCGCGCTCCCTGTCCTCCCGCCATTTTGTGTTTCCTTCGTATTTTTTTGCCTGAGTAGCATTGTCAAGCCATTTGGACGCGCCTGGCAGATCGTTATTAGCCAGCATGTTTTGAAAATCCGCGGTAGTAAATTCAGCCATTTTTTCTCCTCCTTGTTTGTCTATGTTTGTTTCGCCAGTGGATCATCCGGCTTGACCCCATACTGGCTGATTATTCAAGGAACCAGACATAGTTTTTTTAAATATTATTTTATGCTATGATTTAAGCATAAATAATCTAAAGCAAAAAGTCAAATATGATGGCGCGAAAAGAAAATTTACTTGACGAGTGCTATCAGCGTTCGCTTGGCCTGCTTAGGCAAAACGCAAATCGCTACGGATTCATGGCGGCCGCGCCATCAGGATCGTCGCGGAGATATCTTTACACAAACATTTTCGGGCGGGACGCCAGCATTACCGCTCTCGGCGCCATAGCCAGCGGCAATAAGAACCTTATCGCTCATGCCAGGCAAAGCTTGCTGACGCTCGCGGAATATCAGACTGATTTGGGGCAAATTCCTTTTTCGATAGACCCAAAAAATAAATCCGTAATTTTTTATCATCTCGGTAGTATTGATTCGACTCTTTGGTGGCTGCTTTCCCTGGCCTTTTATGATAAAAATACCGCCGATAAAACGCTGGCAAATTCGCTTAGGGCCAATAGCCACAAAGCCCTTAATTGGCTGTTTTTCCAGGATACCAATAATTGTTCTCTTTTAGAGCAGGGCGAAGCAAGCGATTGGGCGGATATGATGCCAGCTAACGGCAATGTCCTTTACTCTAATGTCCTCTGGTATAAAATGCTGGGCGATTATAGGCTTATAAAAGCGCAATCCTTGGTCGCTAACGCCTTGCATGTTCTGTTTTTACCGCATGAATACGATGCCAAGCGCTGGAAAAATATCAAACGAGTTTACGAATGGTCGGATCAGATTATTTTTCTTAAAAAAAGCTGTAGGAAAATTCCTTATTACCTTCACTTCGTCAGTTACCGCCACGGCAGCGACCGTTTCGATGTTTATGGCAATCTACTCGCAATTATTTTCGGTCTCGCTGACGATAGCCGCGCCCGGAAAATACTTGACTACGCCGAACAAGAAGCGGTTAACCGACCATTTCCGATTAAAGCGCTCACGCCGCCAATCAAGCCGGATGATCATGATTGGCGGGAATACTTGGAAACCGACAAACGTGGGCTTAACCGGCCACACACTTACCATAACGGCGGCGTCTGGCCTTATATCGGTTCATTTTACGCGATGGCGCTTTATAAGCTGGGGCGCAAGGAAGATGCATGGCAGGCATTAGCAGAGGTCGCCCGTGCCAATTCACTAAACGGATGGCAATTCAACGAATGGTTTCATGGCCGGACCGGCAAGCCCAGGGGTATGGCCGGCCAGACTTGGAACGCCGGAACATACTTGCTCGCTCACCGTTATTTGTCAGCAAAAATTAATTTTTAGTTTATCGCTTGTCTTAAGCGGTTAACCGCTGTCGATCGGCTTATGATTAAAATAAAAATATTTACCGGCTTAACTAAAGTTGGCGATGTCCAGATGGGAGAAGCCCAGGATTATTTGCACATTGCCAGAATACTTCAGGCCGCCGGCTTTGATGTTGAATTAATCACCGCGGAAAAACTTAAATCAAACGAATTGAAGTCCCAACAGTATAAAGAAACAGTAATCCCAAAAATAATCGCCGCAAGCGATATTATCATCGCTGGTTCATACGCGCCGACAAATGCGATTTTACAGGCTCACAAACAGGCAAAGGTGATAATATTAAAATTATACGAACCGTCGCCCGTCGCCAGCCTTGAATTCAGCGACTTCAAGCACATGGCCGATCGAGCGGTTATACAGCAATATTGCACAGATGCTTTAAAGTTGCATCTGGCAGTAGCGGACATGATCCTTTACCCTTCTGAAAACGCCAAATATTTTTATCTCGGCCTGCTGGCCGGTGTCGGGCGCTTGAACCATTGGCAATATGCCGCTGATAGAAACTATGACCATTTTTTATTACCTTTCAGCCATGGCATAACAATAGATAGTCCGCGGAGAAAGCAAGAATATTACCAGAAAAAATATCACAATATCCAAGCCGGCGATAACTTGGTTCTATGGAATGGCGGAATTTGGAATTGGTATGATCCGTTAACTTTAATTCGGGCAATCGTATACGCGGTCAGAAAAAACCCATCGATAAAATTGATTTTTCAGGGATATAAACATCCTGATTGGCCCGCTACGCCGGTCGGCGGCCAGGCTATTTCACTATCGAAAAAAACCGGCCTGTTCAATAAGAATATATTTTTTGACGATTGCTGGATACCGGTACGTGAACGTTCGGCGTATTTATCAAGCGTTGACCTGGCGGTAATCTTCTCTCAAAATATTTTAGATTCCCATTTCGGCGCAAGAAACAGAATATTTGACCACCTCTGGGCAGGAACACCGATCATAATCACTGCCAACGACAGTTTCGCCACCGAAATAAAAGACAATGGGCTCGGTTGCGTAGTCAAACCGCAAGACCATATTGGTGCGGGCAAAACTATTTTGTCATTGTTCGCCGATAAACAAATACTGACAGCAATAGGCGAAAACATCAAAAGATACCGCCACAATCTGACTTATGGCCAGTCATTAAAGCCCTTGTTGGCATTTTGTTTACGCGGTCAGAAAGCGGCTGATTGGAAAAAAATTCCTGATCGTCTGCTGAAAATATTGTTAAAGGATTTCCGTTTTTCCGAAGCAAAATTATTTAAGCTAAGAAATAAGCATGGAAAAAATTAACATTCTGATGGTCGCAGCCGAAGCCGCGCCTTACGTGAAAGTCGGTGGCTTGGGCGATGTCGTGGGCAGTCTGCCGCCGGCTTTGCGTAAACTCGGCCTGGATGTCCGGCTGATTTTGCCGCTGTATGATGCCATTGACCGGAAAAAATTCGCCTTAAGGAAAATTTTTTCCAATTTAGCGATCGCTTACGCCGCTCAAACTTACCGAGTTAATCTGTATGCAACCTTTTTTCCGGCCGGCCGGACGCCGGTCTATTTCTTGGACGCGCCGGAGTTTTTTTCCGGGCCGGAAATATATCCGCGCCAGGGGCAGAGCGACCGCTTCCTGTTTTTTTCCGCGGCCGTTTTGTCCGTTTTACCGTCAATCAATTTCTCGCCCGACATTATCCATTGCCACGACGCGCAGACCGGCTTGGTCCCGGTCCTGATGAAGACCATCGGCGCCGGCCGTTTTGAGGGAGTAAAAACGGTTTTCACCATCCATAATTTTACCTATCAGAAAAAAACTTCTCCGGCGGTTCTCAAAAAGATCAATTTGGATATCCAGACTTGCCACTCTCTGGCGCTTGACGCGCGCGATGGCGACATCAATTTCATGGTGCAGGGTATTTTGAACGCGGACCAGGTTACGACGGTCAGCCCGACTTACGCGCGGGAAATCACCACTTCTTTTTATGGCGCCGGCTTGGAAAAAATTATTCGCCGGCGGCGCGCGGATTTGACCGGCATCATTAACGGTTTGGATTTGGATTTTTTCAATCCGGCCCGCGATCCTTTTCTGGTCCGCCGCTACAGCGCCCGTTGTTTGAGCGCAAAAAAGGAAAATAAGTTGGCCGTGCAGAAAGCGTTCGGCTTGCCGGTGGATGAAAAAATCGCCCTTTCCGCCTTGGTCAGCCGCTTGGTCTGGCAGAAAGGGATAGATCTCTTGGATGAAAAGTGCGCCCGTCTGCCCGGCCAATTGATTATTTTGGGCCGGGGCGAGCAGGACCAGGAAAAGAGATTAAAAGCGCTAACCCGTCGTTTTCCCAAACAGATCAGCGTCCAGATAAAATATGATGAAAAATTGGCGCATTTGGTTTATGCCGGCGCGGATATTTTCCTCATGCCTTCCCGCTTTGAACCGTGCGGCCTGGGGCAGATGATCGCCATGCGCTATGGCGCGGTGCCGGTGGTCCGCGCGACCGGCGGCTTGAAAGATACTGTGAGCCGCCAAACCGGTTTTGTTTTCCAAGATATGACGCAGCCGGCTTTTTTTGGCGCCTGGCAGAAGGCGCTGGATATATTTTATCAGCAGCCGCGCCAGTGGCGGCGCAGACAAAGCGCCGGTTTTAGAAAAGATTTTTCCTGGACCAAACCGGCGCGTTCCTACGCGTTTTTATACCGGCATCTCCTGGATCGAAGAACAAAAAAAAATTAGCCGTTTTTACCGTTGGTCCGGATAACGGCCGAAAAATGAATTTTACACCAAGCAATATGCTCAGTCTTTTCTCATTGAAAGATGAGCCTGAACTGGCGAGGCCAGATCAGTTATCTACTCCATAAGTTTTTAAATAAGTTTGATTCCAGAATCTAACGCAACATATTTGGCGCGAAGCGCCA